>TARA_R110000787_G_scaffold170311_1_pt1 | contig 11724 bp, 2 predicted proteins | sample TARA_R110000787 | Tara Oceans TARA_R110000787 (sample SAMEA4397920) | marine metagenome | biome: Polar Biome; feature: [DCM] deep chlorophyll maximum layer (ENVO:01000326); material: water (ENVO:00002006), including particulate matter (ENVO:01000060) such as... | depth 35 m
GAACGAGAAGCTGAAGCTCAAATGATGAGAGCTAATAGACAGCCAGTATTAAACCAAGCAAATGATATTAGAGCCTTAGCGGCTCAAGTGTCAAACCCTAATGAAAATTTAGCTGTATCTACAGCTGCGGCAGAGTTTGAAGCTGAACAAACTGATATGGCTTTAGCAAATACTTTAGATGCTATGACTTCTTCTGGAGCTTCTGCAGGTGGAGCAACTGCTTTAGCCAGAGCTGCATTACAGAGTAAAAAAGGTATATCTGCTAGCATACAACAACAAGAGGTTTCAAATTCTAAAGCTAAAGCTCAAGGTGAGGCTGCAGCCAACAAACAGAGGATTGCTTTACAACAAGCTGCTTTTCAAGAAGAAGGAAATGCTTTTGCAAGAGAAGAGCAAAGAGCAAATAAAGATTTAGCTAGAGTAGAAGAAAAAGAAGATTTTTACAAACAACAAGAAATAGCTTACGGTGACGCAGCTACAGAAGCTTTAGTAGGTGGTATAAGTAGTGCTGGCGGTTTCGCCTCTACTGCTATATCAGGAGGAGCAATGTAACAATATAAATAAAATATAAAAAATGGCATTAACTTATGTAACAAAAGCAGGAGAAGGAGTAGCTAGACTAAACCAAAAAATGGAAAATTTAAATTCTAAATTGGTTGCTCAAATGTCTCAAGTACAAAAACAAAGAAACGCTAAAGCAGAAGCTATAGTTAAAAGAGGCCAAGCATACTCAGATAATTTCTATAAACTTTATGGCGAGCAAACTAGATCTGGTACTGAAGCTTGGAATGCTGGAGCAGGAGAATTAGTAGGTAAACTAGCGATGGAGCAAGAAGAGTTGTATGGTAAAGCTCACGGATCTAACGGAACGCCAGAGTTAAGAAACGAGTGGAGATTAAGACAAATAAGAGATAAAGGTATAATAGCTAACATAGGTTCTTGGGCTACCCTTAGTAATAAAAATGCTACTGCAATGCAAGAAAACCAATCAGCATATAATCAAGATATAGACCTTGGCAGAATGACTAGAGGTAATGATATTGATAAATATAACTTTGCTCAAAATATGCAAAATGATCAATATAGTAATTACATGTTTAATGTTGACGATGCTGGAAATGTTCTTTTAGATGCGCGAAATGTAGATAAAGATGGCAACGTAATATACGGTCAATCAAGAAATTTAAGTGCTGATGTAGCTAATGATAAAGCTGGAAACCAGTGGTACTCTCAAATAAAAGAAGAAGACTTATTACAAAACAAGTTAAATAAAAACTGGTCAGACAAGAATAGCGGATACAGCACTTTGTTTCAAAAAGAAACTAGAACTGATAAAGTTTACGATCCAAAAACAGCAAAATGGACAACAGTTACAAAAGAAGTTTATGACCGAGAAGTTGTTAAGGACGATTTATTAACAAAACATGCAACAAGATTAGACGCTGAAATAAAAGGTCCTGGTTTTGAAAAAACATGGGATCAATTATGGAGAAGTGGTTATTTAAAAAATGATGATGGTGAAGATTTAATTGGATCAGAAGTATCTTGGTCAGACCTTCAAAAAGTTCAATCTATGACTGATCAAGAGTTTATAGACGTATATGGAGATATAGATAATGACCCAACTACGGATGCAGCTGCTGATAAAAAATACCTTCAAAAAAATGTAATGCAAACTGGAAGACAAGGTTTAGCTAATTATTACTCTGGTAATATGGTACCTGCTGAAGATACGATAACAAATACAACTACTCAAGATACTAAGCCTTCAGGCAGCGTAGAAATAACTTCTCAAAAGAAAAGAGAATACGAAGCTAGTTCAAGGGTGTATAATAATTTTAGAAAAGACGCGCCTAATATAATTAATAAAGTTGCTCCACTGCCAGAAGACTTTACAAAAGAGCAACATTTCGAAAGAGCTACAGCAGTTGCAGATGAATTAAATAGAAATCAAACATCAGCAAGCAAAAGCAATGGAAATCAGTATTTAACTGGAGCAATGGCGAAACGACTAGTGGAAGGTAGCTCAACTGAAGAAAAATTTCATGGAAATCCAAATGCTGTATATAGAGTATTCAACTCGCAAAAAGCAGGTGGAGGGAAAGCTTATGCATATGAAATGGCAGTACATGAAAACAACTTGACTACAAATGATCCACTTGATTTAACTATCTTTATGTCAGGTGGTATGGAAATTGAAGATGAGGCTCAAAACTATTTAAATAAAAACTATAAAGAACCTAAAGATTCTACACCTGTCAAAACTTATGATACTAAAGAAGCCGCGGCCAATGCTAGATTCAAGTTAGGATCTGGTAATGTAGTTGCAGGCACAGGAAAGAATAAAGGCAAATGGATTATTACTAAAATTTAATTATGGAAGAAGTTTACATTATAGACGGAGAAGAAATTTCATTATCTGAAATTCAAGAAGCTGCTAAAGCTTCTGAAATGGAAGTTGAAGATTATATATCTACAGTAGGTGGACAATTAAAAACTGAAGAAGTTTTTGAAAAAAAGGAGGAAGTCGTTGTAGAGGATGCTGCACCTGCAGCGACGGATCAATTCGCAGCTACGGAGTTATTATCGGAAAATGGTTCTTCGGATTTACCCGTTAGAGAACAAGTAATACCTACTTCAGATGAAAAACAACCTTTTAATCCTAATAAAGGAGAGTTTTATTATTCTACTTTACCTGAATACAGTGAAGAGAAAATAGCATATAAAGAGTGGAAATATAGTCAAGCTAATCCTGAAGAAAAAGCGCCTATAAACAATAATCCAACTGGACTATTGTCTGAAGACGTAAAGGCTAATACTCAAGCTAATATTGAAATAGATCCAGAAGATTTAATAAAAGATCCAAACGTAAATTACACAGTTAGTTCTTCAGATAATTACAACAAAGCTTTTGTAGATGACTATGTAACTAGTAATCCAGATATATACAAGATAATACAAGACGCAGAAGCTAAAGAAAAACAAGACTTAAATAAAGAAAATGAAAAAGATCCATTTGAGCTTGTGAAAGCTGATGGATTTGAAGAGTTAGAGAAGTATTATCCTGGTAGATTTAAATCAGAAGGGCGTCAAGGAGAGTCCGGCTTAAGTTTTGTTGTGGTAGATACTAAAGATTTAAATATATTTGGTAATCCAAAAGAAGTTGATCCTAGTAATATTCTTGCGCCTATACGTAGCGAGTTAAATAATAGATCTGCTTCAAAATTACGTAATAGCTTAGCTGTAGATGAAAACGCTTTTGTTGAAGCAAATTTGTCTATTTTAAATAATTTAAAAAATAAAGATTCTAAAGCTAACAATCTAAGCAGTTGGTATAAAGATGAAACAATTACTGAAGATGCTAAAGAAGATATTGAAGTTTGGAAACAAAGAGCAGATGCAACAAACATAAAATATATTTTAGAAAACGATGGAGTAACTGATATAAGTGGAAAAAAAACATTGTTAGATCCAGAAGATAGAAAAGCATATGAAGAATATTTAAAAACAGGAAAAGCACCAGTAGAAAGAATACTAAGACAACAGGCTAATGCAGGAGATAGAGCTTACGATGAGTTTGGAAATTTAATAGGTGTTTCTGTAGATGAAAAAAATATTATACCACCGTTGAAGGAAGGAGACTTAGGCTTAAGCGATGGAGATGTAGCTCTAGTTAATGAAAAAACTAATGCTCTTCAAACTAAAGCACCTACTGTAGATGTTTTAATAGAAGCTAGAACAAAAGCTTTTTTTAAATTATTAGCTATTGATGAGAATATTTCTAAAAACTATGAAGATATAAAAGAAACAGATGAAGGTTTTGTTAATAATATAATAAATTTTTTTACTGGATCTAAAGATGAAGTATTAGATGATGTTTCTGATGCAGGTAGAAAAAAAGATTTTTTATCTAGAGGAAAAAACATTACTAAAATAATGTCTAAAAGTCCATTAGCTTTACAACACAATGAAGCTTTTTTTGAGTTGCTTGCTTTAGATAGAGCTATTAAGCTTAATTCTAACTTAATGACAATAGAAGAAGCTCCTTTACTTGCCAGAGGTTTAGCTGGACTTCAAAAAAGTATTACTGGTGAAAACTACTTGACAACAGGTTCTTTTGGAGAACTAGGAGATGTAGGCGGTAGCCCTACTGAAGCAGCGGCAGTTTATGCACAAGCTATTAGAGATACAGGTCTTGAGGTTGACCAGGCTATATTAGACAAAGGTGTTAACAATTCAAGTATACCAGAAATATCTACAGATGCTTTAAGTGGTATAGCTCCATTGCTTATGGCTATTTATGCATCTAAGTCAGTTAAAGTTAAACATAATAACCAAATTTACGGTATTAAACCGGCTTTAGCAAGTATTGATAAGCTTTTTAAAAGCATGGGTGCTGGTAAATCACAAGCTGTTGTAAGAACTTTTAACGTACTTAGTGGTGCTACTAAAGAGCTTATAACTATGAATGCTGCTAATGAAGTTGGTGAATTTCTTTGGAACGGAGAAAAAATATCAAACGTAGATGCAGTATCTTTTGGTGTTGGTAATAGTGCTGTAGCTGGTATGACTAAAAAAGCAGCTTTAACATACTTACCTTATTTTTCAGAGTTCGCTAGAACAAGATTTGGCGTAGTCATTAACGCTGGAGGTAGAGCTGTCATGGGTGGTGTTTCAGCTACTAGTGTAGCTAAGAGTGTTGAAGGTCTTAATATAGGAATTAATTGGTACTCAAGTAACAAGACTGAACAAGATGAGTTAGACTTCAAAGAAGCAGTAAAGCATTTAACAGATATAGATCAATTAGTAGGTGATGTTGTTGCTTTTTCTGCGTTAAGCATGAGAGGATCTGTAGTTACTGACGTTAAAAATAGAATATTAGCAATAGATAGTAGAACTCAAAAAACAATAAAAGCATCTAAAACTTTAGGTGTAAAAGAGTTTAGTAGCCCAGGCGAAATAGCAAAAGCTTTGAATAAAAAAATGAAAGAGCTTGGTGTTGATAAAATGAACTCAGCGCAAATGAATTCTCCTGAAGTTAAAAAACAAATAGAAGATTTAAAACTAGCATCAGGTGTTTTAAATACACAAAACAATGTAGTTCAAGCTAAGAAAAGTATAGCTGCACAAACTAATAATCAAAAAACAACTGAAGCTAAGATTGATATTATAAGTAAAAAAGTAGCATCAGGGCAAGAGCTGAGCGTAAAAGATTTAAAAGAAATAGGTAAGTTTTCTGATACACCAGTATCTGATGGAAACAATGGATATAATTTTAGAACTCCAGTTGAAGCTTTAAACCTCGTTATGGCTGACAAAATGAGCATAGATGTAAATAGTCCTGGTTTTTTACGAATGCAAAAACAGTTTGGTGAGTATTCAGAGGCTATCATAGAAGCTAATAAACAATTTAAAGGAGAATCAAAGCAAATACAAGCTAAAAAAGATTTATTTCTTGGAAAAATATTAGATTCTAGAAAAATAAAAACACAAAACTTAGAGATGTTGCAAAAAATACAAGACAATCCTAGTTTAGATGTAATATACAAGCCTCAAATACAAGAAAATAATATAAGAATAACCGAGCTAGGTAAAGAGATGATGAACTTAGCTAATGAAGGTAGAGAAGTAGAAGTTGGAGAATATCAAACTGATATAGATTATGTAGCTAAAGAAGCTCCAGGTTTAGATGTAGATTTTAGAGAATTACCAGAAGGAGATTACATAGAAATAGCCGAAGAAAATGGATTTAGTAATACATCAGACGCTGTTTTTAAAGAAACCATGATAATAAAAGGTAAAACTTATAAAAATGTAATATTAGTTAACAGAGATCAAGCTTTAAAAAACGGCGCGGTTAGTGCTGCATCTCATGAATTATCTCATTTTTTAACTCGTAGAGCTTTTAAAGGTAAAGACGGTTTATTTACTCCAGAAGGCAGAGAAACTATAGATAGTTTCATGAACGATGTGTTAAGTAATGAGCAGCGAGCTAAAGTACAAGAACGTATAAATAAAAAATATAATCCTGAAAGTAAATCTTTTCAAGAGCAAGCTTATGAAGAATATCTTAATGTATTTTTAGATGCTACTAAGCGTGGCGACGTTAAAATGAATGATACTTTTAAACAAAAGTTTAATTCTTTTATGAGTCGTAAGTCTAATGTTAATTTAGAGACAGGAGAGGGCATTAAAAACTTTTTAGATCTACTTAGTAGGTCAGGAAAAAACGGATCGTTAGATGTACGTATAAAAGACTTTGCTAAGGAAACAGCTAAAACCGAGCCTTTAGAAGCTGAGTTTGTTAAATTGTCAAAGTCTGATGAAAGACTAGACGAATCTGTAGATAAAGTTTTAGATATTAAAAGAAATGAAGCTGGAGACATAACCATGACAAAAGAAGAGTGGAAATCTAAGCAAGGGTTAATTGTTGGTGAAAAAGGCTTGCTTGATAAAGGGTTTTTTGATGCTTCAATAGTGGAAGGTACAGGTAAAGATAAACTTAAAATTGGGTCTGGAGATGTTGTGATAGAAGGTGAGGGTTTTAGTAGAGATCAATACATTTTAGATGTAAGAGATAAACTCAAGACAGTTATAATGAATTGGAATCCTCAAGCTATTAAAGGTTCTAAAGGTAGCTTAATGGGTTGGATAAATAATCCATTAAACTTAAATAAAAAGAAACTAACAGTCTTTGAAGATTATAAAAAAATAGCATTAGCTAACAAAGCAGCAAGAGGAGAATATACTGGAGCAGAAAAAGGTAAAGAACTTGTTATAGCGCCAGAACCATTTCAAGCTGGAAGAACTAATCCGTTAGATATACTACCATCTGAATTAAGAGCAGAAGCTATAGAAGAAGTAACAAGTAATTTACCAAAAACGCCAGAAGCTTTTAAAGAGTTTTTAAAAGGTAAAAATTATAAAACATTAAAAGGTTTAGCTAACAAAACTACAGCTAAATTTTTTGGAGTACCTGAAAACAAAGTAGCAATACCTAGAGATAATTTATCAGGAACTGAACCTCAGCGTGCTCAAATGAAATTAACATTACCAGAAGTAAGAAGTAAATTTATAGACATTATACCTAGAAACAATATAGAGATATATAAAGAATATAAAACATTAGACGGTAAAAGAGTTATTGACAAGAAGACAGGAAAACAAGAATTTAAATATGTAAGCTTAGGTGATGTTGGGACTGGTAAAGCAACTGGGCTACCTGGTAATATTAGAAAAGCTTTATATAAAAGTATTGGTAGACCTAAAGGTGTTAACAATGAAGTATTTGTTTTAAAAGATAATTTGACAGAAGCTGATATAATGAAAGTTTTTGGAATTATTGATGGTAAAAAATCAGGAGATTTTGAATTAAGAACACCAGATGCTCAAGCTATTAAAGGAGCTATGGAGTTAGTAAGTAGAGGTATTGGCAATAAGATAGTGAGAGACTTTGCTATTGATATGGGATTAGCTAATGAAGCCTTAGACCTAGCTCAAGGTAAAAATGTTTATATGGCTAGTCTTTCCGAAATGAGAGAAAAGCCTAATTTTGTTGAAAGAGATTATACTTTAAATCACGTTGGACCTTTAGCAGAAAAGTTTGCTAATCTACCTTATGGTGTTAAGACAGAAGAAGCTATAAAACAATTACTTAATGAAGAATTTAAAACAGGACCTCGTGAATATAAAACTTTTACTGATCCAGTAACTGGTGAGTCATATACTTTTACTTCTAAAGACATTAGTGGTTTAGCTAAATCTTTTATAACTTCTATAAATAGATCTAAAGAAGTTCCTTTTTTAAATGAAGCAAATAGAAAAAGTAGAAGTGAAATAAATAAAAGAGATATAAAAGAGTTTATTGCAAACGACTTAATGCTTGAGGGATCTGAAAGAGCTACTCAAAAATTCTTTGGAGATTTATTACCTAAAAACTCTAAAGGTAAAGTGTCTACAATGGCAGAGCTATCTGAGATTAGAGATAATCAAGTAAAACGTAGACAATTAGCTAATGAAATGTGGAAGACACAAGTTAAAGAAACTGAAAACAAAGTTGATTGGATAAATGACAACTTTGGCTTAAGTGAACAATTTAATTCAGCTTCTAAAATAGCTGGAGGTAGGTTTCAGTATTATGAGGGTATTAGTGATTTCTTACCTCAATTTAATAATTCTATAAAAGACTCTGGATATAAAGTTGTTAAAGTTGGTGCAAAATATTTTATAGAAACAGGCGGTGGTCAAAGAATAAAACAGATTGATAGGTTTGGTAAAACTCAAAGTAATTCTAATTATGCTCTAAAACTTTTAGAAAAAGCTTTTAATAAAGAAGGTATAATAGATATTAATTCGCCTAAAGTTAAAGAATTAGTAGACATGTATCAAGAAGTAGCTGATAGATCTAGAAAAATACTAGACAAACAGTTTGAGTTTATGATGAATAAATATAAAACTGGTGAAGCTAGTGCTACTGACATGGCTTTGTTTACTATGGAACTTAAGTCTGGTATGGGCACTGTATTACGTATGGCAGCTCCACTTAGAGAAATGTATGAACCTTTACCTGGTGAAAAGCTTATTAAGAAGCAGTCAAGAATAAAATTAGACGCTGAAGGTAAAGTAGTATTAAACTCTAAAGGTAAACCAGTAATAGAAAAGCTGTTGATATGGGAACATAGTAAACCAGCTGAATCAATGGTATTTGAATTGTTAGATGTTTACTTAAAAGATGCTAACGTAAAAGAAGTTAAACTTGAAAATGATATAATAAGATACGAGTTAAATCAAAAAGGTAAAGAAGCATTAGAAAAAGCTTACGATGGGTACGAAGTTGCTATTATACCTAAAGCTATGGATAATGTAATAACGGCCATAGGTAGAGCTGAAGGAGTTGAGGCTGGTAAAAATAGGTATTATGATGATCTTACTTATGGTAGATCTGAGATGAGGGCTGTTAGAAATTTAGTTACTGGAAGTTTAAAAGGTTATGAGTGGTCTATAGCTGCAGAACAAGCTAGTAATAAAAAATTAGCTAAAGTAAATTCTTTACAAGGTGAACCTGCATTTACTTCTAAATCAGAAAAAAGAAATAACTTTGATTATTTAAAAGATGCATCAGCTCAAGATAAAGCTTTAAGACTAGCTAATGATCCTAAAAAGAATATTAAAAAAATCAGAGTATTTGATTTTGACGATACACTTGCGACAAGTAAAAATATTGTTATAGCTAAAAAAGAAGGCAAAACAATAAAATTGAATGCTGAAGATTTTGCAAAAAAAGGTTTAGAGTTAAAAGAAGAAGGTTGGGAAATGGACTTTAGTGATTTTAATAAAGTTACAGAAGGTGGTCGTGGACCTTTATTTGATGTAGCTGAAAGAATTAAAAACGCTAAAGGTAATGAAGATTTGTTTGTGTTAACAGCTAGAGCACCAGAATCAAGAGCGGCTATATACGAGTTTTTAAAGAACGAAGGATTAGAGTTTAAAGAAGAGAACATTATAGGTTTAGGTAATTCAACAGGTGAAGCTAAAGCACAATGGCTAGTTGGTAAAGCTTCTGAAGGTTATAATGATTTTTATTTTGCAGATGACGCCGTTCAGAACGTAAAGGCAGTTAAAGATGCGATGTCTGTATTAGACGTTAAATCTAAAGTGCAAAGAGCTATGATGAGCAACAGCGAAAATAGAAGTATAGAATTTAATAAAATATTAGAGGCTAAATCTGGTATAGAATATTTTAAAGAATATTCTGCTGCTAAAGCAAAGACTATAGGAGCTAGCAAAGGTAAATTTAAATTCTTCATACCACCATCAGCTGAGGATTTTGTTGGGTTAATATATCCTACTTTAAGTAAAGGCAAATTAGGTGACACACAAATGGCTTGGTATAAGGAGAATTTATTAAATCCTTATGCTAGAGCTAGTGATAATATATCAAGAGATAGAATACAATTAATGTCAGATTTTAAAGCTTTGAAAAAAGATTTAAATGTACCTAAAGATCTTAGAGAGACTAATGAAACTGGTTTTACCAATGAGCAAGCTGTTAGAGTTTATTTATTTAACAAGACTGGTCAAGAAGTTCCTGGGTTATCTAAAGCTGATTTAAAAGAATTAACAGAAACTATAGATAAAAACCCTAAATTAAAAGCTTTTGCAGAACAAATACTTACAGTTACTAAAGGAGATGGGTATGCAGTTGCTGGAGATAGCTGGCTAGTAGGTACTATAACTACAGATTTACTAGATGTCGTAAACACTACTAAAAGAAATAAGTATTTAGAAGAATGGCAAAATAATGTTAATGAGATTTATTCTAAAGAAAACATGAATAAGCTAGAAGCTATATATGGACCTAGATATAGAGAAGCTATGGACAACATGTTAACTAGAATGAAGTCAGGTAGAAATAGAACTAGCCAAATTGGTAGAATAGAAACTAAAGTATTAGATTTTATAAATGGATCTAACGCTGCTATAATGTTTTTTAATACTAGATCTGCTATACTTCAAACAATATCTGCAGCTAACTTTATGAACGTATCTTTTAATAACCCGGCTAGAGCAGGTATAGCGTTTGCTAACCAGCCTCAGTACTGGAAAGACTTTACTAGGTTAATGAACTCAGATTTTCTAGTTGATAGACGTAATGGTTTAAGAATAAATATTGCTGAAAGCGAAGTAGCTGATGCTGCTGCAACTAGCAAAAATAAAGCTAAAGCAGTTTTAAATTATATACTACAAAAAGGTTATTTACCAACACAATATGCAGATAGCTTTGCTATTGCGTCTGGCGGTGCTACGTTCTATAGAAATAGAATAAAAGATTTAGTTAAGAAAGGATCTACAGAAAAAGAAGCTGAAGCTAAAGCTTATCAAGAATTTAGAGAAGTTTCTGAAACATCTCAACAATCTAGTAGACCAGATAAAATATCTCAACAACAGTCTAGCTCTGCAGGACGTTTAATACTTATGTTTGCTAACACGCCAATGCAATATGCTAGAATACAAAAAAGAGCTATACAAGATTTAGCTAACGGCCGAGGTGATGCTAAAGCTAATGTGAGTAAAATAGCTTATTATGGAATTGTACAAAACTTATTATTTAATTCTCTTCAACAAGCTTTATTTAAAATGGGATTTGATGACGAAGAAGAGGTAGATCAAAAAGCTTTATACAGAACAGCAAATGGTATGCTTGATGGAACATTGAGAGGTTTAGGAATTGGTGGTGCTGCTGTTTCTGTAGGTAAAAACTTTTTATTAGATGTTTACGAAAGATCAAACAGAAGTAGGCCAGAGTATACAGATGCAGCATGGAAGTTAATGCAATTTTCTCCACCTATATCTTCTAAAGTTTCTAAAATAAGACAAGCAGCTTATCCTTTTGATAGCAAGAAAAGACGTAAAGAAATATATGAAGAAGGTTTTAGTTTAAAAAATCCAGCATTAATGTCTGGAGCTAAAGTACTTTCAGCTACTACTAATATACCTTTAGATAGATTGCTTAAGAAATATGAAAACATTGAAGGAGCTCTTAATGAAGATAATGAATGGTGGGAAAGATTAGCAATGATGGGAGGCTGGTCAAAGTGGCAGTTAGAGCCACCTAAAGACTATGTTACCAAGCCTAAAGCTAAGAAAAGTAAAAGTAAAACAAAAGAAATTATTTTTTAGAATATTTTAACTAGGAACAAAAGAAACTGGGCACCATACCCAAAG
>TARA_R110000787_G_scaffold139718_2_pt1 | contig 11706 bp, 20 predicted proteins | sample TARA_R110000787 | Tara Oceans TARA_R110000787 (sample SAMEA4397920) | marine metagenome | biome: Polar Biome; feature: [DCM] deep chlorophyll maximum layer (ENVO:01000326); material: water (ENVO:00002006), including particulate matter (ENVO:01000060) such as... | depth 35 m
AACCGGTCATGGTTTAAATGACCAGGACAGTGTGTTCTATAATTCTAATAGTGGTACGCCTATATTGCCATTGATCAATGGCACAACATATTATGTGTCAGGAGCGACAGCAGATAAGTTTCAATTAACTACAACCTTTGATGGGGTAACAGGCACTCAAATAGAAGTTGCACAAAACACATCTAAGTATTCAAGTTTTTATCAGGTTAATTATACAGCGCATGGCTTTGTTACAGGTGACCGGGTTAAATATATTAGCTCATCACCAATTGCCCCTCTGCAATCTGGTGCTTTTTATTATATCTATAGAGTTAATGCCAACGCATTCAGCTTGCATTTGAATTATGATGGCTGTGTCTTAAACGAAGAGTACACCAAGATTTATTTTGCCTATCCATATTCTGGAACAGGAACATATCAAAAAACTACAGCAGTAGATTTAGAAACAAAAGGTGTAGGCACGCAGATCTTTAATGCGACATCTGTTGGTGCAACTGATGGTGTTTATAAAATTGCGAGTATCATTGATGATACATCGTTTAGCCTGTCAGCAACATCTGAGGTGCCAGACAGAACAGTTAACTTTACTGTGGATCTGTCGGTCTGGGATGAACAGGACGCTATTAAAATACCTGATCATTACTTTGTTACCGGCCAGAATGTAGTTTATACACATCCAACTGGAACAGCTATTGGTGGACTAACATCTGGTACAACATATTATGTTATCAGGGTTAGTCGTGATTGGATAAGGCTTGCAACAAGTTTAACTAACGCAACTGCTGGAACATATATAACTTTCAGTTCCCCAGGAACCGGCGTGCAAACATTGGTTACTGATAGCTTGACCGGTGAGGTCATTGGCGGTGGTACTGTTAGTGTTGACCAGGACAGTTTGCTTGTGTCTGGAACTGGAACAAACTTTACATCGTTCTTTAACACCGGAGACACAATTTCTTTTTATGCAGCCGAAACCAAAGAAATAAAAATTGTCACTTCTATCGCAACAACAACATCAATTTTCACAACCAGCCCGGCGCACGCGATGTCAACTGGTACAATGGTTGTAATGGATGCGGCAATAGCCCCAGCCGGTACGACTAATGGTCGGTTCTATTATGTCCGATCAGTTGCTGCCACAACATTTACATTACATAACAGCGCAGCGGATGCGGCTGCTAACGCAAACATTGTCAGCATTACAGATGCCGGCGATACAGTACGCCCATATGTACTAGCTGATCTGGGAGCTACTTATTCAAACACAGTTAATGCCGTTACTGGAACAGGGTCATTACAATTAACGACTGCGATGCCAGCAACAGTAACCAATGCAAACTTTACTATTGGTACATCACTGTTAATGCGTGCTGATGGCTTTGCAATACACCGGCCTTATGATGGTGGTGTTGAGCTTATCCCAAGCAAAAATCCTGACAGTAGAATGATCAGGCAAACTAGACGTTACTTTAGGTATCAATCAGGTAAAGGTATCCAGGTATCTTTTGCTGTAAATTTCAGCCCATCAATTCAGATGGATAGTTTTACAGCGTCTGGAACTGTTGGAACCATCAAGACCAGATATCCACATAGATTAGCTGTTGGCCTTAATGTTGTTTCATCAGGTGCTATCGAACCTTCTGGAACAAATTATTGGAACGGCACGTTCCCGGTTGCATCAATTATAGATGAATATAATTTCACTGTAACTCTTGCATCCACACCAGGTTCAGCAGCCGCTGGCCCAAATGGTATCCCGGAATTTTATGTGCAGTCTTGGACAGGTAGTTCACTTAGATGTGGATTGTTCGATGACCAGAATGGATTGTATTTTGAATATGACGGCGCCAACATGGCCGTTTGCAGACGTAACTCGACTACACAAATTAGTGGTGAAGGTGCAGTACAATTTAGATCTGGTACTGTTACTGGAGTAAACACTAAGTTTTCTAAACAACTTAGTTTAAATGACAACATTGTAATTAAAGGTCAGACGTACACTGTTACAAAAATTACTAACGATACTAATATTAGTATTCTGCCAACCTATAGAGGATCAACAAATACTGGAGTAGTAATTACTAAAGTGATTTCTACCAAGGTAATTCAAAGTGCCTGGAATGTAGACAAGTGTGATGGCACTGGCCCATCTGGTTTTTATCTAGACCCGGCTCGTATCCAAATGGCTTATATGGATTATAGTTGGTATGGTGCTGGTAAAGTAAGATTTGGTTTTAAAGACCAATACGGCAAAGTGATTTATGTGCATGAGTTTATCCACAACAATAAATTCCGCGAAGCATACATGAGATCTGGAAACGTACCAGCCAGATATGAAATTGAAAATATTGGAACACCAAGTTATGTACCGGCGTTAGCCCATTGGGGAACGTCTGTCATTATGGATGGTGGCTTTGATGCGGATAGTGCTTATCAGTTCACAGCTAGTTCACAGGATATCCAGGTAACTGGTGAAGCTACAGTAACTGTTGCAGCCAACGCTGAAGAGCAACAAGATTACTATTTCTTGTGGAACAATAGCTGGCGTAATTTTGGCCGGGCGCTACAGATTAAGACACCTAGCTTCTTATATAATTCTGTACCTAACAACGTGCCTATTACTGGTACTAGCGTTGATAGTAATACTAGAACCAGAACACCTTATAGCTATTTTGGTCTGCCTACTCAGCCATACCAGGTCGATCTAAGGACTAGGGCCGGTAGTTATAATGCAAGTGAGACAGAAGAATTAAGATCTTTAATGCTCATTAATAGACAGCCAACAGGAGAGACTGAAACAACCAGTAACTATACAGTGACAGTGTCTACTACCGGTGTGCCGGTGGTGTATGACATCCCACTAATCAGTATTAGATTGGCGCCATCAGTTGACACCAACACACCAGGCTTCCTGGGTGAGCGAGAAATTATTAACAGGATGCAATTAATTTTGAAATCTGTTGGTATTTTGTCAACACACAACTGTACTATTACACTAAGGCTAAATGGATTGATCACTAATACAAATTGGTCAAGAGTTGAAAATCCATCTTTAAGCCAATTGATTTATCATTCCAACGTTGACGCAATTTCTGGTGGAATTGATATCTTTAATTTTAGAGCGCAAGGGGGAACAGGAACTAGTGGACGTTCAGCGGTTGTTACAACCCAAGAGTTGGGTGAGATTACTACGTTAGGTAACTCTATCTTAGGCGGTAATAACGTATTCCCTGATGGCCCCGATGTTCTAACTGTTGTCGCAAAACTTGGTGAAGATCCAAGTACAGTGTCTGACACTAATCCTTTTAACGTCACAGGTAGAATATCCTGGACAGAAAGTCAGGCGTAATAAAAGTTATGGAGATGGAGAATGGCTTAACAATTTGGAATGTGTTGTTGACCGGCAGTATCGGAGCAACAGCATATTTTATTAAGAGCAAAGCAGAAGAGGTGTTAAGGCTGCAAGTTCTCTTGAACAAAACGAGAGAAGAGCTAGCAAAAGAATATGTAACAAAGTCAGATCATCATAATAATATGAACCGAATAATAGATCGTCTTGAAGCATTGGATGCAAAGCTAGACCGGATAATGGAAAGGGAGAGTAACAGGAGTTAGAACAGTGATAGCAGAAACGTTGGCCGGGATAGCCTTATTCAAAGCAAGTGTTGAGGGTGTAAAGTCGGCAATAGGAACAGCCAACGATGTTTCAAGCATCGCAAAATATATCGATGGAATGTTTACTGCACAAAATCAGGTAAACAAAGATCGATATAAACAAGGTGGATTAAAAGGTTTAAAAGACCAATTTGGAATAGCCTCTGTCGCTGAAGAAATGATAGACGCCAAATTAGTTGAAGAGCAAATGGCAGAGATCCGCACTTTAGTGGACTATAGATTTGGTCATGGAACCTGGACATCGATAGTGACAGAACGAGCTAAACGCATACAAGAGCATAAAGAATTACAAAGAGAAGAGGCAAAAGAAAGAGCAAAGAAACAAGCAGAGTTGATCGAAGGTATCTCTATTATTAGCGGTATCGTTTTGTTTGCTTTCTTATTGCTAGGTGGATTGGTTATATGGCTAAAAAATTAGAAGAGCATTCTAAATATGGCGAATACGATACAGATGGTAATGGCGTTTTGACTGATGCTGAAATCCAGCAAGCCAAGGATATAAAAAAAACAGAGGATGAATTGCGTAAACATTTAGCGCAACTGAGGATGGCCAGGTATACGTTAATTGGCATGGCTGCATTTACCCTGGCAATGTTTTTTATTGAGCTTGAAAGAGTAGAAGCTCTCGCAGAAATTTCTTCATTATTTTATTTAACAGGTGGTGGTATCGTTGTTGGATACATGGGTGTGACATCCTGGGCTGGAAAGAAATAATGATAAACAAACAATGGGAGAGGTAAAATGTTACAAGCACTTATAGGCCCGGTCACTGGGCTATTAGATAAATTTATAGAAGATAAAGATCAGAAGCTAAAGCTCGCGCATGAGTTAGCCACAATGGCTGATAAACACGCTATGCAGCTAGCATTAGAAAACGCCAAAACAAATACAGAGCAAGCCAAACATCCTAGCCTGTTTGTCGCTGGTGCTAGACCGGCCATCATGTGGGTATGTTGCCTGGGGCTATTAACAAATTTCTTTTTGTTACCTATTGCAGAATGGGCCGTGGCTATCTGGGCGCCGGGCACACCTTTACCGGATCTGAACACTGAAGAATTAATGAGTTTGGTATTGGCGTTATTGGGGCTTGGTGGAATGAGATCTTTTGAAAAATCAAAAGGCGTAGCAAGAGAGAACCTAAAAAAATGAGTGAGTTTAAGTTGAGCCAGCGTAGCCTGGACAGATTAAAAGGCATCGATGAAAATTTGATTGCTGTAGTGAAACGAGCAATTGAATTAACGACTGTCGATTTTGGTGTGACTGAAGGGTTGCGAACCGAAGAGCGCCAAAAGAAATTGATGGCCGCTGGTCGGTCACAAACCATGCGAAGCAAACACCTGGAAGGCAAAGCATTTGACATTGTTGCTTATGTAGATGGTGATGTGGCATGGGAGTTGAATTTATATGATGATATTGCTGACGCAATAAAGGCTGCTTCAATTGAGCTTGGTGTTAAAATCAAGTGGGGTGCTGCTTGGAATGTTCCAAACATTACTGAATGGAATGGCACAATGCATGAAGCAATGATGCATTATATAGATGAGAGGCGATCACAAGGCAGAAAACCATTTATCGATGGGCCACATTTTGAAGCTGCGTGATTGTAATTTTTTGTAACAAAACGTGAAGGAGATATAAAATGGCATACGGCAAACCAAAACCACCAAAAAAACCAAAGCCACCAAAGAAGTAAGCGGTAATGCAACAAGTATTAGAATACTGGCCAATCTTGTCGGGGCTAATTACTGTTGCGGCAATTGCTGTGGCTTTTAGGTCAGAAATAAATGTTAGAATAAAAGTCCTAGAAGAAAAAGTATCGACATTGTTCGATCTTATAAATAGGAAATAGAGAGCGCCACTATGTAATTAGCAGCGCTCTTTTGCGTTCACCCTGGTGCCTCCCTACCAGGGTGGACACCAGTTTATTTCCATTTGGGGGCGCAAGTAATATCAGCAATAATGTTTGCTGGGTATCCATTGATCTTTCGTTTAGTCCAGACTGTTACTGCCCTGGTTCCGCTTGTCTCACATTCTCGGATTGCATCAATGACTTCCGATCTCGACATAGAATAAACTTTGCCTTCTAATTCTAATGTCTGTTCTGGAATAGTGGTCGCGCCCCCCACGCAACCACTGACCAAAAATGTGAAACATAGCAATGATAGTATCTTCATTTATGTCTCCTATAATTGTGGATCAAACCGGTTCTCTTGTTCCCATTTTTTTACGTCATCGATATCATAACGTACCTGGGAAGAACGGCCTTCACCTAGTTTAATGTATGCCGGGCCAGCACCAGACAGGCGCCACTTTCGCAGCGTCTGTTGGTTAACTTCCAGGCGTTCAGATAGCATCTTTGTTGTCAGCAACTGCGCCATCGTTTTTCTCCTCTATGATAAGGTTGCCGTAGGCTTCTTTGCTAGACTGCTCTGCTGCGTCATCAGTAGCCTGTACAGCGGCTTCAGCATCCTCAGTTGTCTCAACTGCCATAGATTTTTTAAGGCGTGCTAGGGGCTTTGTTTGCTCACTAGGTGGCGGCGTAATATCTACCGGTGCCTTATGCTTTTTATCGTAATCATATTGCTCATCGTCTTTGAGCCACATTTGATCAACATCCGCGCTGCTTGGTAAGCGTTTAGCCATACGCCTGATGACAGTTTTTTTAGCCATCTCATCCCACCAATCAACCCAAGGCCCATACTTTCCAGCCCGGCTAGATCCACGCACCTTTTCAACATCTGATACCGACATTACTTCACGATAGATTGCGCCGTCTTTTGTTTTAGCAACAGCATAGACTGCAATAGGCTCGCCCCGGTCACCGCCCATAAAAGGTTTGTGTGTTATCTTTTCTTCATCACCAAGCTCATACTCAAAAAAATCTCCTGAGTATGCTACCTGGGCAGAGATGCTAGATAGCTCACCACTGTTGCGGATCTTCTTTAGAACGCCGGCAATCATAGGCATATACTGAACAGTTGGCCCAGATTTAGATCTGAAGATTACTGGTGCTGCTTCACGCCCATCAAGCAACAAGCCGTCCTGGGCTGCTTTCATGCAAGTACCCAGTAATGATTTGCGGTCAGCGCCTAATAGGTCAGGGTTCATCTGCACTGCTGTTAATGTAGTGCGGATAAACTTATCCACAGGAATTTGAGAAGGTAGTGCTGCCTCAAATTCTGTTTTCATATTGGTCAGCGTGCCACGCATCGCTTCCATTTTTGTTATAGCGTTTGCCATTTTTAGTTACCTTTCTTTTTAGTTAAACGAAAATTACGAAAGCCTCTACGGCCACCGATTGTTGTACCCACCATGTCTGGGGTAATAAGTGTGCCGGCGCTGGGCGCAGTAACACCACATGAAATGCTGCCGACTGATGACAGGATTTTACTTGCCTCACCCACACGCTCTAAGATTTGAGCTTTGTATGCATCTTTCATCTTGGCCAGGTCACTAGCTTCTTGCTGCACAAATGCATAGCTTTGGATTAACTCATTTAGCTCTGTGTCTGCTTCAGCAATTAGACCAGGCGTTGCAGTTGCTCTTAAACTTTTAATGATAAACTCTGCATCCTGTTCATAGTTAGCACTGGGTGCCCGGTCAGCAGCAATGCTATGCCAAAATTCTGCAACACGTTTTTTAAGATCCGCACCAATGTCTCGATCACGTTTACGATAAACAATCTTTTGTGTGTTACCACCAACCAGCGCAACAATTGCACACCAGTTAATGTCGGCTACTTCCATCTGATGCTGAACTTGCAGTTCGATGTGTTCCGGGGCTTCAATGTTGCCGGCCCCATCATCGATCCATTTGGATTTATAAACAATACCATCGACATTCTTAACTTCTAAAATGCCTGGGCCATCGTCATGGTTATTGATTTGATAATCAAAGCTGCTGCCCATGCGTGTTTCTGGGTTACGCATATAAACATTTAGCGGCTCTACATCCCAGCCCATGCTTTCTGCCGCACCTTCTGCAATCGATTGTTCCAGGCGTTTGCCCCAGGACATACGCTCGTTTTCTTCAATGCGTATAACTTCCTGGTTTTTCTTTGCATGGAAAAGTTCAAACACAGTTTGGTATGGATTAAGTTCATACAGCGCTGATGCCTCAGTCGAGGTGACATCTTTCAAACGTGTCTCTAGCCATTTTTGTTCGTCAGTAATGGCAACTGTTTCAATATTACTCATAGTGGTAGCTCCTGTTGTTGTGTTTTGATTAATGAATACACTGCGACTGCTTTGCCGTTGGACAATTTTTTAGTGTCGGTGTGTATATCGTGACCCAATTGTTTCAAATCCCAGATGCGAGATGTTAGTCTGAAACAACCGAATAGTTGAAGCGCATCAAGTGGGGTCAATGGCCCCACCCTTTGCAAATGATCTAGGATTAGATCACATTGTGTCGGCTTACTCATACGATGAAAGCCAATGGTTTTTGGTCATCGTCTTTGAGATCGTCACTGAAAAAATCAATCTCAGTTGTCTTGCCATCGTGATGAATGGTAAGTTTGCGAACATCATATTGACGAGATCCCATCTCGTTGTGTGTAGTCTCACTAAGTTCAATCTTAGTGACCCGGTGAAAGTTCATTGATAGTGACATACATATTCTCCTTGTTTGAATGTTCTTACAGCATACTCGTTAATTCCTGTTGTTGCAAGTGTTTTGATGTTGATCTGTGTTGATCTATGAAACACCAATAAAACCAGCACTTTACAGAGTGTTGACCTTATGGCAATATACAGCATGAGCAAAACTTACACACCAGTAGAGTTATCCATTTTAGAATTTGGCGGTTTGCGAAAGCTAGCCAAAGCCGTTGGGCGTGACCCGGCAGCAGTGTCGCGATGGAAGCGAAACGGCACTGTGCCAACCTCTGTGCAAAAGCATTTGTTAGAGGTAGCCTGGTCAAAAGGTCTAACGATAACTGCACATGAGATTGTTTTTGGTAGGTTGTATGATGATTGATCTAGTCTTTACCTGGCCACCATCGCCGCTCAGTCCGAATGCAAGGCTGCATTGGTCAAAGGTAGCAAAGGCAAAAAAGAAATATAGAGCTTTAGTCTTTGCAGAAACGTTAGAACAAGTAGGCACCAGGTCATTAGAGTTATCAGATAAAATGATATTGACCATGACCTTTGTGCCGCCAGACAACAGATCTTATGACCGGGATAACCTGACAGCTAGGATGAAGGCCGGCATTGATGGTATGAGTGATGCTTTAAAAATTGATGATAAGCAATTTCACACAGTGATTGCGACAGTCGATAAAACGAGAGTGCGTAAAGGCACTGTATTAATAAACATAAAAGGAGAAAACGATGGCGAAAAAAATTAAAGACCTGGCCGTAAAGGTTGGGGAATACACAAACAAAGACGGCGAAAAGAAAGCACGTTGGCAGAACATTGGGGCCATGATGTCCGGTGATGATGGCAATACATTCTTGTTGTTAGAGCGCTGGGTAAATTTGGCTGGCGTGCCAGACCTATCAGGCAAGGGCAGCAATAGTTGTTTAGTTAGTTGCTTTGATGTCAAAGAAGGTGGTTATGCAGATCGTCAAGTGAACGCTGATATGCCCACAAGCCAGGCATCGCAAGGCTCCAAGGCAGTTGCAAATTCAGATGATGATTTGAATGATGATATACCTTTTTAAAATATATTAAAAAACATTGGACATACTACTGCTAACTGGTAGTCTGGTAGTTATGTTTTTTATTGGAGAAGAAAATGAAAGAAAATGTCAACAACCAGGCGCGGCGAAAAGTAGCCGCAAAAGAAGGGAAAATAACGTATCGGGGTTATATGTGTAGTTCGTGTGGTGGGCTGGACAGATACGTTAGCAATAACAATTGCGTATGTTGTGCAAAGAAGCACGCCAAAGCCTATGACAAAAGGCAACGAGAATTAGTAAAAGAGTTGCGTGAAAGAATAGCTCCTAAAAATAAGAAGGCCAGCTAATGCATTTCTTTGCTTTTAATATTGGTGACTATGCCAGCCACACCAGGCATCTAACCAACAATGAGGATTTAGCATATCGAAGATTGTTAGATCTTTATTATCTACATGAACAGCCGCTCAACGAATGTACAACAACTGTGGCACGTTTGATAAATATGCGTGACAACGTTGAAGAAGTTGAGACTGTTTTAAATGAGTTTTTTGTTTTTGCTGATGGCCTGGGCTGGACTAATGTCAGGGTCGAAGAAGAGATAGAGAAGTATCGGGGTAAACTTGATGCTGCATCTCGCGCCGGCAAGGCTAGTGCCCAAGCTAGATTGAACAATCGTTCAACAGCCGTTCAACTAAACAAGAAACATGAAACAATAAACAATCCCAAGAAACAGAATATAGAAAAACCAGATGATGTTGATAAAGATATTTGGTTAGATTTTCTGGTTCATAGGAAAAATGTGAAGGCGCCACTAACTACCACTGCTTTGAATGGAATAATTAAAGAAGCAGATAAAGCTAATATGAAATTGGAAGATGCATTAGCTCTTTGTCAGGTTAGGGGATGGCGTAGTTTCAAAGCTGATTGGGTAAAAGACAAGAACGCCCAAACAGATTTTGCCGCTGTCACATACCATGAGGGGGTAAAGGATCTATGATTGAAAAAGTAAAAGATGTGCTTGGAAGAGCATTGATGCCAGACCAAATAAGAGAATGCGATAAGCATGGAGAATATAATTCTCGTAATTTCTATGGTGAAAACTGGAGCGGTTGTGAAGATTGCGTCAAAGAAAACCGGGAAGCAGAACTTATTGCAGAAGCAAAAGCAAAGAAGGAAGCCGAAGCCGAGCGCAAGATTTTGCGATGGAAAGCTAAAGTCGGTGGTGCTGCAATTCCAGAAAGGTTTAGAGATAGAACCCTGGATAGCTACCAGGCAGAAACACCAGCAATGGAAAAAGCTAAAACCTTTGCTTTAGATTATGCCAACAACTTTAACCAGGTCATGGAGACAGGGCGCTGCGCTATCTTTGTCGGCAAACCCGGCACTGGCAAAACACATCTAGCCATAGGCATTGCTCTGCACATTATGAAAGATGACCGGAGAGCATTGTTTGTAACAGTCCAGCGTTTGATTAGAAGGGTTAAAGATAGTTGGTCTAAAGATAACAACGAAACTGAAACCCAGGTTATTGATATATTCTGTGAACCAGATCTTTTAATCCTGGATGAAGTTGGTGTGCAGTTTGGTTCTGATTTTGAAAGACAGGTTCTATTTGATGTTCTTAATGAGCGTTATGAAAAGCGCCGGCCAACCATATTACTCAGCAACATACCTGGAACTGAACTTGGTGGATACCTGGGTAACCGGGTTACTGACAGGTTGCGAGAGGATGGTGGAAAGATGATTGCGTTTGATTGGGATAGCTGGAGGGCAAGAAAATGATTAGCAGAATATTTTTAACTGTATTGGGAATTACATTGTTTATTCTGGTTTTTGGGATTGTAGGCAAAATGGATTATCAAGACCATTTGCTGCAACAAGCGCATTACTGCGAAATGCGTGAACTATACGATCAAGACAAGAACGATAACGTGCCAATTGCGGAGCGTAGGGGTTGGCCTAACTTCAAAGGCGAGGAGTATCAATGTGATGAACAAAGCTAATGTAAAAACTATGAACGAGGCTTGGGAAGAGGTAGCAAGTATTAATCCCCAGGCAGCAGCAAGTGACGTCTGCCGGGAAATGTTTATGAAAGGATGGGCAGCAGCATTATCTGATTGCCCTATTTCTAACATTGTTATGTCTAAAATAAAACAAAGGTCAGACCAGGGCATTCAAAAATTTGGTGGAAATATGGATGAAGCGTATGCTCCATTAATTGATTGGGTGATGGAAGCTCAAGAAGAAGCACTAGACCTGACTGTATATTTAGAAAAGATTATTAGTGTTATGAAAAGGAGAGAAAAACATGGTGATTTACGCGAAGGTTAAAAAGTATGTCATGCAAAAATTGCGAGAGATTAAAAAATATACCATTAGTATGTGGAAAAATTGTTTGCAGTTATTGCGA
>TARA_R110000787_G_scaffold20422_6_pt1 | contig 11702 bp, 12 predicted proteins | sample TARA_R110000787 | Tara Oceans TARA_R110000787 (sample SAMEA4397920) | marine metagenome | biome: Polar Biome; feature: [DCM] deep chlorophyll maximum layer (ENVO:01000326); material: water (ENVO:00002006), including particulate matter (ENVO:01000060) such as... | depth 35 m
CACGGTCATCATACTGTTCAAATATATAAAGAGTATTAGTACCACCTAAGTCTGACATTGCAACTAACATATCTGAGTTAACACTACCAACTAGTTTAGTAATAGTACCTTTAATCATACCTACTATGTGTTTTGATATATTGTCACCACGTTCTTGCTCTGTTGCAGCTTTAGTTGTGTAATCTAATATACCAGCTGATTGTCCTTGATTAATTGCTATACGTACACTTGTACCCATAGCTACAGGAGGCACTATTGTAGCACACTCAAATGAAGATACCTTTGGCATACTGATACTTTGTGGTGTTACTGCTACGTTACCATCAATTTTAAATTGACCATTAGGAGATATTAACATTAAATCTTTGTTATGGTTTGTTACATGTTGAATGTTTTCGGTATCTACTGCACTAGAACCAATACTTACTGGGTCTGTTACTAGTAGTTTGAGAGCAGAGGCTTTCCACCAATTATCATAGTCGTCTGTCTCAGTCATGAACACCATGCCTTTTGCAAGTACTACTAATCTATTTTGGAAGTGACCAATATCTATTAAACGTTCACCAATAAACTCTGGTGCTGGACATGATTCATCGTCACCTGTACGACGTTCTTTCCAACCAGTTTGACTTATTGTGAATGCATCTGTATCTATATCGTACGTAACTCTCATTGGTAAGGTAAGTCCATCTATTTCAAATGGTTCAGTACCACTACGAGTTTCTACCCACACACATTCTTCTGCATAGAATTCTGTAGGTGGTAGTACTGCTGCTGCATTAACACGTTCTGCTTGTAAATAGAATGTACCTTTATCACTAATTGGATTAGGTTTTACTATTATACGAGTACCGTGATGAGCAAATAATGGTAGACCTTCAGTTTCTTCTATAGTTTCACTAAATAACTTTACACTTCTATCGCCTTGACCTGTTTCAATATACACTGGAACCCACTGGTCTAACGTTTTGTGTTTTATAAGTACTGACGACGCTGTATGAGTTGCTATATATAACGTGTTGAAGGCTAATGTTGAGTTTAATACTAATGCTAAACCTTCTGCTACTGCTGATGTGGCTCTTGCTTTATCGGCTATATCATATTCAAGGTCGACTGTTAAGTCTGGTACAGAGTATGTTATAAGAAGTTTTGGTGAATCACCACTACTACCAAGACCTATTGATAAACTTTCACCGTAGTTTAATGCTGATATAACGTTTATGTGCGTAGTCTTTGGTGTACTTGCATCTATGTCTGGTCGCATAGCAACAACTTTGTTCTTGTTTAATATATAAGTATTATTTTCAATAGTTTTCATTTCTATATCACCGTCAGGTAAATAGAATTGACCTACTGGTGAATCTAATAGTTCTGTTGAACCTTTATAACAACGGATACGTCCGTCAACTGTATTGAGTATAATTCGGAATAGTTGCCCGTCTTGGGTATACTCATGGTATTTCATTTTGTCTGGTGTGTAAAATGTAGCTCCAAGATACTCTTTATATACTAACGACGGTCTACGTGTTAATTTTTGTACTGGGTCAGACCTTAAATTTACTTGTAACTCTGCTTGACCGTCTGCTCTATTTCTTGGTGCTAATGTACTAATACCATGAATAGGTGTTTTATAAGTACCTTCTATACGCATGTTCTTTCCTTAACTGTAATCATTAGGACGTAGAGTACTACGACGTTGGTATGGTATTACACCACCTCGTGCTCTTGAGATACGTGTATTATTAAATACATTTACTCGTGCTGAGTCTAAGTCCTCTTCATCTACATCTATTTTTGATATACCTGCTAATCTTTGATACTTCTCTTCTTTGTTTGGGTCTTCAATCTCATCACTGATAAATTGAGCACAAGCTAAGTAGGCTGCGTATTCTTGGATACATGCTGGCATATCTGCCCATTCTAAAGACCTTACTGTTTTAATGGCACATACATCTGCACCAATGATAAACGTTTGTGTCTGAGTGTTATACACCTTTCTACCACGTTTAACTAATCTAACATCGTCCGATACAAACTTAGTGATTGCTTCTGGTATAAGTACCTCACCTAACGCATTAGATTGGTATATAACATTGTAATCTTGGTTGAACCACCAACCACGTTTTTGTACACTCTTACGCAACCTGTTAAGGCAAGCGCGAGCGTTAGCAACGTCTGGGTGTGCAACATTTAAGCTGTTTACTGGACTAGAACCAATGGCTCGTAAGAGCATTTGTACTGCTTCTAATTCGTTCATATTCTTTAATTTCCTTTGCAAAGAAAACAGACATATGAAACAGAATTGTTCATATATCTAAGTGTTTAATAGTACCACTTATAAAAGACCCTCATTGAAGGTCTTCTAAAGTTTTACTTATGCTACTGTTGAGCTGAAGATACCTGCCGCCATTTCTGCGCGGTTAGGAGTTACAGCAAATGACAAGTAAGAATCAATGAACCATTGCATTTCTTTCTTATCGAAGTAAACATCTGAAGTTAACGGGATAGTTTCACCAGCTAACAATGCTTTAGGCATTAACAAACATACAACACATTTAGCATCGTTTGCAGTTACGTCATATGCATTACCGTTACCAGCATTTGATAGGAAGTGGGTTACACCAACATCACCAGCTTTAGGGAAACGGTTAGTTTTCTGGATGCGAACACCACAAGATTCTAATACATCACCTTTAGCGTAATCACCGTTCATTGAACTGAAATCACGTGAGATAAGTTTGCTGTTACGTAGTAAAGCATAGTACTGTGCTGGACGGACTAGTAAGACAGCTTCAGAGATTTCAACATCTTTCTCTTCAACTTTCTGACATAAATCTTGGATAGCAAGTTCTAATAAATCAGGGTCTAACTCGTCACCAGTACCAGCTAGGATTTGGACAGTACCACCTTGGAAACCTTTTGGAGCTGTACGTACGATATTAGTAGGAGCTGAACCTTCCCAACCACCTAGTGAAACACCATCTGGGTCAAGGTTAGTTACTTGAGACGCTTTGATGCCTTGAACTAAGAAAGACTCATCGAAGAATTTACCGATTTCTTTACCATGCTCAACACCGATTTCTTTACGAGTATCAATGTGTGATAAGAATGCGTCTAAAACGAATTCGTTAGTACGAGCTAAAACGATAGTATCTACTTTGATAGAGATGTTATCGAACGTAGGTGAATTATCAGTAGGACGGATTCCACGTGCTACTTTTTGTAAAGAACTAGAACCAACGCGATCGTTAGTAATGGTATCTGTACCACGAACAGTTTTAAATTTAAAGAACTGACGCATGAATGAATCTTTAAGGATTCGATGCTCTACTTCACCACCGTATTGCTCGATGTAAAGTGGGTTTACGTTACCTGAATCGACACCACCTTGGTGACCTGAACGTACTTGATCTGCTGCTACTGCTTGGCCAATAATTGACATATAATATTATTCCTAAATTAGTTTAGTTACCGCGTTTAAGTGATTTTGAACGTCGGCTGTTTAATGATGCAATTTCTGGACTAGTATCGTAGTCATGACCTTCATTCATCAATTTACGTAATTGACGGTCATATCCTGCTTTGTCTAATGGCTTGCCACCATACTCGGATGTCGTGTCGTCAGCTACTAATAATTTAGCAGGTGTAGATACGAACGAGTCTGACTGTTTAAAACTTTGTACTAGTGAATTAACAGCTAACTCTGCTGCCTTTCCACCTTGGGCTAATAATTTATTAATGTCACCACGGTCTGCGGTTGACATATTATCTTTGGCCCATGTAGCTAATTCTTTGAATGTATCTGAACCTGATTGTTTAGTCATACCTTCAAATGCTTTCTCTACTTGTGTAAATATTTTACTGTCTGCTGCTTTAGAAGCAGTGACATTTGATTGATGTAAGTTAGTTAGTTTATCTTTAATTAAACTAGCTACACCTTCACCATGTTTCTCTACTAGAGCTTTTAAGATTTCTGGTGTTACTTCACCATTATTCTCTGTTACTGCTGCCGCTACATCTGCTGGTACTAGACCTGCATCTGTTAAGAATGAACGAACTTGTTCCGCTGCTGATGAATCGAACTTAGGGGATTCTGTGACTACTTCAGTCTCATCTAATACCGCTGGTTCATCTTCACTTGGAGTTTCTTCTGTTGGTTCTTCTTTTGGTTCTTCTGTAACTGGTTCTACTACTTCTTCTACTGGAGCCACTTCAAGTGGGTTACCATTAGAGTCTAGTCGTGAATCTTCTGTCCAGTTGTCGTTGGGAGAGGGTTGCTCTGTTGGAGCTGTTTCAACGTTATCTGTCATTATTCTTGTCCTGTTGCTTGGTTAACTGCACCAGCTTCCATACCAGCCGCTTGCGCCTGTTGAGCTGCTGCCGCTTGTTGGTCTGCTTGTACTTGCTTCTCATCTTTTAATAAGTCTTTATAATCAATACCGTGACCTGCACCTAACATAGTTATAAGTTTATTGTAGTCAATTCGCATTGCTACTTGTTCTGGTACGTCAGCTAATTGAACTAAGTCACTAAAGAATGCTCGTGTTCTATCTAACTCTGAGTTACGTGATAATGATTCTAAGCCTGTAACAATAACAGGTTCAATATCTTTTAACACTGGGTCAAATTTAGTTATTAAACGTTTTGCTAATGGTAACTGTAAGTCTGTAGCTAATCGTGAGTATACACCACCGTAAGAGCTTTCTAACTCCTGTGCTTGCATTCGTATTTCTTCTGCTGTTACTCGTTCTGCATCACGCGTCACTGAGTTATTTAGAAGGAATGCTGCTGCGATTCTACGTTCTACTGTCATAAATTGATTTGTTAAGAAGTCTGCACCAGCTTGTACATTTGCTGAGTGGACATATAAATCTTCTTCACGACCATGAACATAGTCACCACTTCGGGCTTCATTAATAGTTCTAACATTAGTCATACCAGTAGGGTCTACTAATACTTTAACGTCAGTCATAATGGTTGTATAGTCTAATATTGCTTCAGCTAGTGTAGATAAGGTATGGAAATCACCTGAGTACATTTCTACTAAACCAGTACCGTAATCTTTGTTACGGGATAGGGTCCACGTTAATGGAATCCAAGGTAACTCATCTTGTTTATAACGACCAACACTTACATGACAATAGCATAAATCTTCTAATTCTTGCCACACAACAAATTGGTCTTTACCAACTTTCTGTATTGCAGTATAGATTGTAGCTTCGCCTGTCATAGTCATACCTGCTTCCATAGCCATTGTAGCCATTTCGTCACTGAGACTTGTGATTGATTTAGTTTCTCTTATAATAATCTTTACCATATTACCACGAAGGTCACGTTCAATAACATAATCTCTAATAGAGTATGATTGCATAGTGTTATCTTCTGGCATATACAGCAAGCTGTTACCTGTAATAATTAACTGTTGAATACAATCAGTCATTGTTACTCGTGCATTAATCTTTTCTAACTCACGCATTGAACCACGCTCACCTTCAGCGAGTGCTTCTTCAATCATTGTGGAGTTCATGCCGATATTTTCAGCTAGTACTTCTTGTTCTTGTTCAGGGGTTAATGTTAAACGAAAGAAAGGTCTTGAAGGTTGGAACAATGCCATCATAATCTTATTAGATAAGTTATTAACTGCTTGTGCGCCTACTGACTGGAAATCGTTTTGGAATTCATCATCACCTGTTAACGGGTCATCTGGAAATACAGTTGGGATTGTCCAACCTGCATATCGCTCCGAACGAGTTAATGTTTGTTCGCGTTTTGCTGACTCGATGTAATATTCACCTTTAAGTAAATGGTCACCTGTCAGATATTTCTTTTCATGTTCTACTGAGTTCATATTAAATCCTCACCGATGAAACTTTCTTGTCTTGTTCTAATTCATCGTCTACTTCTAGTGATATGACACCTAATGAACCTTGACCTTCACCTTCTGTTTCGGCAAATGCTTCAGCTTTTCGTGCTTGTCGATCTGCTTCTAATGCATCTGCTTTAGCTCGCTTTTCGGCTTTCCTCGATGCTTTACGTTGTAATGCGGAAGTACCAACTTGTAGAGCTGCCGTACTTATAATTGCGGTTGCTATCCAACTCATTTTGTATGCTCCAATTGTTTATCTAAAGAATGGTAATCAGGAGCTATAAACTCTTTCCTAATTTCCTCTTCGCTCGTTTTAGTTGTGCCGTGAAATACAGTCCATACCGTATCTTCTATAACATAACCTGCTCGTTTAGTACCAGCTGGTGATATAAAAGTTGAGGGTGCTTCAATTGTACGTACACCCTCTTCTGTAAACACTCGGATTACTCCTTGTGATACTACGTTAATCTGGTCCTGTAAGTGTATTTCACCAACTAGAGCTGTACCTTTAGGTATTCTAATCTCTCTGGCATACACACCATTACAGTGATACTCGACGGGTTCTATCTCGATACCTTGTTTACCTTCTAAAGCTTTCATGCTATATTCCAGTTCCATTATTGCATCGCGTCTATCTGTAATGGTCAGTTGTTCCCAACTTCCCAGTAAAGTTAAATCCATTACATCACCATTTTATCTGTGATATAACGAATAACATCCTGTTGACCTGCTTGAAACATAATTTCATTCTGGGTCATATTAGGTTTAATGGGTCTTTGTTTATATACTTGCGCTAAATGTTCTAAATCACGCTTAACTAAACCTCTAGGGTCTTTATTATGCGCTAAATTATTTACGGGACTATTATCTTTTCTAATCATATAGTTCTCTTCTAGTAGTGGGCTATCCAAAGAAGTAGTCAGCGTTCACTATCTCACTAATATTGTAGTTACCTACTGGTGGTATAGTTTCTAAGTCTGCGTCTACTTGGGTTGCCCAGTCTTCGATTGGGTTATGTTCTGTGTACAGTGTATGAAATGATGTTCTAATACCCTTAAATAGTTTCTGTGTATGTCCTGCATGTGTTCCATAATCATCATGAATCATTGCTAAACATTCGTCATCCATTAAGTTTATAGTCATTACCATATGTGTTGCGTCAATAGAATGTACAAAGTTTGGTGCAATCCCATTACGTTGTCCACGTTTACTTGGTTCTGCATCTTCAAAGCTTTGTACCCATAGTCTACACCCACCGTTTAACTGTGTTCTTACCTCTACAGCATTCTGCTTTTGATAGTGTTGGTATACAGGGAAACCTATTGGTGTTAACCACTTCATAAAGTCTGCTTTACTATTCTTCTGTAACCAATCCATAGCACCTCTTGAAGCTACTACAACCTCACCAATAGATGCCCATAAAATAGGTGTTAGGAATGTTGCTAAGTCGAATTGATGTTTGTCATCTAAATCGAATGTAACCCAATTCTCTACTACATACTCCATGATATACTGTCTAGCTGATTGTTGTGTTGCCCCATAAGGTAAAGTCATTACTGGACGTTTGGCACACTTACGGTCAATCCCAACTCTAAGCCATATTGCTGCTCTTGGGTCATCCATTGTTTGTAACTTGCTGCTAGTAACATTTGCAACCTGTTGGTATATGTCACTGGGAATCTCTGATGCTGACAAGTTTGTTGCCTTTGCACCAATTTCATCACGTAACATTGCTGAGAAGTGCTGAAGTCCATTACAAGAGCCATCGAGTCCGACGGGAATCTTACTAGTCGCTTCGGGTCTAGTCCCATATCCACAATTTGCCCATTCAAAACAGAAAGCAAGGAATTGATACGGCTTATCTGCCCCTCCCCAAAATTCCCTATTGGTAATTGGGTCTTCAACTGTTCTGCGTATGTTGTCTTCGTTGTTTCGTATCCATAATACTCTGTCGGAATACGAGCATTTGTCTTCGCCATAAGTATTTGCTCCTTGAATAGCTAACCATTTAATACCCTCTTCACCTAATACAACATCTTTAGCAAAGCATAACAAGCCTTTAGCTGTGTCAGCACCTTGTGGTGATAACCCTGTTGTTGCACAATATATACGCCCCCTAAAATCACATGTATAAGCAAAATAGAATTTATCCCATTCAGATAGTTCTAATGCTAACTTACTGCTTCTAATGTAACTTAATACTTGACCTTTACGTTTCTGCTCTCTACCATAAGCTGCTTTAGCTCTCTCTTTCCATAAGGTAACTTCTTCTTTCTGTGACTCAGTATAATTAACTTTGTCCATATCTTTAAGATGTTCTGGGAAAGGTCTTGGTGTAATCTTCTCGCTTGAAGGCATACCAATTGATAGGTTCTTTTCGTAAATTTCTCTTTGTACATTAAATACTTGTGTATTTATCTTCCAAGGTGTTTTCTGTAGTTTGTTTATTGCTTGTATATGTTGTGTTGGTTGGTGTTGCTCAGTAAACTTTTTTGGTCCACCACGCATGGTTTTTATGAAAGGTACTTGTGCATTGATTTTATGGGTATAATAGGCGGTGTTAACGTTACTATTAGTCCATTCATTAGGAGGGATTTTCAGAGGTAAGAAGAATGGAAACATAAAGCCTCGCTCTTTCTCAAACTCTGCGGCCCACGTATCAAATTCTGCTGTTGTATCTAGTTTATAGATTGTTTTGCGATGCTCACGAACAAGGTTCATGAAGAGTACATCGTCGAATACTTCTAATATGGCAGTTAAAACACGTTGACCTACATGTGCTTTATATAGTTGTGACCAACTTTTCCATTTTATATCGAATTCATTGAACTTAACACCCATGACTTTATGCATGTGAGTGAAGTCTGTAATGTTTTGTGCTTTAAATGATTTAAGTACTGTACCGTAATATGCTGGATGCTCTGTTTCAAATAACTGACACTTTAGGTCTGATTCTAAACGAGTACCAATGTTCATACATATACTAACTACTTTGTTCTTACGCTTATCTACTTGGCTTTCTAATACTAGTTGTAAACCAATATAAGCTATTTTAAGATAATCATTATCTGCTGCTGCTTGTTTTAATAGTTTGTTGTATTTATTACCACGACCTGCTGTAGTATTATACGCCATTAACTTTAGTCTATCAGCTACTTGTTGTAGTCTGGTCTTGAGAAGATAGCTGCCTACATCAGTCTGGTCCGATTGTCCAGTATCACGTAAGCGGTCTTGATTGGCGTAATACCTCTCAGTACCACGGGCAACACATTCTCTTTCCCATTTGATTTGTTCAGCTATATTCATTACTTCGCCTTAGCTCTCTTTAAACGAGCTTTCTTGTTACGTTCTAATCGCTTCTCATCTTCAGTTTTATGACTAGGATGTATGTAGTTGTACTTTGGTGTTACGTGTGTCTCTAGGTAACTACCTAGGCCAATTATATACTTCTCAGAGGTAATACCTTTATGACCACGTTGTGCTAACTTCTTGATACGTCCTTCGATACCATTACATGAATTATGTAAAGCACCTCGGATATAACCTTTAGTATGGCAATGGTCAAGTACAGGTATATCTCGTTGAGTAAAGGGATGTCCACAAATGGCACATTTACCACCTTGCTTCTTTACTACTTGAGCTAATATACCTGCTAGTTGTGTTGTCTTTAATCTAACTACTGCCATATTAAGCCTTAATAGTTTTTAAATACGCTCTTTTCTGAGTTAACTTCTCACGTTCTGCTGCTGTCATACCTAATTCACTGTCCACAAAGCCTAATGCTTTCATAGTAGATTTAATATACTTCTTAGGTACACCACGTGCGCCTAGATAAGCGTGTAGTTTACGTTTGTTTGTGCGTTTACAGAAAGAGTCTGTCTCAACATGGTCAAAGGTAACTGTACCCTTGGTTCCATCATCTTTCTCTTCTGCTTCATTGATTGCAATTATAAATTTCATTCTTTACTCGCCTCTATTTGTATTGCTGCTAATCTATCGAATTCTTTTAATCTGAGGTTTTGGTTAGCACTCATGGCACAATGTAGTCCTGATTCATTTAAGAAGTCTACACAATCTTTAGTGTACTCAGTTCTACGCATCCATAGTAAGAATGCTGACTCTATCATCATCTCTTTAGCATTAGGGTATATACCACTGTATGCTTCTAAGACACGTTTACAAGCCTCTACATCATTAGTAACACCATTTAGTATTGCTGTTGATTTAGCTTCCCCACATGGCGCATCTTTACGCTTAGGGTTGAATTTCTTAGTTGGTAAGTATCTATTTAATAACTTAGCTGTTAGTGTTGGTAATCCTGCTATATTATCTGCTGTATCACCATGTAACATTTGATGCCAAAACCAACTGGTTCCTTCACCTACTAGTTTAGGTTTTACATTACCTACGTCACGGTATTCTGTTTTACCATAACCTTTAACTGTATACATACGACCTGTCTTCTGGTCACAATGTAAGCCATCTACCATCCATAAGTCTTTATCACCTGACATGATAACTGAACTCTGTACACCATAGTCTCTAATACGTAATACTTGTAATTGAGTTAGTGAGTCATCTGCTTCTTGTAATAAATTAGCTACTGGAGTTACAACATCTGTGTCGTAGTTAGCTAAGAAGTTTCTTAGTGCTGCTACACGTTCTACTAGTAGTGGGTCACGGTTACCACGTTGTTCTTGGTAAGGTTTAACTGTTGCTATTTGCTCACGACCACCTTTCATACCTAGTGTGATATGAACGTTTACGTATTCTGCACCAGCCATTTGTCTTTTAATATCTATGTGCTTTATTAGGGTATCAATATTATCTGCTACTGATTTATCTAACCATGCACATTCATAACAACCAAAATCTGCGTCATACTGAAGTACCCGTCCTAAGACAAAGGTAGCTTCAGTGATAGCAGACTCGGCAGCTGATTTACTTATTGCTGCTAAGTCCATAGTATATCCTAATCGTCTAATGAAGGCATTGGGTCGTTGTCACCATCTGGTTCAGGAGGCATATCATATGCAGTATCTAAGTCGATACCATCATTTGCTACTAATTCCTGAGTACGTGAACCTTCCCATTTAAGGTTAGTCATGATACGAGCTTGGTCAAAGTTAAGAGTTTCTTGTGTCTCATTATCTTTACCAGCATTCTTAGTATATGAACCATCAATGTAGATAGATTCCCACATGTCTTTAACCATTTGGTCATCAACTGTAGCGTTTTCCCATAAGAATAAACGGATAGGTTTACTCAATTCTGGTACGATTACTGGAACCATATCACCTTCATCGTTCTCACGTTCTGGTGCATCATAGTTCTCAAGGTTAGCATAGGTCTTAGCAGTTTCACCAGTACCTACAACGTTATGTACAATCTTAGCTTTGAAAGGTTTGTTTAGTAAGTCTACGAAAGTCTTAGCTGTACCACCTGTCGCTACGTTAATCATTTTGAATAGTTTCTTATAGTTAGATGTTGCTTTAACACCCTTATTAAAGAATACTTTTACTTCATGAGGTACAGTCTTGTCACCTATGTCGTATTGATGTTTCTTATGCAATAATTCTACAATTAAGTAGCCTTTATATGCTGCGCTGTAACCTAGTGCTTGACCACGTTCATCTGGTGCAAACTGTCCTAGTTCTACGTACTCACGGATACGACCAAGCGTAGGTCCTTTTACTGGTACTGGCTTCTTGAAACCACCACCGCTTGTGTCTACTGAGGTATTGTCTGATTCTACAGCCGCTTGACTGATCGCATTTAAATTTAAGCTCATTTGTTTAATCCTGTGTTAAGTGTTTTACTGTCATTGTGAATAAAT
>TARA_R110000787_G_scaffold285949_2_pt1 | contig 11695 bp, 9 predicted proteins | sample TARA_R110000787 | Tara Oceans TARA_R110000787 (sample SAMEA4397920) | marine metagenome | biome: Polar Biome; feature: [DCM] deep chlorophyll maximum layer (ENVO:01000326); material: water (ENVO:00002006), including particulate matter (ENVO:01000060) such as... | depth 35 m
TGGAGACGTTGGCAAAACAACATTTATAGCACCTAAAACCCCTGTTTTCGGTGGTCTTTTTAAATGGAATAGAAGTCCAAGACACTCATTTAGAGGAACAATTTTATTTGGACAAATAGAAGGTGACGACAGCAATTCCAAAGATCCTAGACGTAATGAACGTGGCTATAAATTTGAAAACAGTCTTATTGAATTATCCGTTGGATTAGAATATACGTTCTGGGATTTTAGCATGTACAGTGGAAAACCAGCGCATACACCCTATCTTTTTACTGGATTAACATACTTTAGATACAACTCTTTAGTTAAAAGAAGTGATGATGTTATTATTGAAGACGGAAAAGCAGGATCTATGGCAATACCGATGGTTATTGGATACAAAGCAACGTTAGGAACAAAATTTGTGATTGCTGCAGAAATTGGAGCTCGCTATACATTTACCGACAACCTTGACGGTAGCAACCCAAATAAAATAAGAGAAATTCAAGATGGTTCGAGTTTTGGTGATATAAACAATAACGATTGGTATGTATTTACCGGAATAACTTTATCTTACACTTTTGGAAGAAAACCTTGTTATTGTAATTTCTAAATGAGCCTATTAAAACAATTAAACCTTACTAACCTACCAAGCCATATAGCAATTATAATGGATGGCAATGGCAGGTGGGCTAAAAAGAAAGGATTACTTAGAAACTTAGGACATCAAAGTGGTGCAAAAACTGTTAGAGAGATTGTGGAGGTTTGTGCAGAGATCAATGTTAAATTTTTAACGCTTTATGCCTTTTCTACAGAAAACTGGAATCGCCCAAAACTTGAGGTAGATTTACTGATGAAGCTTTTAATATCATCCTTAAAAAAGGAACTTAAAACGCTACAAAAAAACAACATTAAACTTGCTACTATTGGCAATATCGATTCTTTGCCAACCAAGGTATCTGCTGAGCTTAAGGATGTTGTAGAAAAAACAAAAAACAATTCGAGACTTACTTTGACCCTTGCTTTAAGTTATAGCTCTAGAGAAGAATTAATAAAAACTATTAAAGAGATTAGTCTTAAAGTTAAAAATAACCTAATTTCGCCCGAAAATATTGACGAATCGGTAATTAATAATCATCTTTACACCCGTAGTTTACCAGATGTAGATTTATTAATACGCACCAGTGGTGAACAGCGTATCAGTAATTTTTTACTTTGGCAAATTGCTTATGCTGAACTGTATTTTACAGACACACTTTGGCCAGATTTCAATAAAGAAAACCTTTTTGAGGCAATATTAAATTATCAAAACAGAGAACGAAGATTTGGAAAGACAAGTGAACAACTTAAATAATAGTCCACTATTAAATACTTATAAAAAGATTTATTGTATTCTAATATTTACAATACTATCTATTTTTACTCTTTCCGCACAGCAATTACCGCTACAAGGAAACAAAAGGTATACTATTAAAACATTAACTGTTTCAGGAGAACAAAGTTTTAATGAAAAAACAGTAATTGCTTTTACAGGACTAAAAGTAGGAGACCGTATTTATATCCCAGGCGAAAAACTTAGTGAAATCACTAAAAAACTTTGGGAACAAGGTCTTTTTAGTGATATTGCATTTTATGTAACGAATATTGTTGGAGATGAAGTTGATTTAGAACTGAACATCGTTGAACTTCCAAAAATTAAGGATGTAACAATTGTTGGGGTTAAAAAAGGAAAACAAAAAGAAATTATTAAGGACAATAATTTAAAGCCTGGAGTAAAAATCACAAAAAACCTTATTACAACAACTAAAAACTATATTAAAAAGAAATATAGAGAAGACGGTTATTTTAATACGGAAGTTGACATTACTACTGTTCCTTATGCAGATTCTTTAGGAATTGAATATTCCAAACATCTTACACTTACCATTAAAAGAAACAAAAAAGTTAAAATTTCATCTATAGAGATAGAAGGAAATGAAGTGATGTCAGATAGTAAGTTAAAAGCTGCTATGAAAGACACAAAAGAGAAAAATTTCTTTCGTATTTGGAAAAGATCAAAATTTGCTGAATCTAGTTACGAAACAGACAAAGAGTTGATGTTAACAAAATTCAGATCTAATGGTTTTAGAGATGCTAGAATTATCAATGACTCAATATATAAAAAGGACGATAAAAATATTGTGCTAAAAATTAATGTTGAAGAAGGTAAAAAATATTATTTCGGAAATATTAATTTTATTGGAAATAGTGTTTATACCAACACACAATTAAAAAGAGTATTAGGTATCACTGAAGGCAATGTATACAATGGAGTATTACTTCAAGAACGTATTGAAGATGCAACCAATCCTGAAGCAAATGACATCACGAATTTATATCAAAATAACGGATATCTTTTCTCAAGGATAAATCCGGTTGAAGTTGCCGTAAGAAACGACACAATCGATTTTGAAATTAGAATTCACGAAGGTAAGATTGCTTATTTTGATCACATTACTGTAGTAGGTAATGACAAAACAAACGATCACGTAATCTATAGAGAGATTAGAACTCGACCTGGACAAAAATATAGCAAACGAGATGTTGTTAGAACCATTAGAGAATTAGGACAGCTTGGTTATTTTGATGCTGAACAGATTTCTCCAAACTTTAATAATGTAGATCCAAACAATGGTACTTTAGATATGGAGTATTCTGTTGTTGAAAAAGGATCTAGCCAAATAGAATTACAAGGTGGTTATGGTGGTGGTGGATTTGTTGGAACCTTAGGTTTATCTTTTAATAATTTTTCCATTCGAAATATTTTTAATAAAGATGCATATCACCCTTTACCTATGGGAGATGGTCAAAAACTTTCCATTAGAGCTCAAGGGAGTACTTTTTATCAAACTTATAGTTTGTCATTAGTAGAACCTTGGTTAGGAGGTAAGAAGCCAATACAATTAAGCACCTCTTTATCCCATACAATACAATACTTTTATGATTATAGAACTAGAGATGTAGATAAATCTCGTCGATTTTTAATTACAGGTGGTGCTATAGGTTTAGCAAAAAGATTAAAATGGCCGGATGATTACTTTACACTTTCTCATTCCATAAGCTATCAACACTATAATTTAAAAAACTACAATACAGGACTATTTACATTTGGAGACGGAGAATCTAATAATTTAGCTTACACCATTGGAATAAGTCGAAATAATACTGCGACTAATCCTATTTTTCCAATGTCTGGATCGGAGTTTAGTGTTACTGCAAAAGTAACATTACCATATTCTGCATTTAGTAGTACAGATTGGGAATCCATAAATAATGAAAGAAAAGTTTTAGAAGAAGTTGGACCTACAGACCCTGGTTTTGTAGATGCTACTGAAAGAATTTCTGAAATTGATCAAGAAAAATTTAGATGGTTGGAGTACTATAAATTAAAATTTAAAGGAACTTGGTACACAAAACTAGTAGGAAAAATGGTATTACGTCCAAGTGCTGAGTTTGGATTTTTAGGAGCATATAATCAAGACAGAGGAGTTGTACCGTTTGAGCGTTTCTTTTTAGGAGGTGATGGTCTAGGATCCTATAGTTTAGATGGTCGTGAAGTAATAGCATTAAGAGGTTATCCAAACCAATCTTTATCTACTATAGACGGAAATGCTATTTATAATAAATTCTCTTTAGAACTACGTTATCCAATAACTTTAAAACAATTAGCGTCCATTTATGCACTAACCTTTGTTGAAGCTGGTGCTGCTTACGATGATTTCAGAAATTATAATCCTTTTCAATTAAAAAGGTCTGCTGGCGTAGGATTACGTATATTTATGCCTGCATTTGGATTATTAGGAATTGATTTTGGTTACGGATTTGACCCTGTACTTGGTGGTATTCAACCAAATGGGTGGGAAACGCACTTTATCATTGGACAACAATTTTAAAAATGGCACGATATTTTCTTAACATACAACTAACAACTATGAAAACTAAAAAGTTATTATTTATCACACTTACTCTTTTGTGTTTTACTTTTGTAGCAAACGCACAAAGAGGAGTTCGAATTGGATATATTGATATGGAATATATTCTTGAAAACGTACCTGAATACAAAGAAGCATCTACTCAATTAGATGGAAAGGTTCAGCGATGGAAAAAAGATATAGAAAAGAAAATTGATCAAGTTGAACTTTTAAAAATTAATCTAAGTACTGAAAGAGTTTTACTAACTACTGAGTTAATTGAAGAAAGAGAAGAAGACATTAAAGTTTTAGAAGATGAAATGTTAAAATACCAACAAGATCGTTTTGGTCCTAATGGTGATTTATACATTCAAAGACGTCAATTAGTACAGCCAATACAGGATCAAGTATTTAATATTGTTCAGGAAATTGCAGAGAATAAAAAATATGATTTCATTTTTGACAAATCAGCAGATATTGTGATGCTTTTTTCAGCAGATAGACACGATATAAGTGATATTGTTTTACGAAGTATTAATCGCAGTGCAAAAAGAGAAGAAGTTAGTTCTAAAAGAGATAAAAAAGAAGTAGAACGTAAAGAAGATCTTTCTTTAGAAGAAGACAAAGCAGTGACAGAGAGAGAACAAGCAATAGAGGAGAAAAAAGATGCTCGTGAAAAAGATATGGAAGATCGAAAAAAAGTTCGTGACTCTATTCGAGCAGTAAAAAGAGCTGAATATGATGCTAGAAAACAAAAATTACTAGACGAAAGACAACGTAAAAAAGATTCAATTTTAGAATCTAGAGCAAATAGAAATAATCCAAACCCAACCAATAATGAAGAGGATAATGATGGTGAAGAAGGTGATGGAAGTAACGACAATGGAAGTAACGACAGATAATTAATAAATAACACTTAATTTTTAATACAATTACAATGAAAAAAATGAAATCATTATTCGTAGCAATCTTGCTTTTTATCGGAGCTACTAGTTTTGTTAATGCACAATCTAAAGTTGCGCACATAGACACTCAAGCATTAGCAGAAGCAATGCCAGAAATGAAAGCTGCACAAAGTCAATTGGAAAATCTTCAAAAAACTTACGATACAGAAATAAAAACTTTGGTAAAGGAGTTTGAAACAAAAATTGCACAATATGAAGTTGAAGCAGAAAGTAAAACTGCTGAAGTAAATTCAAAACGTGCTGAAGAAGTACAAGGAATGCAAGCTAACATTAATGCTTACAGACAAGGTGCTTTAGAAGATTTACAGAAAAAACAAGAAGACTTAATTGCACCAATTCTTGAAAAAGCTAGAACTGCAATTCAAAAAGTAGGAAGAACTCAAGGATACGAATACGTAATGGACAGCAGTAGTTTATTATTAGCAGAAGGTAAAGATCTTCTAGTTGATGTAAAAAAAGAATTAGGAATTTAATTTCTAATTTTAATAATATTTTTTAAAACTGCTCTCCTTTTGGTGAGCAGTTTTTTATTTTTATATAATGAATAATAACCCTATTGGACTTTTTGATTCAGGAGTTGGAGGCACTTCCATCTGGAAAGAGATACATCATCTTCTTCCTAATGAAAGCACTATCTATTTAGCAGATAGCATCAACGCACCTTATGGATATAAATCTGTAGATGAGATTATTTCATTAAGCATTAAAAACACCGAGTTGTTATTAAAAATGGGAAGCAAGCTAATTGTTGTAGCTTGTAATACTGCAACAACTAATGCCATAGAAATTTTACGTGAAAAATTTGATGTCCCATTTATTGGAATCGAACCAGCAATTAAACCTGCAGCATTAAATTCGACTTCAAAAAGTATTGGAATATTAGCAACCAAAGGAACCTTAAACAGTAAGTTATTTTCTGAATCTTTAGATGAATATAAAGAGCATATAAAAGTAACAGAAGTGATTGGTGAAGGCTTGGTACCTTTAATTGAAAATGGTAAAATAGATGATTCAGAAATAACAATACTATTAAATAAATACCTAGAACCCATGCTTAAAAAAGATATTGATTACTTAGTTTTAGGATGTAGTCATTATCCTTATTTAATTCCTCAATTAAAAAATATACTCCCTAAGCACGTAAAAATAATTGATTCAGGTATTGCAGTAGCCAAGCAAATCAAAAATGTATTGATTCAGAATAATTTAGTAGCGAATACCGATCATCAAACTACACTTAGTTTTTACACCAACACCAACACGAGTACGTTGGAGTTTCTTTTAAATGAAAATTTAAATAAGATATCCATCAATACAAAAGCTTTTTAATTATTTAAAGTAAGCTAGTAATTCTTTTTTACGAGAAGGACTTACCATAATTTGTTTTCCGTTTTCTAAAACCACATTTCCTCCTTTTCCCTTATTATAGGCTACAATGGTATTTACGTTTACTAAATAGGATTTATGTACACGTGCAAATCCGTTTTCAGATAGAAGCTCTTCAAAATATTTAAGGGTTTTGCTAACTAACTTTTTACGATCCTTTAAAAAGATATTTGTATAATTATCATCCGCTTGGCAATAAAGTATTTCACTCACTTCTAACACTTCAAAACCATTTTGCTGAGGAATTGTTATCTTTCCATTGATCTGATCATTAACAGGTTTTAAAACGGTATGCTGAAGGCTATTTTCCTTTTCTTTAATGTCCAATACATAATCTACCGCTTCAATTAATTTATCTATGGAGATTGGTTTTAATAAATAAGACGAAGCGTGGGCATTTAAAGCATCTAAAGCGTATTGATTGTAGGCAGTTACAAAAACAGTCTCAAACTGCCTATCTCCTACTCTATCTAATAAATCGAAGGCGTTCCCATAAGGCATTTCTACATCTAGAAATACCAAATCCAATTCGTTATTTCTTATCAGAACTAGTGCTTCATCAATATTCTCTGCTTCACCTAACAAAGTTACTTTTGGGCAATATTTAACCAGATAATTTTTTAATATATCTCTACTTGTTTTTTCGTCTTCAACGATGATTGCTATTAATTCCATGTATGTTTATCAATCTTTTTTTAATACCATTACTACTTTTGTACCAAGTACATCTTCATTTTGTGTTACATCTTCAATAACAACATCCACTTTATCTTTATACATTTCATTAAGAATGGTAATTCTACTTTGGATATTACCCATTCCTTTAGACTTCTGTTTTTTCTGATTTTCAGTTTTTAAATCATTCGATTTTTTTCGGCCAATACCGTTATCTATAATAGAAATTCGAACACTTTCTGAATCAATTTCTTCAAAATGAATCTCTAATACTCCTTTTTCATTTTTATAACGCAAGCCATGCCAAACAGCATTTTCAACATAAGGTTGCAATAACATAGGTGGTATTACAAAATTAGTGACGTCTAAATTTTTATCGACTATTATGGTGTAATCAAACTTATCTTTAAATCTAAAGTGTTCTAATTTTACATAGAGTTTTAATAATTCTATTTCCTTTTCTAAGGGTATAAAATCTTCTTCACTATTTTCTAAAACAGAACGCATTAATTGCGAAAATTCACTTAAATATTTATTAGCTGCGCGTTCATCATTACTTGCGATAAAACTATTTACTGAGTTCAATGCATTAAAAATAAAATGCGGATTCATTTGTGTTCGCAAAGATTTTAATGCCAATAAATTGTTTGCATATTTCTGCTGCTTCACACTCTTATATTGCACATAAGCAGTAATAATTAATAACAAAGCGATTATCATTAAGGAAATAATAACCCAACGTTGAACCTGAATGTTTTTTTGCGAAAGGTCTTTGTTTTCAGTAGCAAGCAAGTATTTACTTTCGTTTAACTGACGCTCGTTTTCAAGGCTTGAAATTCTATTTTGTTTAAATGCAATGTCTCTTCTAAATCGCTCTGCTTGCGATATTTCTTGTTCTTTAATTATATAAAGTTGGTCTACTAATTCTACATATTTCTGATAACTTTCTGCAGCTTTATCAAACTCACCAAGGTCTTTATATATTTCAGACAATTTACGAGTTGCATCCTTTTCAACAATTAAATCCTCTTTCTTGTCAGCTTCCACAATACTTTTTTCAAGAAAAGGAATCGCATCTTCAGACTTACCTTGCAACACATAAGCATTTGCAATTTTATAATTTTGACGTTGTTTTGTTAATGGACTATTATTTTCTTCTTCAATTGATTCCGAATCATCCATAGATTCAATTTCTTCGATGGTTTCTTCTCGCAATCTAATTTCTTCATCGAAATTTCTGGACTGATTGTAAAAATCTGCTACTTTATTTTTTTCTTCTACTGCTCTCTTTTTATTTTCATTTTCAGCTAAAGAAAGTGAGTTTCCAAAATAATCATTCGCTTCATTTAGATTACCTTCTTGCGCATAGGCTTCTCCAATTTTAGAGTTTAAATCCGTGATTTTTGGTGTAATTTTATGAGCACTTGCAATGGTCAATCCTTTTTGATAATTGGCAACACTTTCCATTGGTTTATTAATGGCTTTATAGCTATCACCTAAACCCTCCAACACTTCAACCTTTTGGTAATTGGTAAGTTTTTTATTTAATAAATCTGAATAGGCAACAATACTTTCTTGGTAGTTGTTGTTTTTTCGATACGCTTCTGCTAATTTAATTTGCAAATTTAGTATTGAACTCATATTTGAATTATCGCCCTGAGTTGAAGATAAGCTTCTTTTGTAATTTGAAACGGCTAAATCTGGTTGTTTCCAAAATATATTAATATCTCCTAATGTTTCAAAAGCAATTGAGTTTTGTTGATTTGAAGGACTTTTTCCTGTAACAGATTCTAACGCTTTTGTTATAAATTCAATACTTTTTTTTGCGTTTAATTTTTGAAATATTTTAGCCGAATCTATATAAACATCAAATAGTCCTACTCCTTTTTTTGTACTTCTTGTAGATAGTTTTGAGCTTTGAGAATTTTCTTCATTTTCAACTAATACCGTTATTTTACGTTTATTTTCAATAGTATAATATACCGTCTTAAAAGTATCGCTTCTTACAATTAATTCATCTCCTATTCTTACTGAAATAAAAAATTCGCCAGCTATATTGGTCGTAGTATAATTACCTCCAGTAACTTCAATATTAACTTTTGTAACTGGATTATCTGTTTCAGCATTCCTTACAATACCTTCTAATGTAAAATATACTTCATGGTTAGATACTCCATCCTGTACCTGTGCAATTATCGGTACAGATAAAAAAATAGATAAGACAAATATTAAAATTCTGAATAGCTTCATTAAAAATAAATATAGGGTAAACATACATAATTAAATCATATTCTTAAATGGAAAAAATCTAATTTACCCTAATAAACACTATAAAATTGCTATTAATTATAACTTCTCTAAAACAAAAGACTCATTTACTCACTTAAATGTATCATTCACTCATTGTCGGTTTTTTTCAGAAATAGTTCGTACTAGATTTACACTGAATTAAAAAACGAATATTATAATCACTTAAAAAAATTAATAATGAAAACATTAAAAAACACAATACTGATTCTTTCTATATTATTTGCGATTTCGTGCAAAGCAGATGCTAAAAACCACGCTACTTTAGATCCAATTCAAAAAGAATCGAATAATAAAGATCAATTTATAAAAGTTGCTCTATTATTAGATACTAGTAATAGTATGGATGGGTTAATAGACCAAGCTAAAGCTCAATTATGGGAAATTGTAAACGAACTATCGTACGCAAAATGCGAAAGTCAACTCCCAAATTTACAAATTGCATTATATGAATACGGAAATGATGGCTTGAGTTCCTATGATGGTTATATTAGAAAAATATTGAATTTTACAGGCGATTTAGATGATGTTTCAAAGGAGTTATTTTCATTAACCACCAATGGTGGAAATGAATATTGTGGAACTGTGATTCAAAAATCCTTAGAAGAATTGGATTGGGGAACTAATGAAGATGATTTAAAAATGATTTTTATAGCAGGAAACGAACCATTTACTCAAGGAAAAGTAAATTATAAAGATGCAGCAACGAATGCAAAAGAAAAAGGAGTTGTGGTAAACACTATTTTCTGTGGGGATTATCAGCAGGGAATTTCTTCAAGTTGGAAAGATGGAGCTCAATTTGCTTATGGTGATTATATGTCTATAAATCACAATCAACAAACAGTACAGGTAGCGACTCCATTTGATGATGAAATTATACAATTAAACATCAAACTCAATAAAACATATGTTTATTATGGTCAAAATGGAAGAAAAAAAATGTCCATTCAACAAGATCAAGACAGTAATGCATCTGGATATAGCAAAGCAAATGCTGTTAGCAGAACCGTTACCAAAGGAAGTAGATTGTACAAAAACAGTTCTTGGGATTTAGTAGATGCTGAAGAAGAAATTGAAGATTTTAGTTATGAGAAATTAAAAGATGAAGAGTTACCAGAAAATTTAAAAAACAAAACTGCAACAGAAATAAAGTCTTATGTTGAAACACAAAGAAATGATCGCATTAGCATACAAAATGAAATAAATCAAGTAAACAATAAGCGTAAAGATTTTATTTCTAATACTAAAATAAAAAATTCAAATGCTCTTGAAGGCGCTATGATAAATGCAATTAAGAAACAAGCAAAAAACAAAAACTATACTTGGGAATAAAGTCAATTAATAAAAAAAAGCTCCTTTTAGGGGCTTTTTTTTATTAATTTATTGCTGGACAATTACAATCATAAGGTTCTGCTCGACCTCCTAAAAAGTCAAATCCTAACGTTATTTGATGATAACCACCGTTGTCAAATTTCACACTACCCATTTGTTGTGTATAGGTATAAGCAAACATAAATTTATTAAAATTGATTCCAATTACTGGAGTTAAATATTGTAGTTTTTGATTAGTTACTTCTATTCCGTTTAAATATTCAGCACCATCAAAACTTCTTCTATATGATATTCCTCCCCATAATTTTCCAAAATCCATAGCTCTATAAACTTTCCCGTTTATATCAACTGATTGTTCTCCGGTTCTTTCTTGAAATTGAAACATAAAAGACGGTTCGTAAGTCCAAGTTGCTCCATAATCACCTATTGCGTACCCTGCAGAAATTATATATTTACGTTGATTACTCGATTCATAATCTTCTGAATTGATATTTCTGTTTTGAAAAATTAAATTTTTAACTGTAAAATGTCCAGAAAAATTTAAGAAGTTATAAGACACTCCTGCATCTACATTAAAATAAGAGGAACTTTGAATTATACCTGCAATAATAGGATCAAAATCTGTAGGATCAAATTGTGTTTCATCTAATCTCGATTGGATTAACCCAAAACTAAGTCCAAAAGACAATTGGTTTAGATCTGCATCACTTCTAGAAAACATAATATGATGGGCATAGGTAAGATATCCTCCTGTTTGAGAATGGTACCCATTTTTATCATTAAAAAATATAGCTCCAAGTCCAGACCTTTCTCCTAATCTAGCATTAAAACTTAATGTTTGTAAGTTAGGTGCTTCGTTTTGATCAAACCATTGCTTTCTTGCGGTCAATCTTATTTGATTATTTGAAGCTGCACCAGCCATTGAAGGGTGCAATAAATATAGGTTATCTGAAAAATAATCTGAATATACTGGGATACCATCTTGTGAAAATGCCATCTGTGATAACAGAATAAATAAGATTAAGTAAGATTTTTTTATGCTCATTGTTGCCGTTTTCTATCTTTTAAGGGTAAAATGCCCTCTAAATTCTTTTTTAGTAT
>TARA_R110000787_G_scaffold99840_11_pt1 | contig 11687 bp, 11 predicted proteins | sample TARA_R110000787 | Tara Oceans TARA_R110000787 (sample SAMEA4397920) | marine metagenome | biome: Polar Biome; feature: [DCM] deep chlorophyll maximum layer (ENVO:01000326); material: water (ENVO:00002006), including particulate matter (ENVO:01000060) such as... | depth 35 m
TGACAGTTCGAGCAGTTCCTGCTTGTCGGAAATCTTCACCGACAGTTGCGAGGCAACGGCATCAGCCAGTTTGCCCGGCTCGGTGAGCTGGCTGATCGTGGTGACGGATTCCGGCGGGATCTTGCGGTTCAGTTTGACATAGTTTTCGAACTGTTCCTGCACGGCGCGCATCAGCGCCTGCACATCGCCGCCATCTGTTTCGGCTTCTGGAATGGTTTCAACTTCAGCTTCGAAATAGTCGCCACGATCATGCAGCGCATTGAGGCGCGCACGGGTTTGGCCCTCGACGAGCACCTTCACGGTGCCATCCGGCAGTTTCAGAAGCTGGAGAATGGTGGCAATCGTGCCGATCGGATGCACGTCATCGGCGCCAGGATCGTCGACCGAGGCGTCGCGCTGGGCCACCAGCATGATTTCATTATCGCCCTCATCGATCATTTCGAGGGCACGAACGGACTTGTCACGGCCCACGAAAAGCGGTGCGACCATGTCCGGAAACACAACGATGTCCCGAAGCGGCAACACCGGAAGGTTCTTTTGTCTTGGCATGTGAATGCCTCCTTGGAATATGGGCCCCGCTTGGCGGCGACCCCTCTGTGCACCCTGCCCGTCAATCATGACGAGAGTCGGGCGGATAGCTAAGATGTGGATCGCAAGGGCCGGTGCTTCAAGCCGAAGAATGCGCAAGAATCTGGGGAATTGAAAAACCGCCTGAAATCAAGGCATCGCGGCGCGCCAGGCCTTGGCGCTAGTGGTTTCCTTCTTCTGGTTGGCCATAAAGGCTTTCAGGACGCCCAGTTTCGGATCTGTCGGCTTGCCGGCCCCGAGCAGTCTTATCTGTTCATAATACCAGCCCTGAGCGCCAAATCCGTTAAGCGCCTGAACCAGCTTGATGGGTGAATTGGGGCCGAAAATGCCCGGCCCGATGCGCAGCTGCGCTTCCCATTTGGTGGCGTCGGACTCGCCCGACAAGAGCTTCTGCGGGGTCGCCGGATCGACACAGAGCGGACGGCCAAGGCCAATCAGGTCAGCTTCATGCGCCTCAAGCGCTGCATCCATTGCAGATCGCGTACGAAACCCGCCCGTTACCATGAGTGGCATTCCGGCCCGCTCCTGCACCGATTTGGCATAGGTCAGGAAATAGGCTTCCCGTGCGCGCGTGGATGACCGGCGCGTGTCTTCATAAGCCGGTTCCAGCCCCTCCATGTCCATCATCGCCGGCTGCTCGTAATTGCCGCCTGAAATCTCCACGAAATCAACGCCCAGCCCGTTAAGTATATCGATAACGGCGAGGCAGTCCGCATGGCTGAAGCCGCCTTTCTGAAAATCGGCGGAATTGAGCTTCACAGACACCGAAAATCCTGGCCCGCCCTGCACTTTGACCTCGCGCACACAGTCAATCAGCAGGCGGGCACGGTTCTCCAGTGGCCCGCCCCAGTCATCCTCGCGCCGATTCGCAAGCGGTGAGAGGAAGGAGCTGAGAAGATAGCCGTGCGCAGCGTGGACCTGAATGCCGTCAAACCCGGTCTGTTTCGCCACACGCGCCGCGCGTCCGAAGCCTTCGACCACCGCCTTGATCTCATCAACGGTCATGGCGCGCGGCTCGCCAAACTGTCCGCCCGGCAGCCCAAGGGCCACAGGGCTTGGCGCGGCAGGGCGCGGATTGACCAGTTTGGGCGTCTGCCGCCCGGCATGGCTGACCTGCATGATGAACGCCGCGCTATGCGACTTGGCCGCTTCCGCCCAGCGCGACAGGCCATCCAGCTCATCATCGCCCGATTTTGCGTCGATCACGACATTGCCGACGCGCTCCAGGTGATGGCGGTCAATCTGCACGTTTCCGGTCAGCAGGCCGCCTGCCCCGCCCTCGGCCCAGCGGCGATAGAGGGTGACATGTTCCTCAGTTGGCCGGTTGCGCGAATCCGCGAGTCCCTCTGTCATGGCAGCCTTCACAAGACGGTTCGGGAAGGTCAGCCCACTCGACAGGGTTAACGGGGCATTAATCGTGACAGGCATTATGTTCTCCCAATATCGACACTGAGTCGCACGCCCTTTAAGGGAGACCAACTATGGCCGCCGCCAATCAAGCAAAGCTGTTCGACACTATGGTACCAGATTCTTCCGGCTATTCGGCCAAAGATATTGAAGTTCTTGAGGGCCTTGAACCGGTCCGCAAACGGCCCGGCATGTATATTGGCGGCACGGATGAGCGCGCCTATCACCACCTCTTCGCCGAAGTGCTCGACAACTCGATGGATGAGGCCGTTGCCGGCCACGCAAACCGCATCGAAATCCACCTTGATGCCGAAGGCTTCCTGACCGTCGTTGACAATGGACGCGGCATCCCCGTCGACCCGCACCCGAAATTCCCCAAGAAATCGGCGCTGGAAGTCATCATGACCACGCTCCACGCGGGCGGCAAGTTCTCCGACAAGGCCTATGAGACCGCTGGCGGCCTCCACGGCGTGGGTATTTCGGTGGTGAACGCGCTGTCTGAACTGGTCGAAGTGGAAGTTGCGCGTGACAAGATTCTCTACCGCCAGACCTTCTCCCGCGGCCTGCCACAGGGAAAGCTGGAAAAGGTCGGCGCCACACCGAACCGCCGCGGCACCTCGGTCAAGTTCCGCCCCGACACCCAGATATTCGGCGAGAAGCTGCGCTTCCGCCCGGCCCGCCTGTTTCAGATGGCGCGGTCGAAAGCCTATCTCTATCGCGGCGTGGAAGTGCGCTGGAGCTGTGATCCGGCGCTGCTGCCGGAAGATTCAAAAATCCCGGCCGAAGCGGTTCTCTCCTATCCGAATGGCCTCGCTGACCAGCTGGACGAAGTCTTTGCCGACAAGGCGACGATCACCGAGAGCTCGTTCACCGGCCTTGTCGACGCCGGCAAGGAAGGCAAGGTCGAATGGGCCATCGCCTGGACGCGCGCCGGCTTCGGCGAAGCAGACGGCTTTGCCCGCTCATACTGTAACACGATCCCGACACCGGAAGGCGGCACGCACGAAGCCGGTTTCCGCTCGGCCATTACCAAGGGCCTGCGCAACTTTGCCGAACTGACGGGCCAGAAGAAGGGCTCCGATATCACGGCCGAAGACATCATGGGCCATTCGGGCCTGTTGCTGTCGGTCTTCATCCGCAACCCTGAATTCGTCGGCCAGACCAAGGACAAGCTATCCACCACGGCGGCCTTCCGCCTTGTTGAAAACGCGGTGCGCGACCGGTTCGACCACTGGCTGGCCGGCAGCCCGAAAGAGGCTGACAAGCTGCTCACCTGGGCCATCGACCGGGCCGAAGAGCGCGCCAACCGCCGCAAGCAGAAAGAGATCAGCCGCAAGTCGGTCACCAAGAAGCTCCGCCTGCCGGGCAAGCTTGCCGACTGCGCCGAGAAGGGCCCGGAAGGCACTGAACTGTTCCTTGTCGAAGGCGACTCCGCTGGCGGCAGCGCCAAGCAGGCGCGCGACCGGAAAACACAAGCCATCCTTCCCCTGCGCGGCAAGATCCTGAACGTGGAGAGCGCATCGGCCGACAAGCTGGCAGGCAACCAGGAACTCAACGATCTCGCCCTCGCGCTTGGCACACAGCTCGGCCGCAAGTTCGATCTTGATGATCTGCGCTATGAGCGCATCATCATCATGACCGATGCTGACGTTGACGGCGCGCACATTGCGGCGCTGCTGATCACCTTCTTCTATCGCCTGACGCCCGGCCTGATCGAGAGCGGACGCCTGTTCATGGCCCAGCCGCCACTGTTCCGCCTGTCGAACAAGGGTACGATTGCCTATGCGATGAACGAGGAGCACCGCGCCCAAGTGATGGCCAAGCATTTCAAGCCGAACCAGAAAGTCGACATGGTGCGCTTCAAGGGTCTCGGTGAAATGAACCCGGCGCAGCTGAAAGAAACCACGATGAATCCGTCGACCCGTACGCTGGCCCGCGTCACGCTGCCGGACTCGATGGACGAACTGACGGAAATGAAGCCATCCGAACTCATCAATACGCTGATGGGCAAGAAGGCCGAAACCCGGTTCAAGTTCATCCAGGACAATGCCGCCTTCGTGGAAGAGCTGGATATTTAGGCCAGGTTCCGTATCGACGCAGACGCCTCACATGAACCGGGCTCAGAGCGGCGAGCGCTCCCCTTATTCCTTCGGCAGATTGCGCATGTGCATGTCGCGCACGACATGCACGACCGGACGAACCGCAAAAAAGACCGAACCGATCAGGAACAGCCACGTACCTGCGGTCTGCGTCTTCTCGCCGAAGAACAGGACCGAGCCGATAATGAACATGATCGCCGCCAAAGCGTCGACACAGTCATAGACTGTTCCATAGGCAACGTAGACCTGCTTGTGGCGCGGCGTCGTAAAACGCATTCCCTCTGTCATGACAGCCCTTCCCCGTGTCTGCAGCGAAGTCACTGGGTGCCGGGTTCGCGCAAGTTTGTAAACCTGCGGGCTGGGGCCAGATATGTAGAAAGGGGAAGCGCTGCGGCCGGCCATGTCCGCGAGGGGTGGCACGGGGGCCAGCCGCAGCACCCGGTCCTCAGGCGGCGCCGGTCGGGGCGGGTGGCACCTGGCCTGTGGCGGGTTTGCGCGACGAGTTGTCGTCGCTGCGAATGCTGTCACGCACGGAATCCGTCAGCCGTCCGAGTACGGAATCTTCACCGGTAATGTGGTGCTTGTCGGCTTCGGTTTTGACGGTGGAGAAGAAGCGGCCGAGCTTCTTGCGGTTGGCATAGCCTGCCACGGCAGCGAGGCCGAGCAGCGCGATTGTGGAGGGGTATGACTTGCTGGACATGTGAGGGGTCCTTTCAGGGATCAGGGGTTAAGCGTGAGTGCGACGTGAGAAAATGTTCCAGATAACAAGAACGATGATCGCGCCGAGCGTGGCGCCAATCAGGCCTGCGCCGTCACCTTCGCCATAGAAGCCGAGCGTCTGGCCGAGGAAGGTGAAGACGAAGGCACCGACAACGCCGAGCAACATCGTCAGGATGAAGCCTTTCGGCTCGTTCTTGCCCGGGTGAAGAAATTTGGCGATCACACCGGCAATGAGGCCGATGAAGAGTGTCATGATGAAGCCCATTGCGAGGGTCCTTTTGGCTGGATTGCTAAATCAATCCGCGCAAAGGCTTTTCGTTCCGGGGTTACAAAAATGATTAGGTCGATCAGTCCGCGACCTGGCCGCGACGGGCCTCGGTCACGAAATCCACGAAGGCGCGCAACGGCGCCGGCATGAAACGCCGATTGTAGAAATAGAGCTGCGGCCCTTCGAACTCGGGCCACCAGTCCTGCAGGACGGGCTCCAGCGCTCCGGTTTCGAAATGCGGCTCCATCCAGTTGCGGAAGCCCTGGATCAGCCCGAAGTCATTGATCGCAGCCTTGATCGCAGCGCTTCCGCCCGACGTGCCGACGATCAGCCGCCCTTCCGGCTCGACCACGAGTTCCTCGCCATCGCGGGCAAACTCCCACGGGATCATCGCCCCGCTCGAGAAGCGCAGACGGACACATTCGTGCTGCAGCACGTCACGCGGATGGTCCGGGCGGCCATGGGCATCAAGATAGGCCGGCGAGGCGGCGGTGGCGGCCTGCTGCATGGCTGGCCCGATGGGCACCGCGATCATGTCCTGCGCGAGGCGCTCGCCATAGCGGATACCCGCATCGCACCCGGCGGCGACCGTATCGACGAAGCGATCATCCACCATGATCTCGACACTGACGTCCGGATGGCGACGCAGGAATGCCTCGACCAGGGGCGGCAGGATGTCGACCATCACGGCACCGGGCACGTTAAGCCGCAGCATGCCGCGTACGGCATTGCCGGAACTCATCGCCACGTCCACGGCAGCGCGCGCCTCCGCGAGGATCGGCTCAAGGCGGGCGGCGAGATCGCGCCCGGCCTCTGTGGGCGTCACCGAACGCGTGGTGCGACTAAGCAAGCGCACACCCATGCTGGCCTCAAGCCGTGACAGCGTTTCACTTACGGTCGAGGGTGACACGCCAAGCTGGCGCGCGGCATCCCGAAAACCGCCAGCCCGCACGATCGCGAGAAAGACGGCGAGTTCATCGAGCGAGGCGGAGGAATTGTTCGGCATTCCGATCAGTCTATTCGGGATTGGCCGGATTATCAATCTTGCGGCGCGGCGCTATCTCAGTCGACGAAAAGGAGACACCGCGATGACACAGACAGATACGGCCCCCGCAGCAGCAGCCGGCCGCTTCACGTTTCCGGACACCGATATCAGCGTCAACCGCATGGGCTATGGCGCCATGCAGCTGGCCGGCCCCGGCGTGTTCGGCCCGCCAAAGGATGAAGCCGTGGCCCGCGACGTGTTGCGCGAGGCCATTGCACTCGGCGTCGACCATATCGACACGAGCGACTTCTACGGCCCTTACGTCACCAACCGGCTGATCCGTGAGGCGCTGCATCCCTATCCGGCAGACCTGACGCTGGTGACAAAGGTCGGCGCCTACCGGGACGACAAGGGCGGCTGGCTTCACAACATCACGCCGGACTTCCTGAAGCGCTCTGTTGCGGAAAACCTCGAGAACCTGAAACTGGACCAAATGGACGTGGTAAACCTGCGCATTGCCGGGCCGGACGAGGACGTGCGTGAGGCCATGACCGCGATGCGCGACCTGCAGGAAGAGGGCCTGATCGCCCATATCGGCATGAGCACGGTGACGATGGAGCAGCTGCGCGCCGGGCAGGACATTGCCCCGGTCGTGTGCGTCCAGAACATGTACAATCTCGTGCACCGCGAGGATGACGCCATGATCGATGCGCTGGCCGATGAAGGCATTGCCTATGTGCCCTATTTCCCGCTGGGCGGATTCTCGCCGATCCAGTCAGCCGGGCTGGATGACGTGGCCAGGAGTCTCGGCGCGACGCCGCAGCAGGTGGCGCTTGCCTGGTTGCTGAAGCGCAGCCCGAACGTGCTGCTGATCCCCGGCACAGGGTCGATCGGGCACCTGCATGAGAATGTCGCGGCTGCGGCGCTCGAGCTGACGCAGGACGCAAAGCTCAAGCTGGACGGGCTAGCCAGCGCATAATTGGCCTGTCGTCGATTGCTTAAAGGCGCGCATCCACCTAAATGCTCAGAATGAGCAAAGTACTGGATATTCTCGCGGCGCAGCTGAACCCCGTGGTTGGCGACATCAATGGCAACCTGGCGCTGGCGCGTGAGGCCTATGCCGAGGCGAAGGAACGGGACGCAGACCTTCTGGTGCTGAGCGAGCTGTTCATCCTCGGCTATCCGGCAGAAGATCTGGTGCTGAAGCCGAGCGCCGTGGAGCTGTCCATGGCCGCCGTCAACACGCTGGCCGGCGAGACCGGCGGCGGGCCTGCCATCCTGATCGGCTGCCCGTGGAGCGTGGACGGGAAAGTGCACAATTCATCCGTCCTGCTGAAGGATGGCATTGTGGCCGGACGCTGCGACAAGCGCGAGCTGCCGAACTATGGCGTCTTCGACGAGAAGCGCATCTTCGCGCCGGGCGACGGCCCGCCCTTCGTGTTCACGCTCAAGGGCGTGAAAGTCGGCGTCGCGATCTGCGAAGACATCTGGTTCGAGCGGGTGCCGCTGTCGCTGAAAGGTGCAGGCGCCGAAATGCTGATCGTGCCGAACGGCTCGCCCTGGCGCCGGACGGTCCATGCTGAGCGGCACACCACGTTCAGCGCCTGGCGCAAGACCGGCCTGCCCTATCTCTTCGTCAACCAGGTCGGCGGACAGGACGAGCTTGTCTTCGACGGCTCCAGCTATGCGGTGGACGATGACGGTACAGAGCACCAGCTCCTCGGCGATTTCGAGACGGGCACCGCCATGGTCTCCTTCGACGGCGAAAGCGGCAGTTTCCAGAGTCAGGCCCGCGCCACGCTGACAGAGGGCTGGGAGGCGGAATACCGCGCCGCTGTTCTGGCCCTCGGCGATTATGTCAACAAGAACAGGTTCCCCGGTGTCGTGCTGGGCATGAGCGGCGGCATCGACTCGGCGCTGACGGCGGCGATGGCGGTGGATGCGCTGGGGGCGGATCGCGTGTGGTGCGTGATGATGCCGTCGAAATACACGAGCAGCGACAGCCTTGAGGATGCCAAGGCCTGCGCGGAAATGCTGGGCTGCAAGTATGACGTGATCAACATCCGCCCAGGCGTAAACGCGCTGGACGAAATGCTGGCCGACCAGTTCGCCGAGACACAACCGAACACGACCGAAGAGAACATCCAGTCGCGCCTGCGCGCTGTGACGCTGATGGCGCTCTCCAACAAGTTCGGCCACATGGTGGTGACGACCGGCAACAAGTCCGAGATGGCCGTCGGCTATGCGACGCTTTATGGCGATATGTGCGGCGGCTACAATGCGCTGAAGGATTTCTACAAGACCGAAGTGTTCGAACTGGCGAAATGGCGCAATACGGCCATCCCGCGCGGCGCGCTGGGTCCGGGCGGTGAAGTGATCCCCGTACGCATCATCACCAAGCCCCCTTCGGCCGAACTGCGCGAGGACCAGCGCGACGATGACAGCCTGCCGCCCTATGATGTGCTGGACGATATCCTGCGCGGCCTCGTGGACCTTGAAGAGGATATCGACGACATCCTCGCGCGCGGCCATGACGTGGCCACGGTGCGCCGTATCGAGCACCTGCTTTACATCGCCGAATACAAGCGCCGCCAGGCCCCACCGGGCGTGAAAGTCGGCGGCAAGAATTTCGGCCGCGACCGGCGCTACCCGATCACGAACAGGTTCAGGGATGACTGACGATGAACCTGTTTCGCCAAACCAACTGGCGTCAAGTTCAAGAGGCATTGTCGACGCCAATAGCGAAGGCTACGCCACTCATTCCGCTAGCTGGATACAGCATTATCTTCGGCGATTTTTTCCACGAGCTCTGGAGTTTCGACCAAAGTTTGGGGACTGAAGCTGCCGTCTTTCAAAGCTGGCGACCAAAGTGCTTCTATTTCGGTTTGGTGTTCATTGCTCTATCGCAGATTATTTTTTGGTGCCGCGCGAACAGAATTGCGCGGTCATATTCAGACGCTGCCGACTTTCAAACCAGATTGGGTGCGTTCCTTCATAGAAGCAGAGGCGAATATAATCATAGGAGTTACAGTCAACTGAATGTGATGCTGCTATCGGTGGATCTTCCAGTTGCGGACGAGGAATATATCGCTAGCGATTCCATCGATCTTGCAGAAAGCTGCCGCAGGCTTTTTCAGTATTACGATGAGCGCGATCCGTGGTCTGCAACCATATGCTGGTTTCTGATACTGCTCGGACTGACACTTCTCGCAATACCTGCCTGTGACCTGTTCATTCGGGTAGTTCTCGCCACTTTCGGGTGATGTATGCCCAGCGCCTGCCGGCAAGAATTTCGGCCGCGACCGCCGCTATCCGATTACCAACCGGTTCCGGGACGACTGAAAGCCCCCCTTTCAAATAAATGACTTCACTGCCTCTGGTTGACGGGATTACAACCTAAATGTCGACAAGGTTTGTGAAGCATGATGCATTTCCTGCGGGCTGAAGCGCGATGGCTGTTTGCCGGCTTCCTGCTGTGTCTCTCGTCCAGTTTCGGGCAGACCTATTTCATCTCGCTTTCAAATGACGTGCTGATGCAGCGGTTCGACTTGAATCATGGCGGCATCGGGCTCGTTTATGCCCTCGCGACGACGGCCAGCGCGCTCATCCTGCTGGAATTCGGCAAGCTGGTAGACTGCGTGACGACGCGCACGGCCGCGCTGGTCGTGGCGTTCGGGCTGGCGGGCGCCTGTCTGTTGATGGCCATGGTGCAGGCCGTGTGGATGCTGTTCTTCGCCTTCCTGGCGCTGCGCCTGTTCGGACAGGGCATGATGAGCCAGGTGGCCATGACGGCGACCGGGCGCTGGTTCGATGCGCGCCGCGGCCGCGCCATCAGTATCGTGACGCTGGGCTATGCAGCGGGCATCGCGTTCATGCCTGCTGCCGCCGTCGCGGTGATCTCGGCGCTCGGCTTCCAGCAGCTCTGGTGGCTGTCAGCAGCCATCATGATCCTTGTGGCGGCACCGCTCCTGTTTGCCCTTCTCTCGCGCGAGCGCGTTCCGCAGGGCTCAGCCCTTGATGACGACCAGCCGCCCGCGCTTGAAAAGCATAGCTGGCGCCGGGCCCAGCTACTGCGCGCACCGGTTTTCTGGATCTTGATGACGGGCCTCCTGTGCCCGTCCTTCATGTTCACCAGCCTGCTGTTTCACCAGCTCAACCTGATCGAAGTGAAGGGCTGGGACATGGCCCGCTATGCGTCGGTGTTTTCCGTGTTCGCGATAGTTCAGGTCTGCGCCTCGCTGCTGAGCGGCGGACTGATCGACCGCTTCAGCGCACGGCAGATGCTGCCCTTCTATCTTCTGCCGATGACCCTGGGCCTGATCGGGCTCGCATCGGTGGACGGTTTCTGGATCGCCTTTCCCGCCATGATGCTCGTCGGCTTCACCGCCGGGTTTGACAGCTCAATTGCCGGGGCCCTGTGGCCGGAACTGTTCGGTCTGAAATACCTTGGCGAACTGCGCGCGCTCACCTTCGCGGCCGTGGTCCTGGCGTCAGCGGTCTCGCCCATGGTCACAGGCTGGCTGATCGACCGGGGCGTCGCCTTCCCGCACCAGCTCCTGTTCATGGGCCTCTACAGCATCGCCGCAAGTGGCGTCATGCTGGCGCTGCAGCCGCGCCTGTTTGCCATTGCAACGGACGCGGCAAAACCCGCCTGAGCGCCGCCTACTCGATCGGCTCTTCGCCGAGGCTGTCGGCCAGCGCGGCATTCTGCTCGGCTTCAGCGCGAATACCGTCCACCTGGTCCAGCGTGATGTCCGATGCGTCGCCATAGCCGGTGATCGGCGACGGCACGATGCCGGGCACGGTGACGACTTCATCATAGAGCAGCCAGGCCCGGCTGCCATCAGTACAGGTCACGCGCAGCCATTCATCTTCCTGGCCCTTGGTGGCCTGGATGTCCGTAATGTTCATCAGCTCGGCTTCATTGATATCGTATTCGGCGCCGCCATAGGAGAGGATCGCGAAACCCTCGCCAAGATAGCGCAGGTAGTTCAGCTGATCGCCCTGCTTCAGGTCCAGCGTCTGCATGCTGCCCGCATCGCTGATATATTCGATCTGGGCATCCTGATTGAGCGTGACGGGGAAGGTTTTCGTGGCGACGAAGAATTCCAGTTCATCCGACGACACGCGCGGATTGTTCCATAACTGGTAATTGGCGAGCTGTGGCAGCGTGCAGGCCTTGTCCTGTGGCGAGGCGGGGTTGGGCTTGGCCCGCCCCATGACGCTGATGCCCTCATCCAGAACGACAAAACCCGCCGGATATTCCCCCGGCCAACCGGGCGAAATATACCAGCCCTCGCCATAGCCCGACAGCTTGGCAAAGTCCGGCGCAACATAGTCGCTCGCCTGAGGCGTTTCGCTGAGCGAACCCGGCTCGGCCATTTCATGGTCCTCGACCGGCACAATGTCGCTTTCCTGCGGCACGTCCTTGGACTGGCCACAGGCTGCCAGCACGATGGCGGCGGAAAGGATCCAGCCATATTTCATATCCGACTCCTTCGGGCGACTCGCTCGTGTCTCATTGATTAGCATAAACAATAGCAAGATTGTGACCTCAATGCCTTGGCTTTTTAGTCAATTTGATGTCGAAAGCGGCTTGGAATGACTGGAAAACAACGCC
>TARA_R110000787_G_scaffold283365_1_pt1 | contig 11682 bp, 11 predicted proteins | sample TARA_R110000787 | Tara Oceans TARA_R110000787 (sample SAMEA4397920) | marine metagenome | biome: Polar Biome; feature: [DCM] deep chlorophyll maximum layer (ENVO:01000326); material: water (ENVO:00002006), including particulate matter (ENVO:01000060) such as... | depth 35 m
CTTTTCATGTTTACATCCATCACTGTAACGTGTGCTCCTAAACCTGCGGCCATTTTTGCTGCTTGAACCCCAACAACTCCAGCTCCTAAAATCAAGACTTTTCCTGGAGAAACCCCTGGAACTCCACCTAATAATATACCTCTTCCTTTGATTGGTTTTTCTAAATATTTTGCTCCTTGTTGCACTGCCATTCTACCTGCAACCTCAGACATTGGAGTTAATAATGGTAAGGTTCCTTCTTCATCTTCTACTGTTTCATAAGCAATACAAATGGCATTACTTTTCATCATTGCTTTGGTTAAAGCTTCACTTGATGCAAAATGAAAATAAGTAAACACAATTTGATTCGGTTGAATTAAATCATACTCTACTTCAATAGGTTCCTTCACTTTTACAATCATTTCAGCAATAGCATATACTTCTGCAATGGTTTGTAAAATAATTGCTCCCACACCAATATAATCATCATCAAAAAAACCACTTCCTTCACCAGCTTGTGTTTGAATATACACTTTGTGGTTTCTTTTAGTCAATTCAAATACTCCAGCAGGCGTCATCCCTACTCTGCTTTCATTGTTTTTAATTTCTTGTGGAATTCCAATAATCATAACGACAAATTTTAGTTTTAATTTTTACGAAAATTACGTCATTTAAAAGAATAAAATAATCTAAAAATGGGATTTTAAGAAGAATTATGAATCTATTATTTTTCAGGTATCAATTTTATGAATCTCATAATTTACAAATAAAAAAATCCGTTTTCAATATGGATACTAAAACGGATTTAAAAATGTTTTGTGAAAATAATTTAATCTAAATCAAAACGAATTCCCATTGAAATATTTCTAGTTTTAGTGTTTTTAAAAAGCGGGTTTAAATCATATTTCACATATAAACCAAGGCTTCTATAAGAAACATAACTACTTAACCCATAGTTATATATATTCGTATTGAAACTACCTTTTTGTAATTCTTCAATTTTAGTTCCAGCTACATTTCTATATTCTATATACTGTCTAGTTCCTAATTTAAACCCTACAAAGCCTCCAAAACCTAGTCTCCAAGATCTATTTCTTCTATCATAAATTTTCCCATTATCATGCTTTCTGTTTTTAGATAAATCAAACTCTAAGTGCATAGGGAAAATCATCTGAACATGACGTAATCTGCTTTCTGATGTGGCAAATGGATACACTTGTAATTCAGTTTCTCCTCCGTTTACTACATGATATTGATTTCCATCTGCACGCAGGTTATTCCACAAAAAAGAGACTCCATATTTTAGATACGTTTTAGACGCCTCTTCTCTTAAACGATATTTAAAAGTAAAACCAACTTCATAAAATCTAGATTTCCAGAATTTATAGGGAGAATCATCTAATGATGTTAGTTGATTGTTGGTTAACACATTATTTGCTCCCATAGCAAAGACAAACTGACTAGTATTCCTTCTTCTCCATCTTCTTTTATTTCGTCTATCAATACGTTCCATTTTCTTTTCAAAATCTTCTCCTGTTAGTCGAAATTGAAATGTATTTCCTCCAATAGAAAATGTACTCTCTTCGTAATACCTATCTTCTCCTAAAATTTTTCCATCAGTTTTTGCTTGTACTAAAACTTGTAACCTTCTTTGTTGCTCACCCACTAATATCTCTATTTGTTTGGCATGATAGGTCGCTGCAGCCTTTTTAAGTGTAGTCGCTTCCGTTTTTGTGATTTCATCATTTTCTAATTGTAAGTTTATCGTTCTTACTTTTATTCTCAAAGAATCTTTTTGTTGCTTGGTAATTCTATCTATTCGATTCGATATTTTCTTTACCTCGCTTTCAAAAGTTTTTTCTTGAGAGTTGGCAATAGTTGTGATGAACAACACTAGTATTAGTAGTATTCTTTTCATAATTTTAGTATTAAATTTTTAGATTTTTAATTGTTTCTGTTAGCAATAGCAACTGCTACGTCTGAAACTCTTTTTTTTATAAATTGATAAAAATTGTTTTGAAAACTTTCCTCATTCACTTCTCTTTCTACTTCTGCTAAAATTGTGCTTGGATCAATTTTAAGGTTATTTCTATTGAGCTCTTCTTGAATCGTTTTTAAAACTTTTGCTTGTGAAATTCTGTACTTTTTATAATACCCTCTTATTTCTTCTTTAGAATGTGTTACTGCAAAGAGTAAGGCATCACTATCAACTGAAACTCCAACTTTTGTTGATTCAATTTTAAAGGAATCCTTTAATTTGTCGAGCGTTTTAATCTCATTGTTAGCAACAACTTTTTCTTCTTTCACAACTTCTTTAAAATTAATACGAGTATCAATTCCCTTTTTAATAGTTGGTGTTGATTTTTTAGCAATAACAGTTTTATCAGTTTTTATAAATTCTGAATTCTTAAATAGGTTCTTTTTCTTTATAATAACTGGCTTCTTCTCTTCTTGTTTCTGAATAGAATTCTCTACAGTTTTATTGAGCGGAGTCAAAGCAATTACCTCTTTATTCTTTTCAATATCAATAAGTTGTTTAAAATTTTTATCTATTTCTGGAACTGTAATCTTATTATTTACAATACTATTATCCAGAATAATAGTCTCATCCTTCTTAGTATCAGTCATCAATAAAAATAGTGAGATGAATACTGCAATTGATGCTGCATAACCAACATATAAGAACCATCCTTTCTTCTTTTTATTTTCTTGCGTATCTAACTGATTAGATAAACGTTCCCAAGCTGAAGGTGAGGGTTGAATTTCCCTATGCTGTAATTTTTGTTGAATCTCGCTCTCAAATTTATTTGTTCCCATGACTAATCTGATTCATCTTTTTATAATTCTCTTGCAACCATTTTCTTGCTTTAAATAATTGCGACTTTGACGTACTAACAGTGATTCCTAACTCTTCAGCAATCTCTGAATGTTTATACCCTTCAATAGCGAACAAATTGAACACCATTTTATACCCTTCTGGCAAGCCATCAATGAGTTTCTGTATATCTTGTACTGACGTACTTTCCAAGCTTACGGTTGCGTACTTATGATATACATATTCTTCATCAGTAGGTTTTATTGGATTTTTTTTTCGCAAATACGACAAACATGTATTGACCATAATTTTACGAATCCATCCTTCAAAACTTCCTTCGTGTTTGAACTTGTGTAAGTGAGTAAAAACTTTTAAAAATCCAGACAACATCAAATCTTCTGCATGATGAGTATCTTTTACATACTGCCTACACACACCCAGCATTTTTGAAGAAAATTGATCAAAAATTTCTTTTTGAGCTTCTCTGTTTTGTTGAATCGCTTTTGTAATCGTCGATTTCTGTGATGTATGTAATGGTATAATTTTCAATCCGGATATTTCGTTTTTACCTGCTTACAAATATATAGACTACAGTTGTTTGAAAATGGTTGCTTATTGATTATTTATTTTTTTATTAGATTAGCTGAATATCCCCATCAATTTCAATATCAACACATTATGAGTTATTTAAATTCTAGAAGATCCTTCATTAAAAAAGGAATCTTATTAAGTGCAGGACTATCATTAACCAATAGTTTACTATCTTCTTGTACTACACAAAGTGACAAAAAATTGAAGATATTAATCCTTGGAGGAACTAGTTTTTTAGGTCCTCATCAAATTGCTTACGCTATTCAAAGGGGACATTCCATCTCAACTTTTACAAGAGGAAAAACGAAACCAACTATTCATCAAGAATACTTTGAGAAAGTTGAACAATTAATTGGTGATCGTGAAAATGATTTGTCTGCCTTAGAAAATAGAAGTTGGGATGTTGTTATTGATAATTCTGGAAGAAATGTTGAATGGACAAAGAGTACAGCGAATCTATTAAAAGAAAAATCAGGAATCTATTTGTATATCTCCTCTACTGGAGTGCATTTTCCTTATTTAAAGGCTGGACTTAATGAAGAATCTGAAGTTGCATTAAGTGTTCCTGAAAACTTACCAAACGAATACATGAAGGGAAGCTATGATTATGGTGTGATGAAGGCTACCTCTGAATTAGCAGCCGCAGAAGCTTTTGGAAAAGACAGAACTATTGTTGTTAGACCAACATATATGTTTGGGCCAGGAGATTTGACCAATCGTTTTATTCATTGGCCTATTCGATTGGCAAAAGGCGGAAAAGTTTTGGTTCCAGGTAGAAAAGAAGATCCTGTACAATATGTTGATGTTAGAGATGTAGCAGAATGGTGTATTCGCTTGGCTGAAAACAAAGCTGCAGGTACTTATGCAGCAGTTGGACCTAATGAAGAAGAAACAATGCAATATTTTATAAAGAAAGCTAAGAACACTTTTAATGTAGAAAATGAATTGGTTTTTGTTGATGATTATAAATTCTTAGAAGAAAACGGTGTATACTATATTGTTCCTTGGATTTTAGAAGATGAATACGGTTATGGTTCTGCTCGTATAGACAATAGTAAAGCAAAAGAAAATGGGTTAACATTTAGAAACCTAAATACATCCATAAAAGAGACTAATGATTGGTGGTATTCTGAAGCTTTGACTAATAAAATTCGAGATACGTTTGAAAAAAACACAGAATCCGTCTTTTATAAAGAACAAGAGATTTTAAAAAAATGGAAAGAACAAATTAAATAATCTATTATTGATTTCGAGTAACCTCAAAACAAATGCCTTCAAACTTCATCGTTTTATCACCAATTGAAACAGTATTAATAGAGTTGATAGAATAAAACATTTTCCCTATTGTTTCATTTTTCACAATTAAATGTAGTATTTCATATTCATGATATACGATCAAGTCTTTTAAAAGAGGAATATGATTGTCAAATAATTCAATTAAAGTGGGCCAACCAGCTTCTTTATAAGCTTCAAGTTCATCTAGATCATTCGTGTCGTCTTCAATGATTTCTTCTTGTCTAAAGGTTTCAAAAAAAGTTCCAAACTTCTCAACAAATACTGAAGTGTGTATTTCAATAGAGTATTGCAAATGCTCATGCAAAGCCCATCGTTGCATTTGCCCGAAATTGAATTCTGGAACCGTAAATACAGGCGCTTCTACACTCTTGTTTAGTAATACTATTTTCATCTACTGATTATCTACATCAATAATAAAACGAATCGGTCTAAAATCTGCCACCGCTTGGAATGAGTTCTTGATTTTCTCAATTTGTTGTTTCGTTTTTCCTAAAGATTGTTTTGGCGGAATCTTAATCATAACATTTTTAATATATTGATTTCTTATCCTAGCAACTGCAGGTGCAGAGGGACCTAACAGGTGTTCTCCAAATACATTTTGCAAGGATTTAGCCAACCATATAATTCCAGCATCTACCTTCTGGTAATCTTTATGTTTTAAGGTGATTTTCACCAAACGATAATACGGCGGATAATGATATTGCCAACGATCTTGTAATTGTTCTTTGTACATTGCTGTATAATCAGTTGTAGAAACTTGCTGTAAAATCTGATGATATGGATTGTAGGTTTGTATCATTACTTTCCCTTGTTTCTTAGATCGACCTGCTCTACCCGATACTTGAACCATCATTTGAAAAGCACGCTCATGTGCTCTAAAATCTGGAAAGTTCAACATCATATCGGCGTTTAAAACTCCCACCAAAGAAACATTATCAAAATCTAATCCTTTAGATAACATTTGTGTTCCAACTAAAATATCAATCTCTCTTGCTTCAAAAGCACCAATAATTTTTTGATAGCCATATTTACCACGTGTGGTATCTAAATCCATTCTTCCAATGGAATAATCTGGAAACAATTCTTTAAGTTCTAATTCTATTTGCTCGGTTCCAAAACCTTTAGTATCAAGCGTATTACTTCCACAAGCGCCACAACTATTTGGCATCGCACGTTGGTAATTACAATAATGACATTTTAGTTCGTGTTTAAACTTATGAAACGTTAGACTCACATCACAATTGGGACATTGAGGCGATACTCCACATGTTTTACATTCTACTATGGGAGAAAATCCTCGTCGGTTTTGAAACAAAATAACTTGCTCTTTTAAATCCAATGCGTCTTTAATTTCCTTCAATAAAGTATCAGAAAAATGTCCTGTCATTTCTCGCTTTCGTTGTTTCTCTTTGATGTCTACCAAATGAATTTCTGGCAATTTTACATTTCCAAAACGACGATTTAATTCAACAAAACCATATTTATTTTCTTTCGCATTAAAATAACTTTCCAGCGAAGGAGTTGCAGAACCTAATAGTATTTTTCCTTGATGCATATGAGACAACACGATAGCTGCATCGCGTGCATTATATCTTGGAGATGGTTCAAACTGTTTGTAAGATGTTTCATGCTCTTCATCAACCACAATCAATCCTAAATTTTTAAATGGTAAAAAGATGGAAGAACGGGCTCCTAAAATGATTTGTGCTTTTGGTTTGTTTTCTAATACGTTGTTCCAAACTTCCACACGTTCATTCATAGAGTATCTTGAATGAAATACAGAAATTTGATTTCCGAAATAGTGCTGTAATCGACCGATAATCTGAGTAGTCAAGGCAATTTCTGGTAATAAAAACAGTGCTTGCTTCCCTTCATCTAATACATCCTGAATGAGTTTTGTGTAGACTTCAGTTTTTCCAGAACTTGTAATTCCATGTAATAAGGTTACTTCTTTAGTTTCAAAAGTTGTTTTGATTTCTTGTAAAGCTTGTTCCTGAAATTCGTTCAATTGTTTTAAATCGTTAGTCTCTCCTTTGTAGGAAATTCGATCTGTCTTCACATGATAAAACTCAAATACATTTTTATAAACCAATGCTTTAATCACTGCTGAAGAAACTCCTGACTTCGTTTCTAAATCCTTTGCTTTTATAGGCTTTTTAGAGGTGATCAGTTGAAAATATGACATCACAACATCGCGTTGTTTCTTTGCTCTCGATAATTCTTCTAACAAACTGCCCAATGAATCTTCCGCAGTATAATCTGCATGCAAACGAACATATTTTACCATTTTTGGTTTGTACTGTTCGTAAATTTCTTCTTTAATATAAATCGCTGATTTTTTAATCAGTTCATTAATAATAGGTAATACCTTCTTTTTTCCAAGAATATCTGCAATCTGATGAACTGTTAATTGCGATTGATGCTTTAAAGCTTCATAAATAAGAAACTCATCATCTGTTAAAATATCTTCATTTTCAAAAGACTCATTTTTATAAACAATCGTTTCACTTTCTAACAAAAATGCAGATGGCAAGGCAGCTCTGTACACATCTCCCAAACCACACATATAATAGTTAGAAATCCATTCCCAATGTTTTAATTGTGTTTGATTAACAATCGGTTTCTCGTCCAAGATTTGCAGAATATCTTTCGCTTCGTACAATTCTGGAGCCGTTTGATGGATTTCAAACACTAAGCCAGTATACATCTTTGTCTTTCCAAAAGGCACCGCAACACGCATTCCTTTTTGCAAGAAATTGTATTCAAGTTCTGTTACAGAATACGTAAATGTTTTCTGAATTGGAATGGGTAATATGACGTTTATGAAGTAAATGCGATCAAATTTAGTAATATCAAAACTACTGAATTTTCACTACATTGTATTCAGAAAAATCAATCGATTTATGACTGCCAGCCAATGGAAATCTAAAGGAGAATATATCACTATAAACAATCAAAAGTTGTTTGTCATTGATACAGGTCGTAACACTACAAAAGACAACGAGAAACCAGAAAAAACAATGGTGATTCTTCACGGATATCCAACTTCTTCCTATGATTATTACAAAGTGTTGCCTGAATTGTCTCTACATTACAGAGTCATTGTTCATGATCATTTAGGATTTGGTTTTTCTGACAAACCTTTAGATTCTTCTTATTCATTACTAGTACAAGCAGATCTTGCTTTGCAATTATGGAAGCAACTGGGTTTGAAAAAAGTAACCTTGCTTGCACATGATTATGGAACTTCTGTTGCTACAGAAATTTTAGCACGTGATAATGCGAATGAATTAGATGTTGAAATTGAAAAACTCATTTTATGTAATGGTAGCATGCATATTGAATTGTCTCAATTGCGAACTATTCAAAAACTATTAAAAAATAAATGGCTGGGTAACTATGTTGCGATGCTCATGACCTACCCTGTTTTTAAGAAAAATCTCAGGAATGTTTACCATGATTCTTCTAAAGTAACAGATGAAGAATTAAAAGATATGTGGAATCAAATTGAATACAATCAAGGAAGAAAAGTCATTCATAAACTGAGTCAGTATATCAATGAACGTTATACATATTGGAACCGTTGGATTGGTGCGTTAAAAGAAACTAGGATTGAAACCAAAATTGTTTGGGCAAAAAATGATCCTGTTGCTGTACCTGAAATTGCAAAATTGATTGCTTCGGAAATCCCGAATAATGAATTATATTGGATAGAAAATACGGGACATTTCTTAATGTTAGAAAATCCAGCAGAATTTACACAATTGATACTAAAAAAACACTAATTGATACGTTATAAAAAAATACGAGGACACAACCGCATCTTAAAAGATATTGATGTTTGGATTGAAAACAATAATACTTTAGACTTAGAGTATTTACAACAAAGACAACGAGAATATGTAAAAGTTTGGGTGGCTCCTTTTAATAATATTAGTATCTTAAACAGTGAATTCGCTGTTCCAAGAGGAAAAACTAGAAAAAAGATAATTGTCGGGATTTTTGAAATATATACGCATTGGAAAATTCAATTGGAGACTTTAAACAAACCTTATTACCTGAAAATTTGGTTTTTTCCTCATGATATTTCTAAATGTCAAGTAGTTTGTGCTATTGATGATTGTATTCATTTTTATGACAAAACTTTTTATACCCCCGATACTTCAAAAACTTTCCCAGAGCACCATCATTTTGGATTAGATTGGGAATACAGACTTCAAGAGCATCATTTAACTATTGATGATATTGGAGAACCCGATGAGTTTTATTCATTACAAGATTATAAAGACAATAAAAAGTATGTAGAATCTGTTATGGAAAACCCAAAAACTAGAATTACTTCTTATAAAGATGATGATGGAAAAACTACTACCTACTTCTCTATTAAAGATTGTGATGTGTGGATTGGTGGTTGATTTTAGAGCTTGAAAGTCATTCTACTTAGCTCGAGATAAACTAGTGAGAAACCTTAATAATTCATATACTATTCTCGAGATTTCTCTTCGTTCATCGTTCTAAATGACAATTAATTAATCTTCTGATTCTTCTCGGTTGTCTTCTGACACTTCTGGTTTGTCTGCTTTAATTTTTCGTGTTCCTTCATACAGTTCATATTTCACAAAACGACAGTCTAAATCGGCATTCTTTAGTTCAATTCGCTTAGAAGTACGCAGTCCAACATGTTTTAAGGCTTGCATATCAGAAGTAATCATCCAAGCTGTAGAGTTTGGATAGTTATTTTTTAAGGTGTCCCCTATTTTTGTGTAGAATTCATTGACATCTATATTTAGACGTTCTCCATATGGTGGATTGAATAAAATAGTGGTGTTTCCAAATACTTCTTTTGTAGAATTAAAGAAATTAACGTGATGTACACCAATAAACTCTTCTAAGTTAGCATTGATGATGTTTTGTTTTGCTTTAACAATTGCTGATGGAGCTTTATCAAATCCCATCATTTTGAAATGAGGGTTTTTAATTTTCTTTAATAATACATCTTGAATGGTGAAATATAAATCTTCATCATAATCTTTCCATCGCTCGAAGGCAAATTGCTTTCTATTAATGTTTGCAGGTATATTACAAGCAATCATACAAGCTTCAATTAAAATGGTTCCAGAACCACACATAGGATCTATAAAGTTCTCTTCACCTGTATACCCAGATAACATCACCAATCCTGCTGCTAAAACTTCGTTAATTGGAGCAATATTAGTAGCACTTCTATACCCACGTTTATGTAGAGAATCACCAGAAGAATCTAATGAAATTGTGCACCAATCTTTCTGAATGTGAACGTGAATTTTTACATCTGGATAATCTAAATCAACATTAGGTCTTTTACTATATTTATGTCTAAAATAATCTGCAACAGCATCTTTAGATTTTAAAGCGATATAATGTGAATTGCTAGTAAAATTCTTAGAGTTAACAACAGCTGCAATTGCAAAAGTTCCTTCTACATCTAAATGATTTTCCCACTTAATTTTCTGAATAGCTTCATATAAATCTTCTTCGTCATAGATTTTACACGTTCTAATTGGTTTTAAAACACGAATAGCTGTTCTTAATGCAATATTTGCTTTGTATAAAAAACCGTTATCTCCACGAAAAGTAACGCTTCTAATTCCTTCTTTTATATCTTGAGCACCTAAATTCCTTAGTTCTTCAGCTAAAACACCTTCCAGACCTTTTAAGGTTGTGGCCGTCATTTTAAAATCGCTATTCATGTTCATCTATTTATTTTGCAAAAGTACACTTAATTACTCTTTTGAAAAGAAGTAAATAGAAAAGAGATTTTCATTTACTAATACTTGATCGATTAATTCTTTTTGTGTAAGAAAAGTTTACTTTTGCGTACTTATTCTTATGAAGAAAGCAGATTGGTTTACAGATTGGTTTAATACCTCTTATTATCATACCCTCTATAAAAACAGGAATGATGATGATGCGCAATTATTTATGCGAAATATTACTGAATTTCTTCAACTTTCTAAAACATCATATATACATGATTTGCCTTGTGGCAAAGGAAGACATTCAATTTATTTGAATTCTTTAGGATATCATGTTACTGGTTCAGATTTATCAGAGAATAGTATTCTTTCTGCAAAACAATTTGAAAACGATTCTTTGCATTTTAAAGTGAAAGATATGCGAAAGTCATTTTCAGGAAAATATGATGCTATATTTAACCTGTTTACAAGTTTTGGTTATTTTGAAGATGATAAAGACGATGTTTTAGTGTTAAGTAACATAAAAAACGGATTAAAAGAAAATGGTGTTGTTGTTCTAGATTTCTTGAATGTTGTTAATGTGAAAAATAATTTAGTTTCCAAAGAAGTAAAAATCGTTGATGGAATAGCGTTTAATTTACAAAGAGAAATAAAGGATGGTTTTATTATCAAACATATTTCTTTTAGTGATAAAGGAGTTGATCATTCTTATACTGAAAAAGTCAAATATATAGATTTAGAAAAGTTTGAAAATTACTTTACTTCTGCTGGCTTAAAAATAAATCATATTTTTGGTGATTATAAGCTGTCTGAGTTTGTTCCTGAAACTTCTGATCGCCTAATAATAGTGGCATCATGATTTATATTTTATTAATAGCTTCCGTTTTATTTGGTGTTTTGTTGGTTTTAATTTTAAAACCCAATAAACAAATAGTCCGCTTATTGTTAGCTTTTAGTGGAGCTTATTTATTATCGGTTGCTATTTTACATTTATTACCTGAAGTTTATAGTCAAGCTTCCAACACCAAAATGGTGGGTATTTTTATACTAACAGGAATTATTTTACAATCTGTCTTAGAATCTTTTTCGAAAGGTGCAGAACACGGTCACATTCATATCCATACCGATGGAAAAACATTTCCAACCCTTCTATTTATTAGTTTATGTATTCATGCTTTTTCTGAAGGATTACCAATACATCATGCTGGAGAAAATTTATTATGGGCAATAATAGTCCATAAAATCCCTATTGCTATTGTCTTAACC
>TARA_R110000787_G_scaffold22225_4_pt1 | contig 11667 bp, 6 predicted proteins | sample TARA_R110000787 | Tara Oceans TARA_R110000787 (sample SAMEA4397920) | marine metagenome | biome: Polar Biome; feature: [DCM] deep chlorophyll maximum layer (ENVO:01000326); material: water (ENVO:00002006), including particulate matter (ENVO:01000060) such as... | depth 35 m
TGGCGAAGCCGTGTTTATCCGTTGTGACGTAGCCAAATCCACGGACGTCGAAGCCCTGATAAAAGCCTGTGTCACCACTTATGGGCAGCTGGATTGCGCGTTCAACAACGCCGGTATTTCGGGGAAAATGGCCAATACAGTGATGTGCTCGGAGGAGAATTTCGATCGCAACATCGCAGTCAATCTCAAGGGTGTCTGGCTGTGTATGAAATATGAAATTCAGCAGTTTCTTGATCAGGGCACAGGCGGGTCGATCGTCAGCACGGCTTCCATCGCCGGCCTTGTTGCGGCGGCCTATGCGCCTGCTTACGGCGCTGCCAAGCACGGTGTCAATGGCCTGACAAAATCTGCCGCCATTGAATTCGCCAAAAAGAATATTCGCGTCAATTCAGTATGTCCTGGCCTGATTGAAACACCGATGGTGGCGCAGGCCGGTTCGGATTCAAAAATGATTGACGCCTTGATTGCCGCTGAACCTGTCGGTCGCATGGGGCAACCCAGTGAGATTGGTCATGCGGTGGCGTGGCTGTGTTCAGATAAAGCATCGTTCGTCACTGGCCACTGCATGCCGGTCGACGGGGGCTACGTTGCACAATAGTCGTTTAATAATTGTGTCATACGTGTGCAAGCAAGATGCGAGGGGGTCACTTATCTCATTGATGGGTGCTGGCTGAGTGCCGATCGCAGAGAGTGTGTTACACGTAGCGCTGCCAGGTTGAGTGGGCTGTAGTTGTTTGGTGCCGGAAAGAGGATTTGAACCTCCGACCAACGCATTACGAATGCGCTGCTCTACCGAGCTGAGCTATTCCGGCAATGAAAGATGGTTTTGTGGGCGCTTAGGGGCTATCTGTCCCGACGGGCAGGCTCTTGCGCTCCACAGCGATCAGGTAATCGACGATCTTCATCATGCCAGCGTGGCCACCGCCCATGGCTGCGGTGACGCGATACTTGCCGTTAACGATTAGTTCCGGTGTACCCTGAATCTGATAGCTGCGCTGTCGAGCCTCGGCCTGCTTGACGGCACTGTTGACGCCGAAGGAGTTGAAGGCTTTGGTAAATTTCTCCCGATCAATACCCTGGTCAACAAAAAGATCTGCAATGGCCTTGTCGTTGGCGAGCTTGTTTTTCCTTATATTCATGGCCTCGAAAATAACCAGGTGCATCTTGTCGAGGACATCGAGCACTTTCGCGGTGTAGTAGGCGCGGGCGTGCAGCTCCATGGTCGGATGCCATATCGCGGGGCTGCTCACAAACGCCACGTCTTCAGGCAAAGTTTTCCGCCACGCCGTAAGTATTGGTTCGAAGTCGTAGCAGTGGCTGCAACCGTACCAAAATACCTCTGTCACCTCGACGCGTTTTGGGTCGCTAGTGCGTACGGGCTTATCGAGTACCTGATAGTGGGTGCCCGCCACGTATTGCGGTGAGGTTTCAGCGTCGCTTGCCGCATGGAGAGCCCCCGCAAGTGACAGCATGATGGTGAGGAGTAGTTTGGTCAGTGGCTTATGCATGGCATCTTCCTGTTGTCTTGGTCCGCGCTACGGGGTGGCCGCATTGGGCGTTTCTGCGCGTAGCTATAGACCACGGTCATTATTCAGGTTCCCTGTTATTCTGCAAGCCGAGGTAACATGGCTCAAAGCAGCGGGAGTTAAACTGTATGCGTCGATAAAAGTGATGCGACAATAACAAAGGCGGCGAGCCGCCTTTATTGCCCACTATTATTGCCTACTTCCGTTTGTGAGAAGCACCGTCCGGAAAATCCGTCCTAGCGAAGACCTGAAATATAGTTGGATACGGCGTCTATTTCCTGGTCATTCATACGTGCGGCGACACCGCGCATTATCTTCGATTCGTCATTGAGTCGTGCTGCGGGGGCTGCGGCATCATGTGCGCCGGTACGGAAGGCTCGCAATTGCTTGGCAATGTACTGGGCGTGTTGTCCGCCGAGAGCGGGGTAGCCCGCGGGGGTATTGCCGCTACCGGTCGGTGAGTGGCAACCGGTGCACGCTGGAACGGCAGTTTCCAGATTGCCAGCGCGAAAGATTTGCTCGCCGAGAACGAGTTGCTGGTCATTTTCCTGGGCACCGGATAGCTGCCTCGATTGACCATTGTAATAAGCGGCGATGTCGGCTATATCGTCTTTGCTGAGAGTATTCAGCATGCCTGTCATCTCAGGGACACTGCGGCTGCCTGACTGGATGTCGAGCATTTGTTTGGTGAGGTACTTTTCGCCCAGCCCCGCGAGTTTCGGAAACGCTCCTGTCGGGCTGTTGCCGTCCTGCCCGTGGCAGGCTGCGCAAACAGCGGTGTTGGTCTTGCCTGCCGCCGCGTCGCCACTGGCGAGGGCAAAGGGAGACAACAGTACGGCGGCGAGCGCCACAATGGCTTGGAAAGTCATTTTCATGATCGGACTCGTTTTTGGATTGCTGGTTTTTGAATACTGTGCCACAAATAAAAGCCGACGCAGCGGTCGACCATAAATATCGGGGTCATTATATACCAATCCAGCGCTCAAACTTAAGGGTTATACTCGCGCCCCATGAAAGAGTCGATAGCTTTTACCAATGCCCATTTTCTGCAGAGTGCGCCGAGCCTGCAGCAATGTCCGCCGGATACCGGTATTGAAGTGGCATTTGCCGGTCGTTCCAATGCGGGCAAATCAAGCGCCATCAACGTATTGACTCGACAGGGGAAGTTGGCGCGCACTAGCAAGACGCCTGGTCGCACCCAGCTGATTAATTTCTTTTCGCTGACCGAACATCATCGTTTGGTGGATTTGCCTGGTTATGGCTACGCCAAAGTTCCCAAAGCAACGAAAGAACGCTGGGACCGAAACATGGCGGATTATCTCCAACAGCGGCAGTCGCTCAAGGGCCTGATTTTGTTAATGGATATTCGTCACCCGCTTCAGGAGTTTGACTGGCAGATGGTCTGGTGGGCAACCCAGAGCGCGATGCCGGTACACCTGCTGTTAACCAAGGCCGATAAACTGAGTCGCGGTCAGGCTTCGGGTACGCTACTACAGGTGCGGCGCTACCTGGCGGAAGAGCAGGTCCACGAGCTGGTCACTGCGCAACTATTTTCTTCACTAAAGCGTAGCGGCATTGAGGACTTGGAGCGGGTATTGCTGCGCTGGTTTGTCTAAAGCGTGCGGTGTGCCGAGCCTTTTAATACGCAAAAAAAACCGGCGCACAAGGCGCCGGAAGGTTGTTTGGCCGGGTAGATACCTAGAGGGGGAGGGATTGCCCCGACCGTGCTCGAAGCAAAGAGGGTGTTTGCTTGCAAAGGTATGACCGGGGGCTTGGCGTAAAGTTCATCGCGGGTGAAAACTTTTTGAAATTATTTTTCCTGCCGCGAATGCGCCACCTGTCGGTGTGCTGATGCATCGAGATCGCGCGGGCGTACCCTGGGCTAAACGGAACCATGATTTGGTGCAGTTAAAACCCAGTAACGCGCTGACTTAGAAGGATTTTTGTTGGGTGTGGTGATCGCTGAAAAAGCTCCAGTTCAACAAGGTGCCAGCTGAATGAGAGCCCGTTGCGAGAAGATTATGGGGCGATGAACACAGACAAAAAAAACCCTGGTCAGTAGGCCAGGGTTTGCGTCGCTGATGTTTGGGGAAACACGCTAGCGCTTAAGTCAGGGGGAAATAAAGTAACAATCGTTGATAGAATCATTGATTGCACGGTGTTAGACAGGGGTTATCCGCAAAGTTCCCGGGTTGCTGAATAAATTTACCAATCGCCAAGTTATTCTGCCGCCTATTGTCCGCCACTTGGGTTTACGTTTCCCCGGTGGATGGCTTGTATGCTCTTGGCTATAGATGGGCAGGTGTTTAATGCGCCTGATCCCAGTTGTCGCCGACACCGACATCAACGGTCAGCGGCACGTCCAGTGTTGCGGCGGCTTCCATACGGTCTTGCAGCCCGACCTGGACGATGGCGAGTTCTTCGTCCGGCGCTTCTAGTACCAGTTCGTCATGTACCTGCATAATTATTCGCGCTTTGAGGCTCGCGTCTGTCAGCCAGTTATCGACGCAGATCATGGCTTTTTTGATGATATCCGCCGCTGTGCCCTGCATCGGGGCGTTGATAGCCGCGCGCTCAGCCGCCTGCCTCTGCATGCCATTGCGGGCGTTGATCAGGGGCAGGTATAAACGCCGACCAAACAGTGTTTCAACGTAACCCCGCTCTGCCGCGTCGGCTTTAACGGACGCCATGTAGTTCTGCACACCTGGATAGCGGCGAAAGTAGAGGTCAATGTACTCCTGTGCCTGGTTACGTCCGATATTGAGCTGGCGGCCCAGGCCGAAAGCGGACATGCCGTAAATCAAACCAAAGTTGATGGCTTTCGCGTTGCGACGTTGCTCGGGTGTGACGGCTTCCAGGGCAACGTCAAAAACTTCTGCGGCAGTCGCCTGGTGTACATCAAGGCCTTTGGAGAAGGCGTTGAGCAGACCTTTATCGCCAGACAGGTGAGCCATAATACGCAGCTCGATTTGCGAATAATCCGCCGCCACCAGTTTGTGGCCTTGCGGGGCAATAAAAGCTTGCCGAATTCGCCGCCCCTCCTCTGTTCGGATGGGAATGTTTTGCAGGTTTGGGTCTGACGATGAAAGCCTCCCGGTTGCGGTCACCGCTTGATGATAGGAGGTGTGGATACGCCCAGTGTCGCGGTCGATCATCACGGGTAATTTGTCGGTATAAGTGGATTTCAGTTTGCTGAGGCTACGGTGCTCCAGCAGTAGCTTCGGCAGTGGATAGTCGAGTGCCAGTTCCTGCAAGACCTCCTCGGCGGTTGAGGGTGCGCCGGTGGGGGTTTTTTTGATCACTGGCAGTGCCTGCTCTTCAAATAGAATGACGCCAAGCTGTTTCGGCGAGCCGAGATTAAAGACCTTTCCAGCGATTTCATGGGCCTGAATTTCCAGCTCCTCTATGCGTTTGCCCAGCTCGGTGCTCTGCAGGCCCAGCAGCGTGGCATCCACCAGTGCGCCGGTGCGCTCAATGCGCGAAAGTACCGGCACCAGCGGTAGCTCAATGTCTGTGAATACTGAAGCGAGGCCTGGTGCCGCTGCAACTTGTGGCCACAGGGTTTGATGCAGGCGCAACGTAATGTCGGCATCTTCCGCCGCGTAGGGCGCTGCTTGCTCAACAGCAATCTGGTTGAAGGTCAGCTGCCCTGCCCCTTTGCCAGCAATGTCGGTGAAATGGATGGTCTTCTCACCGAGGTAGGTGAGCGCCAGCGTATCCATGTCATGTCGTGAACCCGTGGCGTTGAGGACATAGGATTCCAGCATGGTGTCAAAGGCAATGCCGCGCAGTTCAATACCATGGCGCGCCAGCACGCTCATATCATATTTGAGATTCTGACCGAGTTTGGCTTTGTGCGGATCTTCCAGCAGAGGCTTTAGACGCTCCAGGACCAGCGCGCGCGACAGTTGCTCAGGTGCGCCTGGGTAATCATGCCCAAACGGCACGTAGGCTGCCTCGAACGGCGTGATGGCGAAGGACACGCCGACCAGCTGGGCCTGCATATAATCGAGGCTGGTGGTCTCGGTATCAAAGGCGAAAATGTCGGCGTCGCCAAGGCGTCTGAGCCAGATGTCGAGATCGGTTTCAGTTAATACCGCGTGGTAGTGTTTGGTGGGCTGTGCGCTGTTATCGCCGCTGGCGGCGCTTTCGACGTTAGCCGGGTAAGACTTGGTAAGGCCTGCATTCTTAATAAGCTCCTCTGACCAGCCTTTAAATTCGAGAGATTGAAAGTAGTTTAATAAGGCTTCGTAGTCTGGTTCTACGTTGCGTAGCTGGTGCGCAGAAATATCGAGCGCAACGTCCAGTTTGATAGTGGCAAGCTGGCGCGACAGGTAAGCCTGATCCCGGTGCTCGGCCAACTTTTCCGGCATTGTTTTAGCACCGCGAAACGTCAGCTCGCGGACTTGTTCAAGGTTGTCATAAACGGTGTCCATGTCGCCGAGACCGCGGAGAATCGCGACGGCGGTTTTTTCACCTATGCCAGGCACACCGGGTATGTTGTCTGACTTGTCGCCCACCAGCGCCAGGTAGTCAATAATGAGTTCCGGGGGCACGCCAAACTTGTCCTCCACCCCTGCCCTGTCGAGAACCGTGTTGGTCATGGTATTGACCAGGGTGATATGACCATTGACCAGCTGCGCCATGTCTTTGTCGCCGGTTGAAATGATGGCGGGTAACTGTCGTTGTCCAGCTTGCAGCGCCAGTGTGCCGATGACGTCGTCCGCTTCGACACCCTCAACAATAAGCAGGGGCAGGCCCATCGCTTTAACGATGCCGTGAATAGGCTCGATCTGCTCGCGTAATTCGTTGGGCATGGGTGGGCGATGTGCTTTGTATTGCTCGAACAGGGCGTCGCGAAAGGTCTTGCCCTTGGCGTCAAATACCACTGCGATGGGGCTGTCCGGGTAGTCCTTTTGTAACTTCCTGAGCATTGAGATGACACCTTTAACCGCGCCGGTGGCCTGGCCCCGTGAGTTGGTTAATGGTGGCAGCGCATGAAAAGCGCGATAGAGGTAGGATGATCCGTCGACTAAAACGATAGGGGGATGTGGGGGGTTCATGACGCCTGACCTGGAAAGAAGTCGCAAGGATACACCAACTTATACGTGTGTTTTAATCGCCACCGGTAGGCCCTTTTTGTTTAGCCTGTTTTAATTCAGGTGCGGATCGGTGGCGACCTATGGCGGTTTATACGGTAATAGATGGCGCTCAGTTGCAGGCGCTCCTGAGTAGCCTTAACCTGGGCCGGTTGCGAGCGTTCACCGGCGTCGCTGACGGCGTCGAGAACACCACGTATTTCGTTACGACAGAGCCTACCCGGACGAATTCTACCCTGTCGGACCCGCGGGAGTGGGTGCTGACCATTCTGGAAACCGACAACAGCTCGCAATCGGCGTTCTGCGCCGCGCTGATGGCGTATTTGCGCCGCGCCGGGTTGCCGGTGCCATTGCTGGCTGGCGATCGCAATCGCAATACGATCCATCACATTGTCGGCAAAAGCGCGATGCTGGCGAGTCGGGCCTCCGGCGCGCACCCGGATGATATAAGCGCAGACCATTGTGCGGCCATTGGGCAGTTCCTGGGGCAAATGCATCTGGCGACCGTCGCTTATCCGTATCAACGAGTCAATCCATTTGGTCTGAACTGGGCCTCGACCGCAATTGCCGCTTTGCCCCGCGAGGAGGAAAGTAGCCGTTGCCTGATCAATGAACAGCTGCTGCGTTGGCGTAAGCTGGATAAGCGCGCCAATGACCTGCCCGTTGGGGTAATCCACGGCGATCTGTTTTGTGATAATGCGCTGTTTGTCGATGGCAAGCTCAGTGCCGTCATAGACTTTCAAAGTGCCTGTACCGACTGGTTGCTGCTGGACGTCGCCATCGCCATCAACGATTGGTCGAGCACGGAGGATGGTCAATTGGACACCAAGCTTGCCAGTGCTCTGCTTGATGGGTATCAGACGCAGCGGGTGTTTACCGCCTCGGAACGTGATGTCTGGCAAGATGTTCTGTGTATCGCGGCGACGCGGTTCTGGTTGTCCCGTCTTTTAAGCCGGCGCCAGGATCCGGCAGGGGGCGGCATTGAGCTGACCGGCAGGCAGGGTAAGGATCCTGAGCAATATGCGCGCATCTTGCGGCACCGCATGAACGACGTCGTTGCCCTGCCCCGCTCACTTTTTGATCCTCAGGGGCCGGTGATGTGACGCCTTTGACGGGCTCTGTAAAGCAGGCGATAGGCGGTGGGAACCACCAGCATCGACAGCAGTGGCGCGGTAATCATGCCGCCCACCATGGGTGCCGCGATACGGCTCATAATTTCCGAACCGGTGCCTTCGCCCAGTAGTATTGGCAGCAGTCCCGCAAGAATTACCGCCACGGTCATGGCCTTGGGTCGCACCCGCAGCAATGCGCCTTCGCGGATCGCGTCGTCCAGGTTAGCGGGGTTCAGAGAAGTCATGTCGCTATGCCGGGCATCCAGAGCCTGGCGTAAATACAGCAACATAACGACGCCAAATTCTGCGGCGACGCCAGCCAGCGCGATTAGCCCAATACCGGTGGCTACGGACAAATTAAAGTTCATTAAATACAGTAACCAGATGCCTCCTGATAGTGCGAGCGGCAACGTCGCCATGAGGAGCAGCGCTTCATCGAAACGGCGAAAGGTGATGTAGAGCAACAGGAAAATAATCAGTAACGTGACTGGAACCATCAGGCGCAAACGTGCGTTGGCTCGCTCCATAAATTCAAATTGCCCGGAGTAAGTCACGCTGACCCCAACCGGCAACGACGTGTTGTCGTTGACGCTAGCGCGTAGTACGTCGACGACGGTTGCGACGTCACTGCCGCGGACATCTACATAGACCCAGCCGGATAGGCGGGCATTTTCGCTCTTGATCATGGCGGGTCCGTGATTGAGTTTAATGTCGGCGATATCGCCGAGCGTAATTTGCTCTCCGTTAGCGGTCAGCACGGGCAAGCGACGGAGCTTGCCAACGGAGTCACGCAGCTCTCTCGGGTAGCGCACATTGATCGGATAGCGGGCCAGCCCATCGACCACTTCACCGATATTTTCGCCGCCGATAGCGCTGGCGACGATCCGCAGTATGTCATCCATATTTAATCCGTAACGCGCTGCTTGCGGGCGCCTGGGGACAACGTCGATATAGCGACCACCCGCCAGCCGTTCGGCAAACGCAGACGTCACGCCCGGCACTGTTCGTGCGATTTGCTCAATCTGCTGAGCGGCCTTGTCGATGGATGCCAGGTCGCTGCCCGACACCTTGATACCGATAGGACTCTTGATGCCGGTGGCGAGCATGTCGATGCGATTGCGAATCGGCGGCACCCACACGTTGGTGAGGCCCGGGACAGTGACGATGCGATCCAGTTCGTCGATTAGTTGATCGGGTGTTAGCCCAGGACGCCATTGGTCACGGGGTTTGAACTGGATGGTCGTTTCGAACATTTCCAGCGGCGCCGGGTCGGTGGCTGTCTCGGCCCGGCCAGCCTTGCCAAACACGGTAGCGACCTCGGGGACTGTTTTAATGAGCCGGTCGGTTTGTTGCACCAGTTCGGCGACATTGGCCACAGAAAATCCGGGTAAAGCGGAGGGCATATACAGCACGTCGCCTTCGTCCAGCGTTGGCATAAATTCGCCGCCCAGACGCGATAGTGGCCACAGTGTGCTGACAAAAATCAAGGCGGCGAGTACCAGGGTCAGGCGGGGGTGGCGCAGGCTCCAGTCCAGCGCCGGGCGATAGCCGCGAACCAGGAGCCGATTTAGCGGATTAGCGCTTTCCTGGGGTATTCGTCCGCGAATCCAGTAGCCCATGGCGACTGGCACTACGGTCACGGCCAGCCCGGCAGCAGCGGCCATGGCAAAAGTTTTGGTAAAAGCGAGGGGTCCAAACAGTCGGCCCTCCTGCGCTTCCAGCGTGAAAACCGGCACGAACGAGAACGTGATAATTAACAAACTAAAAAACAGGGCCGGTCCAACCTCTGTGGCTGCATTGGTGATGGTTTCCCAGTGGTTTGAGCCAGTGAGCTGTTGGCCTGGATGCGCCGTATGCCAGCGTTCAATATGTTTGTGGGTGTTTTCGATCATAACGACTGCCGCATCGACCATGGTGCCGATGGCGATGGCAATGCCCCCCAGAGACATAATGTTGGCATTAATACCGAGGTGGCGCATGGTCCCGAAGGCGATCAAAATGCCCAGTGGTAAGGACAGGATGGCGACCATCGACGAACGCAAATGGCCGAGAAAAATAATGCACACCAGCGCGACAATCACCAGTTCCTCAAACAGTTTTTCGGACAGGTTGCTAATCGCTCGATCGATTAATTGCGAACGATCATAGGTGGTAACAATCTCTACTCCTGGCGGCAGGCTGTGTTTTAGTACAGCCAGTTTTTTTTCGATCGCGGCGATAGCCTTGCGCGCATTTTTGCCGCTGCGCAGAATTACTACGCCGCCGGTCACTTCGCCCTCGCCGTCAAGTTCGGCAATACCACGGCGCATTTCAGGCCCAATTTTCAGATCGGCGACGTCACCAAGCGTAATGGGTGTGCCTGCGCGTAGCGCGAGAGGAATGGCGCGGAAATCTGCGGCTGTTGCAAGGTATCCGTTTGCGCGCACCATGAACTCGGTTTCCGCCAGATCCACAACGGCACCGCCGGCCTCGCGGTTGGCCTGTTCGATAGCGGTAATCACCTGAGCAAGCGTAATGCCGTGGTGGGCGAGTTTATACGGGTCGACCACCACCTGATATTGTTTGACCATGCCTCCAAGGCTGGCGATTTCAGCGACGTCGGGTACAGTCTTTAGTTCGTACTTTAGAAACCAGTCTTGCAGTGCCCTCAGCTCGGCGAGGTCGTGGCCACCGCTTCTGTCGACCAACGCGTATTCGTAGATCCAGCCGACCCCGGTTGCGTCCGGCCCCAGTTGGGGTTTTGCTGTTGCCGGTAGCTGTGACTGTATCTGACTGAGGTACTCGAGAACCCGGGAACGTGCCCAGTACAAATCTGTCGCATCGTCAAACAGCACGTACACAAAGGAGTCGCCATAAAGCGAAAACCCGCGCACCGTCCTGGCGCCGGGCACGGAAAGCATGGTGGTGGTGAGTGGATAGGTCACCTGATTTTCGACAATTTGCGGCGCCTGGCCGGGGTAGCTGGTGCGGATGATGACCTGTACATCCGACAGGTCTGGCAGTGCGTCAACGGCGGTGGTGCGCAGTGCCCAGATACCCCATGCCGCGAAGATCACTGTGGCCAGTAGCACCAGTGGACGCTGATCGATGGACCAACGAATCAGGCGTGCGATCACGGCTGTTCTCCGCCGTGCTCGAGCATTTGCCCCGCGGAGGGAGTTGGCCTGTTGGTGGAGGTATTATCGTCGTTGTCGCGGGTGAGATGGTTGTCATCGGCGCTTTCGTCGCTTCCGTTACCAGAAGACACTGTTTTATCGTGAACCTCTGCGGAGGGTGTCTCGCTCGGGCTTGCGCCATCCATATTGGTGAGCACCCCGGTCAGATTAGCCTCTGAATCGATTAAAAACTGTCCCGAAACCACTATTTTTTGGCCTTCCTCGAGGCCTTTCACAATGGCGATTTGGTCCTCGTACTCACCACCGATAGTGACGGCAACGGGGCGGAAATATCCGTTTTCCGCGACGATGACCCGGTTAGCGCCAGCTCCGCGAATAACCGCCATGGAGGGCACCAGTAACTGGGCGGATTGCGTGCGGCGGCGAATGCGTAGCTCTGCGTACTGCCCCGGACGCAGGCGACCCAGGGGGTTGGCCAGCAGCGCCCGTACGGTGGCTGTGCGACTCTGCGTATCGAGGCTTGGCAAGATGTCGACCACTTCCGCCGTCATGGTTTCGCCAGGAAATGCGATCATGCTGACTTCGATTGGTGCGCCTGTTTCGATCTCGTCGATCTTGGATTCAGGCACGGCACTGTCCAGCCAGACACTGGTCAGGCTGTTGATTCGCGCCAGTGTCATCCCGTTCGCTACTGACATGCCGGGGCGCACATTCAGCGTTTCCAGTACACCGGCAAACGGCGCTGTAACGGTAAACAAAGGTTTTACCACGGCAGTGTTCTCAACGGCCTCAACCAAAGACTTTGGCATCCCTA
>TARA_R110000787_G_scaffold193862_3_pt1 | contig 11664 bp, 8 predicted proteins | sample TARA_R110000787 | Tara Oceans TARA_R110000787 (sample SAMEA4397920) | marine metagenome | biome: Polar Biome; feature: [DCM] deep chlorophyll maximum layer (ENVO:01000326); material: water (ENVO:00002006), including particulate matter (ENVO:01000060) such as... | depth 35 m
CGTCCGGTAAAGGTCAATCATCTGCTCGTGCAGGCTGAAAACCTCCTGACAGATATCATCAAAACCCAGCTTGCCAAAAGGGATTTCGCAGGGTTGGGAGATCTTGATCGGTTGGTGTGACAGATAGTCGTAAACGTAGGTCTGCATCGCTTTCTGGTCTGCCTGCAGTTCAAACTGGGCGACCATTCTCTCCATCTCTGCCTCGTGATTCGACAGATAGGCAAGCAATAATTTGGCACGTTCTTCCTGATTCTCGCCGATACCCTTATCGAGACAATGTGCCAAATGCGCATGCAGTTGGCGGGTCCAGTCGATCAGTTCGGCAAAGGTTTTGATGTCCATCCTTACTCCTGTTGTTTTATTGTTCAGTCTCAATGATTATTTTCAGTGGTTAAAGCAATACTTTTATACAGTGCTAAATGATTCCCTGCCAACCCAATGTCTACCCTACGAACAGGGACCGGTATGCGGTGATGGCTTAACCAGGTGTAAACAGATTGTCATGACGTTGTCCCAGCTCTCGTCCATCGCCAGTTGATTACCTCTGGCATATCCTGCCCGTATTCATTGATATAGGACTTGTGCTCGGTCAACTTGGTATGGAGTTGTTGCTTCAACTCAATCCCCTGGCGACCGGTATGGGGCAGGTGGTCGATGGCTGCCATCGCCAGATGGAATCGGTCCAGCCTGTTTCGAACCGTCATATCAAAGGGCGTGGTGGTAGAACCTTCCTCCTGGAACCCGTGTACATGCAGGTTCTGGTGATTATGGCGCCGATAGGTGAGCCGGTGAATCAGCAGCGGATAGCCGTGGTAGGCAAAAATAATCGGTTTGTCCGCCGTAAACAAGGCATCGAAGTTGGCATCGCACAAGCCGTGAGGATGCTTGCTGTCGGGCAGCAGGCGCATCAGATCCACCACATTGACGACCCGGATTTTCACCGCCGGCAATGCTTCGCGCAGGATGGATACGGCTGCCATGGTCTCCAGGGTAGGTACATCACCGCAGCAGGCCATCACCACATCCGGTTCTTCTTCCCCCTCATTGCCGGCCCAGGACCAGATGCCGATACCGGCGGAGCAGTGTTTGACCGCCTGATCCATGGTCAGCCACTGGGGTGCGGACTGCTTGCCGGCTACGATGACATTCACGTAGTTGCGGCTGCGCAGGCAGTGATCGGTAACCGACAGCAGGGTATTGGCATCCGGCGGCAGATAAACGCGGATGATTTTGGCCTGTTTGTTGGCAACCACGTCGATGAAGCCCGGATCCTGGTGACTGAAGCCATTGTGGTCCTGGCGCCAGACATGGGATGACAGCAGGTAATTGAGGGACGCTATCGGTGGTCGCCAGGCGATATCGCCGGCCACATCCAGCCATTTGGCATGCTGGTTGAACATGGAATCGACAATGTGAATAAAGGCCTCATAGCAGGAAAAAAAGCCGTGTCGACCCGTCAGCAGGTAGCCTTCCAGCCAGCCTTCACACTGGTGCTCACTGAGCATTTCCATCACCCGGCCATCGGCTGCCACATGCTCGTCACCGGGCAGAATTTCGGCGGTGGAACAGCGGTTGGTCACCTCGAATACCGCATTCCAGCGGTTTGAATTGGTTTCATCCGGGCTGAATACCCGGAAGTTTTCCGGGTTGTGGGTGATGACATCGCGGATAAACTGTCCCTGCACCCGGGTGGATTCACAGTCCACTCCACCGGGTGTCTCCACAGCGACGGCATAGTCTCTGAAATCCGGCAGGCTAAGGTCCTTCAATAGCAGTCCGCCGTTGCTGTGTGGGTTGGCACCCATACGGCGTTCACCCTTGGGTGCCAGCGCTGCCAATTCATCGATGAGTTTGCCCTGTTGGTCGAACAGTTCCTCGGGCCGGTAACTCCGCAACCAGTTTTCCAGTATTTCCAGGTGCCCGGGATGACGCATATCCCCCATCGGCACCTGGTGGGCGCGGAAGGTGCCCTCGGCAGGTTTGTCATCGACAGTTTTCGGACCCGTCCAGCCCTTTGGGGAACGGAGGATGATCATCGGCCAGCGGGGGCGCACCTTAAAGCCATTGCTGCGGGCTTCAGCCTGAATCTGACTGATCTCAGCGATGGCACTGTCGAGTGTTGCCGCCATTTGTTGATGCATCGCCTCGGGGGAGTCACCTTCCACAAAGTAGGGTTTGTAACCGTAGCCGGTAAACAATGCTTTCAACTCATCGTGGGGAATTCTGGCCAGTACGGTAGGCCCGGCAATCTTATAACCGTTCAGGTGCAGGATGGGCAGAACCGCGCCGTCGTGCACGGGATTGAGAAACTTGTTGGAGTGCCAGCTGGTGGCCAGGGGGCCGGTTTCTGCTTCGCCATCGCCCACTACACAGGCCACGATCAGATCCGGGTTGTCGAACGCAGCGCCGAAGGCGTGGGAGAGCGCATAACCCAGCTCGCCGCCCTCATGGATTGAGCCGGGGGTTTCCGGTGCCACATGACTGGGAATCCCGCCGGGGAATGAGAACTGCTTGAACAGCCGCTTCATCCCGATTTCGTCCTGTGAGACCTTCGGGTAAGTCTCACTGTAAGTGCCCTCCAGCCAGGTGTTGGCCACAATGCCCGGTCCGCCGTGGCCGGGGCCTGTGATGTAGAGGATATTGAGATCCAGCGCTTTGATGACCCGGTTGAGATGTACGTAAACAAAATTCAGTCCGGGTGTGGTGCCCCAGTGGCCGAGTAGCCGGGGTTTGATATGTGCCTGTGTCAGCGGTTCTCTGAGTAGCGGGTTATCCAGTAGGTAGATCTGTCCCACTGACAGATAATTGGCGGCACGCCAGTAGGCATCAATTTTTTGCAGGTGCTCCGCTGTCAGTGGCTGATGATTCTGCACCATGCCACTGCCCGCTGAATGTTGGTGTTGCATAGAATGTTCCCTTACCCGGTAACAGAATGTTCATCATAGTCAAAAAAGCCGGTCGTCAGCCACTGTTGACTGAGGGTGTTGACTGTGGGGTATGACCGATCCGGATAAGTGTCCAACCTGGCCGGTTGCAATGATGGATAGCCCGGTTGCAAATAACATCGCTGCGGATGGTCAGGGGGCGAACTGCAGGAGGCGGTGGACAGATCTGGCGATAATCAGCGCTTCATCAGTGGCAATCACACGCACTGTGACCGCGCTGGTTCCGGATGAGATCACCTCAGCATTGTCGGCATTGGCCTGGGGGTCCAGAGTAATGCCGAGATAGCCGAGCCCCTCACAGATGCGTGCGCGGATAACCGGAGCGTTTTCGCCGATACCACCGCTGAAGACCAGTGTGTCGAGTCCCTCCAGGGCAGCGGTATAGCCGCCGAGCCATTTTTTGGTCTGGTAACAGAACAGGGCCAACGCCTCCCGGGCCCGGTTGTCAGTGTCTTCCATGGCCAGTAGCTCCCGCACATCGGCGCTGGTTTCGGAAATTCCCAGCAGGCCGGATTCACAACTGGCAAGCTGTTGAAATTCCGTCGCAGTGATATTCTCCCGTTGTTCCAGATAGCTTGCCACGCCGGGTTCCAGATCCCCTGAACGGCTGCTCATGGGCAACCCGGAGGTCGGTGTGAACCCCATGCTGGTATCAATGCTTTTGCCATTGCAGACAGCAGCAAGACTGGCACCATTGCCGAGGTGGGCAAGAATTACCCGGCCTTTTGTGGCCGCTTTGTCGCCGAGACTGGCCAGTTCTTCCATCAGGTACGTATAGGAAAGGCCGTGAAAACCATAGCGCCGCACACCCAACGCCTCGAAGCGGCGGGGAATGGGCAGCAGTTGTGCCACCCGTGGCATGCTGGTGTGGAACGCCGTATCGAAGCAGGCTACCTGTGGCAGGGAGGGAAAACGTTTCTGCAAAGCGTCGATCAACGCCAGCTCGCGGGGCAGATGCTCTGGCGCAAAGGGACTGATGCCCGCCAGTTCGGCCAGCAGTGCCGGGGTAATCCGCTCCGGCTCGGTATGTGACAGGCCGTGAACCAGTCGATGGCCGACCGCCTGAACCGATGACATGATCTCCGATGCTTCCAGCCAGTCCGAGAAAGACGCGGCCATCGCCGTGGGGTCGGCAGGTATGTCGATGGCCCTGTCGATGGTTTCGCCAGAAATATCCATCATTATCAACCGGGTTCCGGGGATACCGATTCGCTCAATCCGGCCATGCAGTATCTGCTTCAATGACTCGTCAACCCGGTAATGGGCAAAGCGGATACTGGAAGAGCCCGCATTAATAATCAGCATGGTCGGTTTGATTGCGTCCACAAAAGCCATCTCCCGGTGTTGATTCTTGGTTGTTGTGTCGTCGACCCGATTAACCGGCCTGGCAATGGATGTGTCAAGCTATGTCATTCGGGTTAATCATTTCACTCGACAACAAAACGTATCTGTGCTGTTTGAGAAGGTGCAAATTTTCCGTTACAAGGCTTTTTTGGCAGACGCTGGTGTGGGTTCTGCGAGTGCCGCTGCCTCTTCTTTCTCATTTCGCTTTCTCCTTCCACTTTCGCCTAATTGTTACAGATACCCTCTCGGGGCTATCTTTCAAATAGAATAGGTGCATTCAGTTAGCGTAATGGCTTTCGGGTAGCGTAACGGGTAATTGTATTGAGACAGGTTATATGACCGTCAGTGTAGAAGTGGCCGCAATCAGAGAATTTCTTGCCGGGTGCCCACCCTTTGATGAGCTTCCCGCGGAGATGCTTGGTCGCGCCGCCAGTAAAGTACAGATTGCCTATTACCGTGCCGGCGATCCCAGCGCGGTCCTCGACTATTCCAGCCCGCGTCTGTATGTGGTTCGCACGGGTGCGTTTGAAGTGCGCGACAGCGAGGGGCAGCTACTCGATCGGTTGGAGCCCGGTGGTTATTTTGGTTACCCGTCGTTGCTGACCGGCGACGCCATTACCAACCAGTTGACAGTGATTGAGGACGGACTGGTTTACCAGCTTGATGGGGACCTGTTTCAGTCATTGCGCTCTGCCAGCCGACCCTTTGACCGTTTCTTCAATCGTGCACATGCCAACCGTTTGCGCCATGCCGTGCGGTTTCGCGAACAGAGTTATCAGCTTACCCGTCGGGTTGGCGACATTCGTTCCCGCGAGCCGGTGGTCGCGCTTGCCGATCAGACCGTTGCCGAGGTGGCGAGATTAATGACGGCTGAACGGGTATCGTCTGTGATGGTCGTGGACGACAGAGGCCGGTTGTGTGGTCTGGTCACCGATCGCGATTTGCGTATCCGCGTGGTTGCCGAAGGTCGCAGTGCGGACACGCCCCTGACAGAAATCATGACCACGGACCTGGTCAGTATCTCGGTGGAGAGCCTGGTCTTTGAAGCCACACTATTGATGACAGAGCACAACATTCACCACCTGCCAGTACTTCGCGACGGCAGTCCCGCCGGGATGGTGACCACCACCGATTTAATCAAGGCGCAGAAAGCGGACCCCATTCTTTTGATTGGTGAAATCGGCCATCAGGAGACGGTGGAGGGTTTGCAGCGAGTATCGCGGGATATTCCGGAATTGTTGGGCAGTCTGATCCGGGCCGGTGCCAGCGCCGACCAGGTCGGCCGTCTGCTGACCACTGTGACCGATGCATTGACCCGGCAACTGATCCAGCAGGCAATGGACAAGCTGGGTGTTGCGCCGACCACCTTTGCCTGGTTGGCCTTCGGCTCACAGGGCCGGCAGGACCAGGCCGCGATTTCCGATCAGGATAATGGCCTGTTACTCAGTGACGGAGCGACCGGCGAGGACGACAGCTACTTTAAAGCACTGGCGACTTATGTGAACGACGGCCTGGATCGTTGTGGTTACAGGTACTGCCCCGGGGAGGTGATGGCCATTACCGATCGCTGGCGGCAACCGCTGGTGGGTTGGAAAAGACAGTTTCTGGGCTGGATTAATCAGCCGTCCACGAAAGCACTGATGCACGCCAGCATCTTTTTTGACATGCGTTGTGTTTTTGGTGACAAAGCTCTGTTTGCGGACCTGCAACAGACAGTGTGCAATGCCGCCAGGGGCAATGAAATTTTTCTGGCCAATCTCACCGCCAACGTCCTGAAACTGACCCCCCCGATGGGTTTTTTCAAACATTTTGTACTGGAACACAGCGGCGAGCACAAACACACGTTTGACATGAAGTTGCGAGGCATCATGCCGATCAATGATATCGCCCGAATTCATGCGCTCGCCGCGGGCTCCACTGAAATACATACACTGGCCCGTTTGCGTGAAGCCGCCACCAACCGGCAGATCACCCTGAAAGATGCCCGGAACCTGATCGATGCCCACGAGTTTATTTCCCGACTGCGACTGGAACACCAGGGGGCGATGTTGAAGGCGGGCAGCAAGCCGGACAATTATCTCGATCCGAAAACACTATCGTCCCTGTCCCGCCACCAGTTGAGGGATGCGTTCGCGGTCGTGACCAGCGCCCAGGCCGCGTTGCGAGTCAAGTTTACCCGCGGATTGATGTAATGTTGGCCGGTTGGACTTACCAACTGAAGCAAAAGCGCTATCTGGCCCGATGTCAGCATGGCCGGATGCGGGAATACCTGCGGGCCACGGCCCCGTCCAGAAAAACGGATTTCAGAAAGAGCTGCTATCTGGCGGTGGACCTCGAAATGACCGGGATGGAAGTCGACTCGGATCATATTCTGAGCATCGGTTTCGTACCGATAGACAATATGAGGGTCATGCTGGCCGGTGCCCGGCACATTCTGGTACGCAGTTCCCTCGGCGTTGGCCAGAGTGCCGTGATCCACGGTATTCACGACAGGGATATGGTCGGTGCCAGCTCCCTGTCCGAAGCCATGGATTGTCTGCTGGAAGCTCTGCAGGGCAGGGTGCTGTTACTCCACTACGCGGCCCTCGATCTGGCTTTTTTACAGGAGGCCAGTCAGCGTCTTTACGGTGTGCCGTTGCTGGCGATGGTGGCGGATACCCTGGTGCTCGAAAATCAGCGACTGCAACGCAACAGTGCGGGGCAGCATGGGCAGGGTCTGCGGTTGTCGGATTGTCGCCGCCGCTATAACCTGCCCGATTATCATGCCCATAATGCGCTGGTGGACGCCGTCGCAACAGCAGAGCTGTTTCTTGCGCAAGTCGCTCACCGGTTCGGACGTGAGCACGCATCGCTGGCCCGGATAGTCTCCGGTTAAGATGTATCCGGGCTTGTCGGATAGAGCTCTGCTCAGGAAAAATCCTTGTGACCTGTTATGCAAAGGTCGAATAGATGCTAGGCTTCATCTCCTTTAATCTGGGCCCCATAGAACTGATAACGAGAGGGAGGATTTCATGTCCGCAACCAATGTTCGTCCCGTCCCCGACGACTTCGCCACCCAGGCGCATATCGATGCTGAAACCTACGAGCGCATGTATCGTCATTCCATTGAGCACCCGGATGAATTTTGGGCCAAGGAAGCCGAGCTGTTTCTCGATTGGGAAACGCGCTGGAACGAGGTCTGTGATTACGATTTCAACACTGGTGAAGCCAGCTGGTTTTCCGGTGGCCAACTGAATGTGACGGTCAACTGTATCGATCGTCATCTGGCGGAGCGCGGCGATAAGGTTGCACTGATCTGGGAGGGCGATCACCTGCTGGAAAGCACCGATATCACCTATAACGAGCTCAGTGAACAGGTCAATAAGCTGGCCAATGTGCTGAAATCCCGGGGTGTAAAAAAGGGTGATCGAGTCTGTATTTACATGCCGATGATTCCCGAGGCGGCCTATGCGATGCTGGCCTGTGCCCGCATCGGGGCGGTTCACTCTGTGGTGTTCGGCGGATTTTCTCCCGATGCCCTGAAAGACCGGATTCTCGACTCGGACTGTCAGGTGTTGATCACGGCGGATGAAGGGCTGCGCGGCGGCAAGAAAATTCCATTGAAAGCCAATGCCGATCAGGCTTTGCGGGGTTGCCCCAATGTACATACCTGCCTGGTAGTGGAGCGAACCCGCTCCTTGGTGGAATGGGATGATAATCGCGATATCTGGTACCACGAAGAAATAATGGAGGCGAATGAGTACTGTGCACCGGAACTGATGGATGCAGAGGATCCACTTTTCATCCTCTACACTTCCGGCTCCACCGGGATGCCAAAGGGCGTGATGCACACCACCGCCGGTTATTTGTTGCAGTGTGCCATGACCCACAAGTATGTCTTTGACCACAAGGAGGAAGACATCTACTGGTGTACCGCCGATGTGGGCTGGATTACCGGTCACAGCTATATTGTGTATGGCCCGCTCTGTAATGGCGGGACCTCTCTGTTATTTGAAGGCGTCCCCACTTATCCTGATGCCTCCCGTTTCTGGCAGGTGATTGAAAAGCACAAGGTCACCATTTTCTATACCGCGCCCACGGCCATTCGCGCATTGATGGGTGCCGGTGATGATTTTGTCAAAAAAGCCGATCTCAGTTCCCTGCGATTGCTGGGTACGGTGGGCGAACCAATCAATCCTGAAGCCTGGGAGTGGTATTACCGGGTTGTTGGTGATGGTCGTTGCCCGATTGTCGATACCTGGTGGCAGACAGAAACCGGCGCCCATATGCTGACGCCTCTACCCGGTGCCACGCTGATGAAGCCCGGTTGTGCAACCGTGCCGTTCTTTGGTGTGCAGCCTGTGCTATTGGATGCCGAGGGGCATGAAATCGAAGGTCCCGGTGAAGGCGTTCTGGCTATCAAGGCATCCTGGCCCGCCCAGATTCGTGGTGTATACGGTGATATGGAGCGTTTCCGGGAAACCTATTTTGCCCCCTACAAAGGTTATTACTTTACCGGTGATGGTGGTCGTCGGGATGCCGATGGCCATTATTGGATTACTGGCCGGGTGGACGATGTGCTGAATGTTTCCGGGCACCGCATGGGGACAGCGGAGGTGGAAAGTGCCCTGGTATTGCACGCCAATGTGGCTGAGGCTGCGGTGGTCGGTTATCCGCACGACATCAAGGGACAGGGAATTTATGCCTATGTCACGCTGATGAACGGTGCAGAGCCATCGGATGAATTGCGCAAGGAACTGGTGGCGCTTTGTGTGAAGGAAATTGGTGCGATTGCCAAACCGGATGTCATTCATTGGGCCCCGGGTCTGCCCAAGACCAGATCGGGAAAAATCATGCGCCGTATTTTGCGCAAGATTGCCGCCAATGAACTGGAAAACCTGGGCGATACTTCAACCCTGGCAGATCCCGCTGTAGTGGACCATTTGATTGAGAATCGGGCCAATACCTGAGGCCTCGGTAACAGCCCGCCCGGCGGGCTGTTTTACAATCCGGTATTGTATGGGGCTTGTCGATAACCGGTCCTGCCGATATCAGTCTGAACAAACTCCCACCAGCAGATGGTTACCGTGATACATTGCCGTCGTCATTATCCCGTTAGCAACAGAGCAGCGAAATGAAAATCCGTCTGGTCGATTATCAGGATGGGCTCAGTGCCCGTTACGGCACCTTGTCCTCACCATTTGGCTCGCTTTGGCTGGTCTGGACGGAATCCGGTATTGAGCAGTTGGTGTTTCAGGATCGCGGCGAAACCGATCCTTTTCGGGTCTTCCCCCGGTTGGATAAATCCCGGTGTTTCAGTCGTGACGATGTGGGTGCGGCGACTATCGTGCAAACGCTGTTTTGCAGGCCTGTCGGGGAAAACCCGCAGGAAAACAGCCTGACACTGAGTGCTCAGGGTACGGTGTTTCAACGCCGGGTCTGGCAGGCATTATTGTCGATCCCCTTTGCCAGTGTGACCACCTATCAGCAGATCGCCAGCGCAATTGACCAGCCCAAAGCGGTGCGCGCCGTGGCCAGCGCTATTGGTGCCAACCCGGTGGCCTGGCTGGTTCCCTGTCATCGGGTGATCCGCAGCAATGGCGAGCTGGGGGGCTATCGCTGGGGACTGCCAAGGAAGCAACAGATGCTGGATTGGGAGCAGGCTGTTCCGGCATGACATAAAAAACCCGGCGGTAAATGCCGGGTTTCTTCGTCTGCGAGCGCCTGCTCGTGTTTTCAGTCTTGCTCTTGCAGATAGCGATCCCGCGAAGCGGTAATTTCCTTGCGGGCGGCTTCTGCATTGTCCCAACCTTCAACTTTCACCCACTTGCCGGCTTCGAGAGTCTTGTAATTTTCAAAGTAGTGTTTGATCTGCTTGATCAGCAGCTCCGGCAGGTCGGCAATTTCCTGTACGTGGTCATACAGCTTGGTGAGCTTGGTATGGGGTACCGCCAGTAATTTGGCATCCACACCGGACTCATCGGTCATGTTCAACACGCCGATGACCCGGCTGCGGATCACTGAGCCGGGCATGACCGGGTAGGGTGTTACTACCAGCACATCCAGAGGATCGCCATCTTCCGACAGGGTCTGCGGGATATAGCCGTAATTGGCGGGGTAGAACATGGGTGTTGCAACAAAGCGGTCAACAAAAATTGCATCACTGTCCTTGTCAATTTCGTATTTGATGGGGTCGTGGTTGGCGGGGATTTCAATGACCACGTTGATATCGTGTGGCAGGTCGTTGCCAGCGGGAATCTTGTTGTAGCTCATGTCTCGTCTTCTTCTCTCTTGCGGTTAGGGAAGCGGAAATGCACAGGTCCACCCGGTGGGTTTCCAGAGTGGCGGGATTATACTGGCCCGTATAGGCTATTGCCAGTGACACCTTGGTCTATACTCCCGGTTCCAAGGCCGCGTTTGCAGGTGTTGGCCGAGAATACCCATTTCAGGTTACGACGACGATTGTCGGGCAACGATGGGCTCTATGATCAGCTCGACACGGCGGTTTTCAGCGCGGCCCGATGCAATGCTGTTATCGGCGATTGGGCGGTTCTGACCGAAGCATTGAATCACCAACCTGGTGGGGGTGATTCCGCGTTGGGAAAGATACTCTCCAATGGCGAGGGCGCGCTGTTTAGAGAGTCCTTGATTATAGTCAGTCTCTCCCCGGTTGTCGGTGTGACCGGCCACAGTAATCAGCGTGTTGTCATACTCTGCCAATACCCCGGTAATGGCTGTCAGGGCCGATTGAGCCCCCTTGTTGATGGCTGTGCTGTTGACATCAAAGATAGTTGCCCCGGGGATAATCATGGTGATTTTGCTGTTCTGTCGACTGAGATCGATACTGTGATTCCTGAGTTTCTGCTGGAGGTTGGCATACTGGACATCCATGTAATAACCCACCTGTTCCGGGGGCAGTGGGTTGATTTTGCCACTGTTACTTAACGTTGCCTTACGTTTTACCGGACTGTTTTTTTTACTCTCCGAAAGGCTGGTGATTCTGGCTGGCTCTGACTGTTCAGTCAGAGGATCCCACAGGCTACAGCCACTGCTTGCCAATGCAATGATCGCGATGAATAGCCAGTTCAACGGTGTCTTTGGGCAAGCAGCGGGTACAGGTGTTTTTTTCAAGCAGTCAATTCTCCGGTGGTTGATACAGGAATGTCCCGGGGAGGGTTGAGCCGGGATGGTCATTCCCTCCGGGGCGGGATAGTCTATCTGTGCTGAGCTGGCGGGTCAGCTATATTTTTGATGAAAGTCAATAAACTGACGAGCGGTTAAGGGACGACTGAACAGGTAGCCCTGCCCCAGCCTGACGCCCTGGCTCAATAGCCAGTCCACCTGATGATCGCACTCGACGCCCTCGGCAATAATATCCAGGTTCAATGATTTTGCC
>TARA_R110000787_G_scaffold91655_3_pt1 | contig 11663 bp, 9 predicted proteins | sample TARA_R110000787 | Tara Oceans TARA_R110000787 (sample SAMEA4397920) | marine metagenome | biome: Polar Biome; feature: [DCM] deep chlorophyll maximum layer (ENVO:01000326); material: water (ENVO:00002006), including particulate matter (ENVO:01000060) such as... | depth 35 m
CAGCTTCATTCACCTGTAATACTACTTCATTAGGGTCTTGGTTGCGACGCGCATTAGAATGGTGTTTGTTGCTGTTAGCATTTTTAGAGGCTTGCTGATTGTTTTGCTTAGAGTCAGCTGCCGTTAAAGTTTCACCGCGCTCAAGCTTGCCACGTGATCCACGTTGACTGTTCGATTTGCGCTTAGTACGAGTTTGCTCTTCTACTACATTATCAGAGCTGTCAGAACGACTGCTGTCGCTGACACTGGTTGCATTAACACTGGTCGGATTAGCGTTGTCTTCATTTGTATTACGATTATTGTCTTGGCGATTGTTGCGATTACGATCGTTATGACGTCTATTATCCTGCTGACGTTTATCTTGATTGTTAGCTTTGTCATCAGTGCTAGCGCTGCTGTCAGTCGTATTGCTAGTGGCGCTATTCTCAGTTTCATCTGCCTGCTCTTTTCTTTGACGCGGCTTAGATGGTCTTGATTTGCGTGGTTTACGTCTTCTTCTTTCTTCAGCGTCGCTGCTATCATCAGTACTACTCTCAGCAGAACGTGTCAATTGACGATTTTGCTCATCACTACTTTGCTGATTAGTTGCTGGCTGAGGCGTTGCAGTATTTTGACTATTGTCATTGTTCGCTAAAGCCGTATTATCCACTTGGCCAAACGAGCCTAGACTTTGTGCTCCGGTATTAACCAATGCTTCAATAGCTTCAGCAGCATCTCGACTACTAACACTTGATGTGGTTTGAGCTTGCGGTGCTTGCGCAAATAAATTAGACAACCAAGCAACTGCTTGCGGCTGTGCAGCGGCAATAGCAGTAGGTTGTGGTGCTACTGGCGCTGATGGGGTCACAATGTTTTGAGAGCTCTGAGGGTTTTGAGCGCTTGGAGTCTCTTGAGCCTGTGACGCACGTGCTGATGTCACATTGCTACTATTGTTATTACTGCGATGTTCATTGCTATGACTGGTGCTATTCTGTTGCTGCTGCGTAGGCGTACTTTGCTGGGCGTTAGGACGAGCCTGCGCTTGATCGCTGCTATTTTTATCCGCAGCTTGACGAGGCTGTCGAGTTGGCTGCTGCTCAGGGCGCTCTTTTTCAGCCGTTTGCCAGTCAACGTTGTAGCCAAGCTCGCTATGTTCTTGCAGCTGAGTATCGGTGATACGCTCGTAGCTTGATGGAGCAAAGCCATCGCGATTAAAGTGAAGTTTAAAGTTTGGCGATTCTAAATGCGCATGCGGCAAAATAGTGATACGCGTACCACTGTCTTGCTCAAGATAGACCAAGCTGTCGCGTTTCTCATTCAGCAAAAACGCTGCGATATCAGTCGGTACTTCTGCTTGAACTTCACCTTGACGCTCTTTTAGCGCGATTTGCTCGATCTGACGCATGATAGATAATGACAATGAACGCAGGTCACGAATCATGCCATTACCATGACAGCGTGGGCAGATATAACCAGTTGATTCTTCTAATGACGGACGCAGGCGCTGACGGCTCATTTCCATCAAACCAAACTTGGAAATATCACCAAACTGAACGCGGGCACGGTCATATTTAGTGGCATCAATCAGACGTTTTTCAACTTCTTTTTGATGCTTGTTATCATTCATATCAATGAAATCAATGACAATCAAACCGCCCATATCGCGAAGGCGCAATTGACGGGCAATCTCATCGGCGGCTTCTAGATTGGTATGGTAAGCGGTTTCAGCAACGTCTGAACCTTTAGTAGACTTAGCAGAGTTGATATCGATAGATACCAATGCTTCTGTCTGATCGATAACAATTGAGCCACCTGATGGTAGGCGAACTTCACGCTGATAGGCGGTTTCAATCTGTTTTTCAATATTAAAGCGCGAAAACATCGGCTCATAATCGGTATATTTGCGTAGTTTTTCAGCCTGTTTTGGCATCACAGCATCGATAAATCCCGCCGCTTCAATATAAGCATTTTCGTTATCAATCCAAATCTCAGAGATGTCATCACGTAGATAGTCACGGACAGCACGCGTAACGACGCCCGCTTCTTGATGCACTAGGCGCGGTGATGGATATTTTTGGTTTTGTTCTTGAATGGCTTGCCAGATGTTTAGCAAATGATTTAAATCGTGCTGCAAGTCTTCTTGGGTTTTACCAATACCAGCAGTACGTATGATGACACTCATGCCTTTTGGCAGATCTAAGCTGCCAAGCATACGTTTCATATCTTCACGCAGCTTGCCTGAGATTTGACGCGAGATGCCACCGCCGCGAGGATTGTTTGGCATTAATACCAGATAACGACCAGCCAATGACACATAAGTTGAAAGGGCAGCGCCTTTATTGCCGCGCTCTTCTTTTTCAACTTGGACGATGAGCTCGTCACCTTCTTTGATCAGCTTTTTGATGTTCTCATCACGTGGATTTCCGCTTAAATATTCGGCAGAGATTTCACGAATCGGCAAGAAGCCTTGACGCTGTGAGCCATATTCGACAAATACCGCTTCAAGCGAGGGCTCGACACGGGTCACATGACCTTTATAGATATTAGATTTTTTTTGTTCGCGGGTACGGTTTTCGAGATCGAAATCGTATAGATGATTGCCTTTACAGAGGGCAACACGAATCTCTTCGTTTTGGGTGGCGTTGATTAAAATGCGTTTCATAATAGTATCCTATGAGTACGCATAATAACGAAAAGACAGGCTTTAGGGTAAAGTGGCAAGTACTTGCTAATAACAAAATCAGCATAAACAGATATAAATTAACGAAAGAACATAAAGCATGGCATTAATAAAGCGCAGAAACGCGTTTCGAAAGCTTAACTTTGGACCAGTGATAGTAACTTCAATATAGAAGGTATAGGGTGTAAGTCTATATCTTAATATAAGCAGGCTTGTTATAGCGATTAATGCATAAGCAGGTTAGTGATCGTTTATTATCAGTATTTTGAACCATATTGGTGGTCAGCGCACTTTGTCATTTCGTCATAGTGGCGGATGGTTACTGATATATAAAGGTATTACTGATACCAAAAAAGCATCGTGCTGTCACATAATCAATCAAGGTCTAGCAATCATATCGCTGTTGACTGTATAAATTACAATTCAGCGGTTATCCGTCCAGATTAAGCAATTAGTCATTCTTTATTTATCGTTCTTTTGGATATAACGTTAATAATATCTTGGGCGTCTCAAAGCGAGTTCTTGCTGCGTTAGTCATCAGCGGGGCGTACTTGGCAAACAGAATAAATGACCGGCTTATCGGCACGGTGTCTCATGTCTATTCTACTTATCGTCCTCTGTTTGACCACCAATACTCAGGCAGTTATCGAGGTTTACAGGGTAATACTCGATTGCACTCTCAACGACCCATACTTGCTCAACTGCACGCGGCTAAAGGACTGTTAGATAATAAATCATCAAATCAAGTCGTTATCATGCGGGTAGTGAGTAAAGGGTGTATGGTTGGTTATCGCTTAATAAAAGGCTAATGCCATATTTATAAAGTCGATACTATCTATTGTCATAATATCCTGTAAGAAATGCTTCATAAGAATAAATAGTTTTTACTAAAAAATAATTTTTTACTGATAAATATCAGTCATGTTCTTTCAATTTATTAGGTATTATAAAGTATATCTGTTGCTATAACACCCTTAAAATCAGATGAAGCGCCGAGCTTGCATAGGTTGTATGAGTCAGCCGATTATATTGACAAGTGATTAGCCAGTCATAAAATCGATATTTTCCACCTAAAACAACAATCAATTAGCAATGAATTATTGTCTCAGCCTCTGCTTAATTGGCGCTCAACATGTTAAACTATAGCAAATCTTTATGTAATTGCCTAACTAAAAATGACGAACTCAAAAATGACAAACGACGAACCTATCCACGAAGCGCCAGCTATCTTTAATAGCAAAACGCGCCCACAAAGTGCTGACGATGAGATTAGCAACTTCGGCAAGGTCAATTACCTTGAAGTCACGCGTCATCAGCACGACCAGCGCTTGGATAACTTTTTGCTTAATCGCTTAAAAGGTTTGCCAAAACCGCATATCTATAAAATGATTCGCTCAGATGAGATTCGCGTCAATAACAAGCGCTGCAAGGCTCATGACAGAGTGCAGCGTGAAGATGTGGTACGTATTGCGCCAGTGGTACTTGCCACTCGTGAAAAACCTATCATCAGCACCGAATTTGCCAAAAGCTTATTGGCGCGTGTGGTCTATGAAGATGAAGGTTTGATCGTGCTTAATAAACCATCAGGTATTGCGGTTCATGGCGGTAGTGGTCTTGCCTTTGGTGTCATTGAAGCCATGCGTGAAGTCACAGGCAAGAAGTATTTAGAGCTGGTGCATCGTATCGATAAAGATACTTCAGGTTTATTGATGATCTCTAAAAAACGCTCTGCACTTAAAGTATTGCAGCAGCACCTGGTCGACAAAACCATTCAAAAGCATTACTTATGTATTGCGAAAGGTCAGCCTACACTTAACGAACAACGTATCGATGCGTCATTGTTGCGTTATACACTGGCAAGCGGTGAGCGCCGTGTTAAGGTAGATACACAAGACCCGCAAACCAAAGAGAGTCAGACTGATATCGTCGTTCATGGTCGTTTTATGATTGCTGAGCAGCCCGTTAGCTTGATTGAAGCCAAGCCGCTCACCGGACGTACCCATCAAATTCGTGTGCATTTGGCTCATATCGGTCATGCTATCTTAGGGGATGATAAGTACCATGTACATGATAAATCTGGCGTGCATCGTCTGTGCTTACATGCGTGGCGCTTAGATATACCTGGTTATGAGACTATCACTGCGCCTTTACCAGAAGAGATGCTCGACTGGATGACAGAAGAGATTAAAGCCAATTTGCCTAAATAATCGGCTGCTTAAACAATCTTTGATTAGATGCTATGTTAAGCATCAGCTTTAAACGTCACGATAGCTTATGAAACATAAGTCGCCGTGACGTTTTGCTATCTGCCATTTATTATGATTATTCATGAAGGTCTATTTATGAGCCAAACTACTACAATGATTCCTGCTCAGAGTTCTCAGTCAGCCAACCCGCATCATTTAGCCGATAAGACCTTAATCATATTTGATTGGGACGGTACGCTAATGGATTCGATTGGCTTGATTGTTGAAGCTATGCATATAGCAGGTGAGGCACATGGCTTCAAGACAACCGATAAGGCCGTCAAAGATATTATCGGGTTAAGTTTAATGAAGGGCATTGAGCTTTTATATCCGTATTCAAGCGATGAGCAAAAACTGCTAATTCAACAAAGTTACGCAGATTATTATATTGCTAACAGCCAGCGTACACCGTTCTTTGCGCCGATAGAAAATATGCTACAAACCTTGCAGCAGCAAAATCGTCAGCTTGCAGTTGCGACAGGTAAAAAACGTAAGGGTCTAGATCGTGTTTTGGACGCTTCAGATAGCCATCATTATTTTGTTATGACGCGCTGTGCGGATGAAGCAGGCTCCAAACCTGACCCACAAATGCTGACGGATATTTTGCAATATACCGAACAGCAAATCTCTGATGCCGTATTTATCGGTGATAGCATTTATGATATTCAAATGGCAAACAGTCTGGGCATGACCAGTATTGCAGTTAATTATGGTACCGCCAGCAGCGACGAGCTTGCCGCACAGCAGCCTACATATCAGGTGGACACGCCACAAGCGTTGGCACAATTATTATGCGCTTAAATATAAATCGGTGTAAATGGTAATCTGCTTAAATGGTAAAAAATGATAACAAAAAAGGGTTTATCGATAATAACGATAAACCCTTTTTCATTGAAGGATATGGGATTTATTTGCTGTCTTGTTGAGAGCTGTCTTTTTGAAGCGCATCCTGTTCGATTGCGTCTTCTAGCTCATCACCTTCTAGCAACGCAAAAGAGGACTCGATAATTTTGTCTGCATCAAGCTGATACTCATACCAGTTGCCCATAACGCCTGCTAATTCATCTAGCCCTTCTTTTCTTAAGGCTGAAAATAGCTGAATACTACAGTTCAGACCCAGTTCTTTCAGTCTTTTACGCGTATTAAGCAATGCATTTTTAGAGGCACCATACTTTAGCTTATCTGCTTTCGTTAACAAGATATGAACGGGCAGCTCACCATCTTTTGCCCAACGTAGCATTTGCTCATCAAAGAACTTCAATGGATGACGGATATCGCTCATCAGAACCAGACCTGCAAGGCTTGAGCGCGATACCAAATACTCTTCTAGCTCAACCTGCCATTCTTTTTTCATCTCAAGCGGTACAGCGGCATAGCCATAACCTGGCAAATCCACCAAACGTCTATCAGCATCACCAACATTAAAAAAGTTAATCATCTGCGTACGACCAGGCGTTTTAGATGAGCGTGCCAATTGGCGCTGGTTGGTAAGCGCATTGATAGCAGAAGACTTACCAGCGTTTGAGCGACCAGCAAATGCCACCTCTAAGCCTATATCTGCAGGACACAGGCGAAAGGTTGGTGCTGACATCATAAATTCAGTTTGCTGAATACGCTGACGGGCTTTGGTATTAAAAGCCGCATGCTTGGCGGCGACATCGTTGAACGGGGTACTCATAAATGACTCATTACGGTTAAAATTTAGATACTTAAATTTAGATAAAATAGTAAAAGATTTTGCCATTGCTCGGTCAATAGCACAGCATCTTTGGCTACTAATAACCAACTATCAACCTTTCATAAAATAAGGGCTTTAAATTACTGACTATTCTATACTATTAATGCGCTTAGTTATTGAAATAACGGTTATTAGCCGCATATTAATTACAGTAGAGATGTAATTAATAGGCGGCTAATAACTCATTTCTCCATTCATTATCCAAGCGTATTAACAAAGTTAAACTATATTCATATATATTAATTTGACATATATTGTTACAATCTCTATCAGAATAGGTTTATTCACAGATGTTAAGGCACAGAAGCAATGAAGCAAACGTCTGGACGAATGAGCCAATGGAGGTGTCTTATGTTATCGATGACCATGATTTTTGCCAAAGGCAATCGCTTTTTAGCCAGCAGTGTTAGCGCGCTTATCATTAGTGCAGCCATGATAACTGGTGCAGGGGCGGCTAGTACTGCAACGACTTATAATGAGTCCTGCGCTGCGTGTCATGACAGCGGTGCCTTGAATGCGATTAAAAAAGGCGATAGTGCCAAGTGGCAGCAGCTAATAAAACAAAAAGGCATGCCTGCACTTATTAGTTCGGTTAAAAATGGTATGATTCAGATGCCAGCTGGTGGGTTGTGCGAAGATTGTAGCAATGATGACTATCGTAAGCTGATTGAGTATATGAGCAAATAATTAGCCAAACATCTATTAAATCTTTATTAGCTATTTGCTAAGACATATAAATAAGGCGCAAGGGTCTAGAACCTTTTGCGCTTTTTGCCCTTTATAAACCAGAGATTGAGTTAGTGAAGGGGAAAACTACCCAATGCTACGATTAAGTAGGCAAATAGTAAAAAGTCTTGCTATAATAATCCAAAATAAACCCTGATATTAGTAAGTACTTTCGTGCTGCTTGTGATAAAGACGATAGAATATACGGCTTAGCAACTAAATAATGGCTTTGTGAATATAATGCGTCTACATAATGCAATCACTCTAAACAATGCTTACATCGAGTTAGTAGGATTTGTATCAATGAAAAAGTTAATCGCTGCCGCCAGCTTATGTGTTGCAAGTTTCAGCGTACAAGCTGCTATCACTGTTCCTGAATATGATCTTAATGCCGGCAAACAAATTGCAGAAACTGTCTGTGCTGCTTGTCATGGTGTTGATGGTGTGAGCCCTGTGCCCGCCCAGCCCAATCTTGGTGGTCAAAATGTTAAGTATTTATATAAGCAATTGATCAATTTTAAAGCAGGCTACCGCAAAAACGGTATCATGCAGTCGCAAGTGGCGAATTTGTCGCAGCAAGATTTAGCTAACGTTGCAGGTTATTACTCAAGCCAGAAACCTTGGGGTGTGGCGTTCGGTAATCCTGCAACCACGCAAGAAGCCAGCAAGTTATTTTTAGGTGGTGATAAGTCACGCGGTGTCATCGGTTGTGCGGGCTGTCATGGTCCAGACGCAGCGGGTAACGTATGGGCAGCATTTCCACGTTTAGGTGGACAGCATGCTGAATATATTGCCACCCAGTTAAAGCTTTTCCGTGCCGCTGGTCGTGTAGATGATATCGATAGCGACGAGCAAAAGCGTGTCAATGATGCTGCAAAAGAAGGCGAGATGGGCATGATGCAGACCGTTGCTTCTAAACTGTCAGATCGTGATATCCGTATCTTGTCAGATTATGTGAGTGCTATTCACTAATATCAGATAAAGTCGGTTTGCTTTATTCACATTATCGATAAGAGCGCTGCTTGTATCCGTTTTAACTGAGTTATTAAACCCCGATTTCGGGGTTTTTTTATAACTGTCAGTCCTTATATAATGGCATATTAGTAGTACTTTACTTTATAAAAATAAATCGCCTATATATCAATTTGACGATTAAAAGCTTAAAAGCTATTTATGCTTAACTAATATTACTCAATGTTACTCACCTTGAATCGCTTGGATATAAATTATGATGATTCGCTATGCTTCTTATTTTATTGCAGCGCTGCTCCCATTATTGCTTTTTCGCTGGTTTGCACCGGCGTCAATAGGAGAGATTGATTTTTGGCTGTTGTGGCTATTGGCTATGGTGCTGGTCTCGCTACCGGTCATTTATGCTGAGATAGCATTGGCTTATCGTAGTGCTGAAGCACCTTTGGCGGGTATGCAAAAGCTCACTCGAGAGGCAGATGCCAGCGCCTTGTGGCGTGGCTTTGGTTGGCTTGCTGCCCTCGTAGCCATAATCATTGCAGCACTTGTGATATCAGGTGCTAGCACGGGTATATTGACTGCACTTACAGACTTAAATAGCACACCTGAAGTGCCAAGCTTTGCGGTTGCCGCAGGCTTGATGGTCATTGCCGCATTGTTAAGCTTGTTGGGTGTGACACCCTTACCAATTGGTTTGGGATTAATGCTTATTGGATTGATATTTGGGGTAGCAAACGGTTTGCCAAATATTACCTTTGCGATGACCAATATCAGCTTAGGAGAATGGGCACGAGCAGTTGCACTAGCACTTGTCAGTGTTGGCGCAGGTACAGGCTTATATTGGTTTGGTCAAAACCGTATCACTAAGCAAGCGGTAACAGCGGTGGGCGTAGACAATCACTATGCTCAAAATCCCTCTCGTGCTCAGGCGTCAAGCGAATATCGAGCAACCAAGCTGGTGCTACCGATTTGGATATTACAATTATTGGTAGGGATGGTGGCTTTATTTATCAGTGGTATGACGCTACCACCAATCGGACAGCTACTGTATTGGGCAGGGGTGATTTTTGTCGCCAGTTACTTGCTACATTATAGTACGCAGCAGCTCGCACATAAGTTTGGACTGCTAGTCAGTTTGATCATAACGGCTGTCATAGCGATAGTGTTGGTCGTTGCCATACCGACTATTTGGCTGGTAGGTATACTGGTTATTATCAGTACGATAGCCGTATTGTTATTGTCAGTTTTTACAGGATGGCAGATGAAAATCAGTCACTTGCGTAAGTCTTTAAACTTTGGCAATGAAGCTTTTTATAATTTATGGCGTGTGGCGATACGTTTGATTGTGCCCGTAGCACTCTTATTAGCCTTGATAGGTTGGGTGATGCAGTGGTTAAGCTAACAGCTGATGAGATTCAGGTTAATAAACTGGATAGTGCTCAACAAGACAACGTTCAGCAAGGCACTGTTCCACAATCTATTATGATAACGGTATACTTAGCCTATGCTGAAGATGCACAGAGTCAGCATTATCTAACCTTGTCAGTAGCTGATGACACAACCTTATATGCAGCATTGAAGCAAGCTGGTTGGTTGATACAGTTTGAAGGACTAGCAAAATGGTGCGATGAGGTGATTGATGTGGCAGTGCCGACAGCCAAACGTTGGCACGTTGGCATCTATGCGCAAAAACAGCCACTTAACTATCAATTGCAGCCTTTTGATCGGATAGAGGTATATAGAAGCTTAAGCGCTGATCCTATGTCTCAGCGCAAAAGTAAATCTCGAGTTTGAGGATTAAAGCTCACTATCGAAGCGATTATTTAGGTAGAGACTCTAAACCCTGAATGCGAGTCACTATGCCATTATTATCAAAGTATACTTTTAGATGCTGACTGGCGTTTTTAACGTCAGCGATACCTTTACGTTGACCTTCAGTCCCTGATTGATAGTCATAAATATAGTCCCAACGGTTCGGCTCTAGGGTATCTCTAATGGCTGGACTACCAAGAAGATAAAGTACCTGATTTTGATTCATACCCACTTGTAATTTTTGCGCTTGGGTTTGAGTAATAGGCGTTCCTTGTGGCAAATCAATCTTATAAACACTCAGTAACGAGCAGCCAGACATGGTAACAGCGGCGCCCAATATGCTGGTAATGACAATCTTGCGTAATGCGCTTGAAGAATGAAACGGACGTAAATTTAGGGTCTTTATCATGGTAAGATGACTCATAAAAAATGGGTTAGGTACGGCTAAGCACAGTAGATACTGGTCTTACCGACAATCTTGGATAAATGATACGTCATTTACTTGCAATTGCCTACCACTTACGACATTATTTACCAAATGTGCGCTGGCATCATTTATTATTAATATTTTAAATTCATATACTTATAATCATTTTTTTTAGAAAAAATGTACTGGAAATACATTTGATAGTGACTGATTTTGTATGAGGATAATTTTTTGCAATTACCCATTCATCACTACTAATGATTATTTACCTTATGTTTTTTGAACTTATTTGCTAAGACTTTCATAGTCAGAAGGGATATTATGGCTTCTTTTACCAATCAAGACTTACGTAGAGCGGGTCTAAAAGTAACGTTACCGCGTATCAAAATTCTAGAGCTGCTTGAGAGTGCAAAGCTGCATCATATGAGCGCAGAAGAGGTTTACAAGGCGCTAATTGAGCAAGGCGAAGATGTGGGTTTAGCGACTGTTTATCGCGTGCTGACTCAGTTTGAGCAGGCAGGTATTGTCGAGCGTCATAACTTTGAAAACAATTTATCCGTGTTTGAGATTACTCAAGAAGAGCATCACGACCATCTGGTTTGTGATAATTGCGGTAAGATTGTCGAATTTCATAATGAAGTGATTGAAGAAGAACAGCTTAAAGTAGCAGCAGAGCATGGCTTTAAGTTATCAGGTCACTCATTGGTACTATATGGTATCTGTGATGACCAAGCCTGTAAGGACAGCGTCAAGTAAGCATTAACTTATCGATGAGATAAAATTAAAAAAGCCCTTATATATGATGAGGGCTTTTTTATAACGGTTTCTTAGGCATAAAAAATAATAACTATGGTTAAAAATACATCATTAAGTAATATCTAACGATAAACTGTCCGCGCCTTCATCCAAGTTTGCCACGCCATTTTTGCTGCTGAGTTTGATTTTTAAGCGCAGATCATTAGGCGAGTCTGCATGAAGAATCGCTTCTTTATAAGTAATCTCACCGTTTTCATATAGATCAAACAGTGCTTGGTCAAATGTCTGCATACCGCTATCACGTGAGCGTGTCATGACATCTTTGATTTC
>TARA_R110000787_G_scaffold17123_2_pt1 | contig 11660 bp, 16 predicted proteins | sample TARA_R110000787 | Tara Oceans TARA_R110000787 (sample SAMEA4397920) | marine metagenome | biome: Polar Biome; feature: [DCM] deep chlorophyll maximum layer (ENVO:01000326); material: water (ENVO:00002006), including particulate matter (ENVO:01000060) such as... | depth 35 m
AAGTTAAATGTATATGTTATGGGAAGAAAACGTTTATTTATTTGTGTTTATTTGGTTATAGGTTTAATCGAATGTTTAATTTTATTGTAGTATTATGGCAAAAATGAGAATTAATATTAGTGTTGAAGAGACTATCAAAAGAGAGTTTCATTCCGTGTGTGCTTTATTGGGTGTAAGTGGTAGTTCTATCATAGAGCAGCAAATGGAGAAGTTTACAGCGACTTATAAAAGGTTGACTGCGGAAAAAGATGAATCTAAAACAGATACTGATGGAGAAGAAAGTTAAGATAGAAAAGAATGTTGAAATTCCTGCAAAAGATTTCTTGGAAAGAATCGCTGATGAGATTGGAGATGCAGAGATGATTATGTTACCATCTCAAAGATACCCTCAGACGTCCTCAGACAAGATTACAGAGAAGAACATAAACTTTCCTATGCGAAACACTACTGAGGAACAAAAAGACAACTGGGAGGCTCTTACGAGGTCTATAAAAGGACATCATGCTGAAAGGTTTAATGATATATTAAATGAATTGTCAGTTTCTAAGCCTTTGGAGTTTTTGAGAGTTTATTTAAAAGCTTTAGAATTTGTTGCTCCTAAGTTAATCAGAACAGACGGTTCAGAAGCGGAAATAAAGGATAATGAAATTGTGATAACTATAAAGAAATAAAAATGGAAAAACTAAATAGATTCGCAGGAGTAGGAGTATTAGCTTGTTTAATGCTGTATTTGGATTCTTACCGCAGAATGTATGATTCTCTTGTAGATATTGATAAAGTGGCAATAGCAGGAGGTCTGTTCTTTGTTATGTTTGTATTCACAACTTTAAGTAAAGAAAAATAAAATTATCAATGGTTAAAGATATTCATACAGACGTTATTGGTCAATCTGAGGATGCATTACAACAGAAATGTGTATTCTGGTTTCATAATGAATATACAAATTTAAGGGGATTATTATTTAGTGTTCCAAATGGAGGTTTTCGAACTAATAGAGAAGCTGGTAAATTAAAACAGACTGGAATTGTTTCTGGTGTTTCAGATTTAATATTAATGGTATATGGAAAAACTTATTGTTTGGAATTAAAGATTGAAAAAAAAAAGCAAAGTCCAACACAAATAGAATGGCAAGCTAAAGTTGAAAAACAAGGATTTGATTATTCCGTTATAAGAAGTTTATTGGAGTTTAAATCTAAAATTAGAGAGATAATATGAAAGAATCGGAATTAAGGATTGGGAATTATGTTTATTATTATAAAGAAATTATTCAAGTTCCTCATTTAGATAATAGTCTTGTAAAAAAAATCAAAACCATCCCCCTAACAGAAGAGTGGTTGTTTAAGTTTGGGTTTGAGTTGGAATCAAAACATAAGCACGAATATAATTACATAAAGTCTCCATTAATTTACAACACTTATCACAAACAGACTTTACTATTCAAACCTATAGTTAATAAAAAATTATTACTATCTAATGATATAAAATCAGTCCACCAATTACAAAACCTTTACTTTGCATTAACAGGAAAAGAATTAATCATTTAATATAAATCTAAAATTAGAGATATGACTTTTACAGAAGAAAAACAATTAAAAGACAAAGAAATTTTAGGGAAATTAACACAAACATTATTAACCTATCATTTAAAAAACGACTTTATAAATTTTAAATATCATCCATTTGATAGCGAAGAGAAAACAAAGATTGCAGCAGAAGATATAACTATGCTTGCTAAATATATTTTAAATGAAATAAATAGATGAATCTAAACTGTACTGTATCATTTGATAAGTTTAACGATGCTTACGATGAAAAGATAGGGGAAGAAAATAAGTATAGGCAGATTATAATGGTTGGAGGCTCTAGGAGTTCAAAATCTTATTCTATCATGCAGAAGATGATGTTGGTTCTCATGACTCGTAAAAAAATCAAAATTACTGTATGGAGAGATTTAAAGAATGTTTGTCGGACTACAATAATGGAAGATTTTCAGAATATTATAATGTTCAATCCGCAAGTATTTAAAGATTTTAGGCATAACAAAACTGAGGGATCATTTACTTATATTCCAAACAAGTCAAGAATTATATTTGATGGTACAGATAATTTAGGAAAAGTATTAGGAGGAGCGCAAGATATAAGTGTGTTTAATGAAGTGAATCGAATGACAGAAGAGGTGTTTAAACAAGTATCTCAAAGAACATCTGAAAGAGTAATATGTGATTACAACCCTGCATCTGATTTTTTTATAGAAAAGTTTAGATTAGACGCTAGAACTCAATTTATACATTCTACATTTCTTGATAATGCATATTGCCCTCCTGAAATTGTATTGGAATTAAAAAGAAATGAACCGTGGGAAGAAGGTTCTTATGAGGTTGTAGGTAGCGAAGTTTGGTATAATGGTATGCCGATTAGTCCAAATAATCAACCACCAATAAATATAGAAAACCATAGAATTGGAACTATTAATGAATATTATTGGATGGTTTACGGATTAGGATTAGGTTCAGAAAAACCTAATAAAATTTACAGAGGATGGTCTGAGGTTAGTTTAGAATTATTTAACAGTTTAGAATACGAATCTTATTTTGGATTAGATTTTGGTACAGCAAGTCCAACTGCTTGTGTTGAAATAAAATATGATGGAGACGGAACTTTTTATGTGTATGAGAGATTATACACTCCGTTATCTGAAATAAACGATTCATTAACTTTAGTTATAGAAAATCAAATACCAGAAATTAAAAAAGGAAAAAGTATATTAGTTTGTGATAGCGCAAAAGATTTATATTTACAATTATTACGTTCTGCAGATTACATGGCTATTCCTGCAATTAAAGGTCAAGGAAGTATCGAAGTTGGCATTGGTATAGTTCAGTCATTTAATATTAAATATGTCAAGACTGCTCATTTAGATGCTGAATATAATGGGTATTCATATACTACAGACAGATACGATAAAGCAACAGATACTCCGCATAAAAAAGACGATCACTTAATGGATGCATTGAGATACGTTATAAGTTATACCGTTAAGTATTTAGGAATAAAATTTTAAGGGTTTATAAATTAAAATATAAATATTATGAAAGGATTTAACATTTTTGAAAGTATAAAAAATTGGTATTTATTACTATCAGTTTTAGTGTTTATTGTAGGAGTAATTTACTCAATAATATGGGTAATAAGATTGATAACTTGGATAATTAAAACCTTTTAAATTAATTTATTTTGTGATTCTGCAAGTTGTTTTAGTAGAGTTTCTAGCATAATTTGCTCTTCGGGGGTTACTCCGTTTTTATCAATTTCTTTGCAGATTTTTTTATAATTTCTAAAAGCGAGTCTTATGTTTTTTCTTGTTTGTCTTTGTTCGCTATTTACGTTTGGAGACAAAAATTTTAATCCTTGTGCTGCTAAGTCGATAATTGATTTTGTTCCTCCGTCCATTTTAAATTTCGTTTATTGTTAATTTGAATCCGTCAGGAGCAATAGCAAACAATTTTTTCATTGTTTTTTTTGAGTTAGTAATATCTAAATGCTTATCTTCATTTACATAAGCAAAGTCTTCACCAAACAACAAACATCCTAAGGTATTATAATGATAATTTCCAAAATGTATAAGAATATAACTTCTTCCGTCTACATTTAAAAGAATAAAATGGTCTCCATGCCTTTTAGAGTATCTAGGTTCTACTAAATACTCTCCGGCACATATATTACTTATATTTTTTTTATTCTGTTTGTCAGATAGTTCTAATACTACGCAAGAAAATAATTCTTCTACACCTGCGTATAAATAAAAACGTCCAAGAGTTTGAACTTCTGTTCCTTTTATTCTATTTATAACTCCTTTTAATTTCATTTATTTTTTTTCAAAACAATCCATTTATGTAAAGAATAACCTATCGTTACAATTAATAATATTATTTTTAAATAAGTCTCTATTGCAGTAAACTGAGTGATAGAAAGCGTTAAAAAACCCGGTATAATAACTTTTAATGATGTCATTTTTTTTGTGTTTTTTAAATTAATCTTTTCCTGAAACTCCCGAATCTTTTGCTTTAACTAAACCAATTAATAAAATTACAGACGTAACTATTAATGACCAATCTGGGCTAGTTGCTGCGTCTCCGTCAAAAATAGATGTTGCTTGTGTTGCAGCCATTACTACAAATTGAAGTATTCCTGTGATTGTTGTATTCTTACTTTTGTTTAACATAACTATTTTAAGTTTTATGCCCTTCGGCTTTAATTAAAATTAATTGTGTTTTATTTCTAACGCCAACGCAACCCACGGTTGACCACCTGTTGATTGATATGCTGTTTGGGTGTTAGAACTTGAACTTGTTATTATTTCGCTTGTCATAGCGCCGTTGTGTCTTTTTGAACTTGGACTTCCCGCAATTCTAATATTCATTTCCTCAACTTGACCTGCTCCGAAATTTGAAATGAATTGAGCACCGCCCGTAGTCATTCCGAAAATAATGATTGAATCGTCACCGCTTGGAGAAATGCTGACCGAAACATTATTTCCAGAACTTATATTTGTTGATTCCGTACCCGAAGGTGCCGACTCGCTATTGTCAATAGTGATTGCACCAATCGCCATGTTGCTGGAGAGGTCTGGAGTCACGGTCACCGTTCTATTTCCTGTCGTTGTCAAGTCGTTAGTGTAGAATATATAAACAGCAATACCGCCGTCGATAACTGACAGTGCTTCAACCCAATTTGAACCTTGGTTGTCGGTGACGCTCGAAACTGTGTGACTTTGATCTAAAGTAACAAGAAGAACACCCATTGAATCGTCCGTGGACACATTGACCGTGATAGCTAATGAAGACGCTTGACCGTTTGTTTGCGCTTGTGTTGATGTGCTTGTTACTGTTATAGGGAAGTACGGCGTTCCTTGTTGACTCGCTAATTGATGCAACAATCTTAAACATTGCCCGCTCATTTGAACGGACAAAATCATTACTAATATTAATATTATTCTTTTCAACATAATCTAAAATTGAAACTGTTCTTTCATCATTTCTCCGTTAATATTTATCTGGTTTAAAAACATCCACTGAACTACCTTTTTAGGGATATTCGCGACTGGCAATTGAGCCTTGTCAAGTTTACTTCCTAAAACAAAATAAGACACTATATCATCGTAAGATAGTTGAGGGTGTTCTAGTATAACTAAATCGGGATTATCCACTGTTCCGCCACTTCCGAAATAAGCAATTATATCCATGTTTTGATACGACAAAGAATCTACACCTGTTCTAACCCAACCATGATTCTTGATTATATTCCCTTGAGGAGTTTCACCGCTTACACCCCAACTGTGTTTTGATAAAGAAATACTGTCTTGAGTTCTTAATTCAAATACGAAGTTAAAAGTTTTATTATGCCCATCGTGAACCTCTCCGACATAATCCAGAGTAGCGTTAGGATATAATCCTAAGTTTTGAGGATTAACATAAAGAGAATCTTTAGATACTAATTCGATTTGCGAAAATGATGCTATCGTGAATATCATTAGTAATAGTGTGATTTTAATTGTTTTCATTTCTTATATTTTTATTTATTGATTAATTATATTTCTAAAAAATAATATTGAGTTGTCGTTCCATTATACCAGACGACTAGGTGCATATCGGTGCTTGCTGCAAAAGTCGCCCCCGCTGTTTTTGTTCCTCCTGTTACAGTTGGCTCACTCGCTGCATTAATTCTTACTTGAGCGTACCCATTAGGGACTGCTCCTGTAATCGTGTATGTTGTTGCTGTGTTGGCTGTTCCCATTGATACTAAATTCCCACCAATAGACCCTAAATCTAAAGTTGTCGATGTTGTTTCTTTTACTGTTATTTCAGCGCCCCCATAAATATTTAACTCGTTTACACTTGCGTCGTAATTTAGTATGTTTCCGTCCGTAACCCCGGATATTATAAAGTCACCATTTACACTATTTACATCAAAATACTCGTTATCACTATCGAAAGAACCGGCGTTGTAAAGTGTAATCCGACCACCATTTCCACCGGCGTCACCGAACAGACTAAAATCACCCATCTCGACGTCGTTCCGTCCTAACTCCATTATAGATGTTTCTCCTAAAGTCAACAAGTCGTTTCCGATTCCGTTTGTGAACCTATATTCGGAAGTGCTGTTGTTGTCATAATCAATTTCAAATAATATATCCGTGTGTGCTTGGATTTTACCAATCGTCGTCCCTAAAGTCGTGGTCGGTGATGTTGACACAAAAGTCGTTCCGTCATTAGTGAAACCGGTTGTTCCTTCCAATGTTCCATCGCCCGTCCAAACTCCGATTTGATTGTTCACGGGTGTTCCAACTTTAAATACATCGCCACCGCCTCCTCCTGCTGTAGCCCATGTATTATCTCCTCTTAAATAGGTAGTGGCGTCTGCTGTTCCTGTCGCTGATAACATCGGAATATCTACAGCATCAACTGCTATAGTTAATGCTGTTGCTCCTGTAACGTCTCCTGTATGGGTTTGATTTGTAACTAAGCTACTGTATAGTGAGTTTACCGCATTATCCCCTGTATTTGTATTTGATAAGTTACCAAGGTTAGTTATATCTTGCGCTACAATACTAAAAGCAGGGTCGGCTGTATAAACAGGGTCTGATTCGGTAAAAGACTGCAATGCTGAATCTGCTAAATTTAAACTTACATTTACAGAAGCGTCCAATTTTGTTTCATCAATAGACGCCACGCCTAAATCACCTTTTATTGCCGTTCCCGTTAAAGTTAAATCTATTTCAGAGGTATCTGTAACCGATGTGCTTTCTGTAATTTTTGCCGTATTTAATCCTACTGCAGTCGTAAAATCAGTATTAGGCACATTGCTTAATCCTACTTGTGTTTTAGTTACTTGATGCGGATTTGTATAGTTTGATACGTGACTTAACGGAGCGTAAGCATCAGTTGGTGGTGTTGTAGGTGCACTTGTATCTGTTTGGATAGTAATTAAATCTGTGTGATAGTTATTTCCCGGATAAAAGTGATATGATATTGTTTTTATAACTAAACTCTCTGAGCCGCTAAATTCAGATTTAGGTATTATTATATTTTGCCAATCTGTACTACTAGTATCAAATCCAGATAAATTAAGGTCATAATAAATAGAAATACCCGTACCTCCTACTTGGTTTGATAAATTTACGTAAATATATGCATATTTATTAGTCCAAGCAGTATCTAATTTAAGCCAAATAGAGATGTTAACTAAATCCTTAAAAACAAATCCTGTAGAGTTCTGAAAAATCATGCTAAAATTCGAAATACTCGTATCAATTGATTTCACACCACTATAGGCTTCCGTTGTAGAATTAAAATCAGAAAGCCCACTTGTGTCCCATTCTCCTCCTGACTCTTGTAAATTCTCATCATAAATAAGTGTATTTGAAATTCCATCGGGTACAGTACCCCCTGCAGCAACTAAAATAAATTTTAAAGGAAATTGAGTTTCTAAATCATAGTTTGGTTCAGCAGGACTTGGAGCAGGAGTTCCTGTTATTTTAGAAATGACACCACTCGTATCTGCAACTATTAAATCAATTCTATCATTGGTAGCATCTGCTGTGTTTAAAGTAATTTCTGCTGCTGTCGCTGAATAATAAGTATTTACAATGTAATAACGTAAAGCAGCAGCATTAAATACTAATCCAGTACCTGTCCAATTTACCGAGTAATTTAACGGCAAAGGATTTGTAGAGGGTGGTAAATCATCTAAAGTAACAAAAGAAACCCAATTATCATTAGGAGGCATTGTTGCGTTTTGTAATAATGCTTTGTAAATAACACCAGACGAAGAAACCAAATCATCTACATTGTAAGTCACTCCTGTTTGAAATTTATTGACTCCACTTACTTGTTGAGCGTTTGCAGAATAGGCGCAAATTAATAAAACTATAAACCCTATTAAAATTCTACTAAATTTGTTTTTTTTCATTTTAATTATATTTAATTATTACTTGAGTTCCACCTTGGATAGCGTTTAAAAAAGTAATCTCACCAGTTGCAAAATCAATTGTAAGTCCTCCATTAACAAAAGCAGTCATTCCTGTTGTTGAATTTAGTAAAGAAGAGCCTACTTGAACGCTCCAAAGACCGTCATCCAAAATACCCGCATTACTAACTGTAAAAGAAGTTTGATTATGAGTAGCAACAAAAGAATCAACTAAAACGGAAAGTTTAGATGTCGGTACAGTCCATTGACCACTTAAATAAATTAAAATAGCCCCAGAAGGTGCTGAAACAGCTCCGTTACCGTAATCATTTGTTCCTGCTAAAGTAACTTTATAAGTATCTCCTTCTATCCCTGTTCCGTCAACTAAGGTAGGTGTGTTTGTTGCTGCATTGTAATCTCCTTTAATACCTCTCAATATACTACTTCCGACTCCTTTAGCATCTTCTGTTCCTTTCTGAATAACGTATCTTTCTGAACTATCGGTTATAGATGTTTTTTCCGTCAACTGACTTGACCGTTTACTATTTGCGATAACAGAATTTATCCAAGTAGTATGTGCTGCAACTTTTTGTTCTAATTCCTCTAGTGTCATTTTTTTATATTTTTAAGTAACCATCCGATTCAGTTTCCAATAAAGAAGGTACTTCAAAAGTTCCTGCGTTAAAGACTTCTCCTCTTCCTTTAGAAGTATAAACTGCGTTTGCTTTAGTCATTCTAGCTGTAACTCTATACTGATTAGTTCCTATCAACGGAGTAATTTCTGGTGACTCTTCTTTAACATATTGAACATCGTTCAAAAATACAAATTTATGTGATAACGCTTGAACTACTTTTCGCATCATTTGTTTTGAAATAAGTTTAAAAGCAATTAAATCGTTTTCGTACGCTTCTGCTTCTACTAGATATGAATTGCTGTCTGTTTTTTCAGTTTCAGTAGAATCAACATAACCTCCAATCATATACTCTATTGGCATTCTTATTTTATTTTTAATTCCTGTTGAGTAAAAAATATCCGTATTACCTTCATTGTAATATTCTATAAGTACGGTATCCTCTTGAATAGGTTTTATATCTATAAGTTCGCTAAGATAAACTACTTCGGGAAAAGAAGTATCGCTATCTGTTTGAGCAACGTTTACTTGTATTTTTTTATTAGCAAAATTATTCATATCAATAACAAACTCCCATATTTCGTAAGAGTCATAATTGAAAACACTACTGACTTCAACAATAGCCTCTACACCGTTATAAACTTCATTTATAACTAATACGTATGCGTTTTTTGAATCGTCATAAACAATATTTACAATTTCAAACCATCCTCCTGAAACAAAAACATAATTACCTAATTCACCCCAAGAAGGTAAACCACCGTTAAGAGTGTAATCTCCTGTAACTGCTCCCGTATCGTAATCGTATTTATCTCCGCTTGTAAAGTAAATTCCTGTTTGAACTCCTAAACCTGCTAAATTATATTTTATAGCGTCTCTTCTGTCTTTTTGATTTGTGTTTTGTGATTTTTTAACCGTAGGTATCACCGTTTCCGTTCCGTCTACTTCAACAACTGTTGCAACTATATTTTCGTAATTTGTTTTTAACTGTGTAGTAATAACGTCACAATCTTGAAATAACTGCTCATAGCAATATAAATTTTGAGTATATCCTAGTTGGTCGCTTAAAGTATTCTCATCATTTTTATAATCTCCACAAGAACCCCAATTAATATATTTTGCAAATCTTATTGAATTTGATTTGCTTGGTAAATCTGAATAAGGAAACCTTTGTCCAATACCTCCGTTTTCAAAAGCAGGAACGCTTAAAGAAATAGAAACTTTGCATCCTAATTGATCTCTAACGTAAACGGTGTAAGTTCCTTCTAATATACCTGTGTAAACATTTCCAGATTGCCAAACTGTATCATCTAAAGAATACTCTAAAGTTAATCCGTATTGATTTGAAACATTTATTGTTATTGTTGCTCCAGAAGGAGAGTTTACTAAATTAGTATTTATGTTTGCAGAAACTAATAAGTCTGGCAATTGAATATTTTGACTTTTTTGATTTCCTTCTGCGTTTTCAACTATTATGCTTATCACTTGACCTCTTATATTTTCAATAATAAAAGGATTACTTGAGTTCACGACTTCTGTTCCGTAATTTATACGATATTTAGTTGCGAGTACACTTGTAGTTATATTAGATTTTACGTTGTTGCAAGGCGTAGTTCCTTGTGTGAAAGCAATCGTGTCAATATTTATTTCTATTGGGTCATCGGTATCTGTTATAGATACAGATATATCTGAACTAGAAACTCCGTTTTCATCTACATTAATAATGCTTCCTGTTTGAAAATAAAATTTATCTGGATGCTCTACAGTTATCGTTGAGCCGTACCAAGTAGTAGTAAACAAACTAGAAGCATTGTAATCAGATTCAAAAGCCGCTCTATAATTTAAAACCGTAGTTACCAAATCCGTAGAAATAGCACTCTGATAAGAACCTGTTCTTACTCCTTGAAAAGTTTCCGTTAGTCCGTTAAATCCTACAGAATTTTGTAATGCTAAAACGCTACCAGCATTTGGAGATACGTTAAAAAGTAATGTTATTTTGCTTGGCATAATTTAACTATTATATTTTTTCAATGTCCATTTCCCTGCTCCGTTTGGTGAAACTTTTTGAATATAACCTTGCTCTATAAGACCTTCTTCATTTTTAAATTCTACCAATCCGTAAAAATTTGGAATTTCTTTCCCCAAAATTACGGTTTTTCCTTGAATATCTTGCAATAAATTATAATCAACCTCGTAATCGAACTCAATTATCATTCCGTTTGTTCTTGCTGTTTCCAATTTATCCCCTTGAATGTTACCGTTTTCAGCATATTCAGTTCCTCCAATATCAGGATATTTAGAAACATCTAATTTTGTTTTCATTCCGCTATTAGAAACAGAACTACCGTACCTAATATAATTTAAAGGATATTTTATTAATCCTGCTGCTATAACCCAACCATGTCTTAACAAAATATTAAAAGGAGATAGTCTTAAATTGTGAGCAGTTTGTGGACTAAAGACTCCCGTTGGTGCTTGACTAAAATCATCAGCCCATAACCTTTGGTTTAAAATAGTCCCACTTCCTTTTTTCATATCAATTAACCATGTAGAAGAATCATATTTTGTATCTTCCGTAGCATGATTCTCTCTAGGAAATCTTCTGCAAAATTCCATACCATAAGAGTCTGCTCTTAATTTAGAAACCTCAGTATAAATTTCTTCAACCTTGTCTATTATTGTAGTGAATGTACTTTTAGTATTGTACTCGTCAAGACCAACAGCCTCTTCGTAATCCCCTCCTTTGGAATAGCCAATCTCTAAACCAGAATTAAAAACTTCTTTATCAACACTTCTCTTTTCGTTACTTACTTTTACGTAAACAAATTCGCCATTTACTACCTTGCCTAATCTTATTAAAACATTTCTATTATAAAAATACTCAAGTTCTTCAACTCTAAAAATCTCTTTAAATCCAATTGTCTCAATTCCTGCTCCTAAATTCCATACAGAAAAATAAGAACTATACATATCCTTGAAAGACATTGTCATTGACTTGTATCTATTTTCTTCGTTTATTTCAGCAACATCATCTTTACTAAATCCTCTAATCCAAAACCCGTG
>TARA_R110000787_G_scaffold22225_2_pt1 | contig 11659 bp, 7 predicted proteins | sample TARA_R110000787 | Tara Oceans TARA_R110000787 (sample SAMEA4397920) | marine metagenome | biome: Polar Biome; feature: [DCM] deep chlorophyll maximum layer (ENVO:01000326); material: water (ENVO:00002006), including particulate matter (ENVO:01000060) such as... | depth 35 m
CGCCAATAGCGGCGACGTCGACCAACACCTCGCCGGGACCGACAGCGGGCTCTGGAAAATCTCGATAAACCAGATCGTCGACCTGGCCATAGGCTTCACAAACCAGTGCTTTCATAGGTATTACTCAATTGTTGGTAAATAATTCGATGTTTTCCATTTAGCTCAGCACCATATGTAACGCTCCGTGCCGAGCTCAGAATCGACCCTGTTCACGTAAATAGGCGATGGCGGTTTCTGCCATGGGTCGCGTCATTTTGCCGTAGGTCAGCGCTTCCGCACTCGACGCAGTGCCGTCCTGGTAGCGCTTCATAATGCCCTGCAGGATGGCGGCAAAACGGAAAAAACTGAAGGTCAGGTAGAAGGACCAGTCGGGAATTTCCGCTAGCCCCATGCGTTTGCAGTAGCTGGCCACGTATTCTTCTTCGGTGGGAATACCGAGGGCGTGCCGATCGACACCGCCGAGACCGCCCAGGTTGCCCAGGGCCGGGTCGGCGGGCATACGCAACTGCATACACTGATAGGCGATATCGGAAAACGGATGGCCCAACGTCGACAGCTCCCAGTCGAGTACGGCCAGTACTTCAGCCTGATTGGCGGCAAAGATCATGTTGTCGAGACGGTAATCGCCGTGGATCAGGCTCACCCGGCCGTCTTCTGCCGGCATGTGTTTGGGCAACCACGTCATCAACTGCTCCATTTCCTCGATGTGCTCAGTTTCGGAAGCCCGGTACTGTTTGCTCCAGCGGTTAAACTGGCGTTCGAAATAACTGCCGGGTCGACCGAAGTCGGCAAGACCGGCGGCAGTTATGTCGACGCTGTGCAGGGCCGCCAGGACTTCATTCATTTTGTCGTACATGGGGCCGCGCAGCGCTGGATCGACCTCGGTGAGCTGGGCATCCCAGTAAATATTGCCGTCAACGAAATCCATGACGTAGAACATGCTGCCAATGATGTCGTCGTCTTCGCACAATACATGCATGGTGGGCACCGGTACCGGGGTGTTGGCCAAGGCTGACATGATCCGGTATTCGCGATCAACCGCATGGGCGGAGGGCAGCAGCGGCCCCGGGGGTTTACGTCGCAGCACATAGCTGGCGGCGTCGGTGGTCAGCTTATAGGTCGGGTTGGATTGCCCGCCGTCGAACTTTTCGGCACTGATTAGCTTACCGAAGTCCGCAATGCGGTCGGCCAGATAGGCGCCCAGTTTGGCGATGGGCAGAGTGTCCAGGTTGGTGCTCATAGCGTGCCTTCTTGTTGGTCGGGGCCGGTTTGGTCGCTGGTGGCCAGTTAGCGTGTCATGTTTTGTTGTGGGGCTGTTGTGATGCGTCGTCAGGCGTACTGTTTAACCAGGGATCGGCCCAATTGCATCATGTGCACCTGATCCGGGCCGTCGGCAAAGCGGATCTGGCGCGCGTAATTGTAGGCCTCGGCCAGAAAATAATCTTCCGTCAGACCGCCGGCACCGTGCACCTGTATGGCTCGATCGATGACTCGGGCGGCCATTGATGGGGTGACAATTTTAATGGCGGCGATAAGGTCCCTGGCCTCCTTGGTGCCCTCTCGATCGATCTTGTCGGCGGCCATCATGGTTAGCAGGCGCGCCTGCTCGACATCGCAAAAAGATTGCGCGATGTCCTCGCGCACGGACTGGTGTTCGCTCAGTTTGCGACCGAAGGTGCTGCGCGTTTCGACACGCTTGCACATCAGTTCCAGGGCGCGCTGGGCGCAGCCAATGAGGCGCATACAGTGGTGAATACGCCCAGGCCCCAGTCGGCCCTGGGCGATTTCAAAGCCACGGCCCTCGCCGAGCAGCAGGTTTGCTGCCGGCACACGCACATTTTCGAATACCATTTCCGCCTCACCGAGGGGTGCGCCAACATAACCCAACGTGGTGAGAGGGCGAATGATTGTCACGCCGGGCGTGTCTTTAGGCACCAGGATTTGCGATTGCTGAAGGTGGCGGTTGGGATTGTCGGGATCGGTTTTGCCCATCACGATAATTATCTTGCAGGCTTCGTGCATGATGCCGGTAATAAACCATTTGCGGCCATTGATGACGTACTCATCGCCGTCCCTGACGATGGAGCACTGCACATTGGTGGCGTCAGAGCTGGCCACGTCCGGCTCAGTCATGGCAAAGGATGAGCGAATTTCACCGTCCAGCAGCGGCGTTAACCACTGCTCTTTTTGCGCTTCCGAGCCGTACTTGATGAACACTTCCATATTGCCGGTATCTGGCGCATTACAGTTAAACACCTGTGGCGCCCACAGCACCCGGCCCATGATTTCGGCGAGGGGCGCGTAGTCAATATTGCTGAGGCCGTCATCGCGGTCGTGGGCAGGTAAAAACAGGTTCCACAGGCCGGCCGCCTTGGCTTTGGCCTTCAGGGCCTGCATCAGTGGTGGCGTCGCCCACGGGTTGGCCGTGGTTTTTATGTATTCGTCGTATGCCTTCTCGACGGGATAAACTTCTTCGTCCATGAATTTTTGCAGGTGATCCTGAAGGGCGACTGCTTTGGCGGAGTGTTCAAAATGCATAATTTTCTTTCCTTTCGGTTAAGCAACACCGCAGGGGGGTGCCAGTGAATTCTTGCTGAGTCTGGGCCATTATCCGACACCTAGACCATAGTAATAGCGTGGTGGCGGTCGGCGCGCTCCATATGCGACAGTACGTTAAACGCTCTCAGCGACATCCGTTCCGCCGCGGATAAAAATCGTGTGGTTGAGGTGTTGCGAATCTGCATCATCAGCTCAATGGTGGCGTCGTCGGACAAGCCCAGGACGTGCTTCATGGCCAGTGATTTGGGCCCGCCGGATGAAACGATAAGCACCTTTTCATCCCGTTCTCCGCGACGTGCGTCGGTCAGCCCCGCGACTACCCGCTGGTTGAATTGCTCCCAGCTTTCGGTCTGTGTACCGTGTTCCTGGTCGTATTGCCTGAGCGTATCGTTCAATTGTCCGCCGATCCAGGCTTCCATCACGGTGCGTAACATGCCGAAAAACTGGCGCGCTGTTTGCGGCTCCGGGGCACTCGGGTCAAACTGTTGTTGATAAATTTTCATGACTGGGCGAAAGGTAAATTCGTTGAAGCGTGCATCAACGTTTGGTTCAAGGGCTGCTCCCATCCCTTCGACAATGCTTTGCAGGGTTTCGCGGTGACGACGCATGTCGCCCACTACCACGCGGTCGAAAGACAGCCCGCGTTCGCGGAAATGTTCGCCTAGCCAGCGGGCCTGCTCCCAGCCCAGGGGAGAAAGCTTGTCGTAGTTTTTTGCGCCCAGCGAGGCCTGGCCATGGCGGACAAAATAGATTTCGCTCATATAGCACCTTGCATTCAGGCCGGGCAGAATAGCCCAGCAGGGTGGTTTTATAAAACGCTTTTTGCAGACCAGCCCCGCCGCGTGACCGGTATACAGGTTAAGTAGAGTTTGTGGTGCCTATCCCGGTCAAACCTCGCAGATCGGCGGTCGTCGGATGTGCCGACAAATTTTCCTCCAGCAGCTTAAATGCCCACAAGCTACATGCTATGGTACGCGGCGAGGGGGTATCGATATTTTGAAGCCAGGCTATCTAAGCAGCTCGTGTGCCACTGTGGGTGCTTTTCTGCTCGGGTCATGCGCGTCGCTGATTTCCCTGGCCCAGGACGATATACTTTCTGAGCGTGACGTACTTACTGAAATCCCTGTTGTACGTATCGCCAGTCGTCTGCCGCAGCCGGCCAATCTGGCTCCAGCCAGCGTTACGATCATCGACCGGCAGTTGATCGAGGCCTCCGGCGCGCAAAGCTGGGTCGATGTGTTTCGTCTGGTGCCTGGCTTTCAATCGTATTCTGTTAACGATAATCGGCCTGGTATTTCCTATCATGGTTTTGGTAGCGAGTTTCCCAACCAGCTGGAAGTGATGGTCGATGGGCGCTCGGTCTATGAGCCGGTCTTTTCAACGGTTATCTGGAATACCCTCGGCATTGAGATTGAGGATGTCGATCACATCGAAATAGTGCGTGGTCCGAGTGCATCCTCTCACGGTTCTAATGCGTTTCTTGGCGCAGTTAATATCGTTACCCGTCAGCCGTTACAGGACACCGGGACGACGATCAGGGCTACCAGCGGCAGTCGTTCTACAAGTAACGCTTCGGTGCGCTTTAATGACAGCATGGGCCCTCTGAATTACCGGGTCAGCGCTGGCTACCGCCACAATAACGGCTTTCCGAGTGTGCCGGGCGTTGGCGGCCTCGATGATGGTCGGGAGCTTGCCCAGCTGTCTGTTCGGGGCACGGCCACACCTACGCTTGGCGATACGTTGGACCTGGGCTTTGGCTATGCTAATGACCGCATTGGCCTTGGCGACGCCGATCACCCTGCCGAATTTATCGACACTGACTATTACGCGGGTTATCAGACCGTGAAATGGACTCACGTTCTGCCCAGCGGTAATGAATTCAGCCTGCATGCCTACCACAACAGCTTAAGGGTGAATAGCGCAACGGAGCCTGGTTTGATTTCGGAGTTTCTGGGGATTCCCGCTGCCCTGGTGGAGCCTTTTCTCGGCATTCCCGATCAATTTTTTAGCGAGGGGCTGGGCAGTTTGGCTTCGGAGCGGTTTGATATCGAGTTCGAACACCAGATGCGCGTCGCCGAACATGTTCGCGCTGTGTGGGGGCTGGGTGGCCGCAGCGAGTATACGGAGAGCGAGCTGCTGCAGGGGCGGGGCGACAGGATTCGTGAAGAATCGGTCCGAGGCTTTATCCATAGCGAGTGGCAGCCATCTTCACACTGGCTGGTAAATGCCGGAGCGATGGTGGAGAAAACCTTTGTCGGCACACTGGTTTCGCCTCGGTTCAGTGTGAGTCACCGGTGGGCTCGAAACCACACGTTGCGCATGAGTGTGGCCCAGGGCAAAAGGGCGCCCTCCATTACGGAAGCTAACCTTGATCATCAATCGGCCATTAAGGGAATCCCCTACAACGCTATTATTCAGAGCGATAGTCGACTGGCAGAAGAGCGGGTGACGTCATTTGAGCTGGGCTGGACGGGGTACTTTCCCGATTGGCGAGTTACCGCAGACGTTAAGGTGTTTCGTGAGCAGATTCGCGATGGCGTCGATGCCTTTGAAGAAGATGTGGTACTGCCGATTCCTTTCTTTGACCACGATATCAAGGTTAAAGCCAACACTGCGCAATGGAATACCACCGGCGCGGAGATGCAGGTGGTGTACCGGCCAGTGACGCGCGCGTTGCTGCGACTGCACTACGCGTATATCGACCTGGACAGTGACTTTGTAAAACGCTTTGAACCAGTTAAAGTTCGGGGTGACTTCAACGACTCGCAAGTCCGCCATTCGGGTGGCTTAGTGTTGAATTACCAGCTGACGCCCAGCTTCGATGCTGGGTTAACAGCGTACCATCAAAGCGCGGTCAACTGGCGAGGCGGTAATTTTATTGACGAGTATACGCGGCTGGATGCGCAAGCCTCCTACCGCGTCAGGCTTGGCAATCACACGGGTAAGGTGCAACTGGTTGCCCAGAATGTAACGGGCGACTACGCCGAGTTCAATGAAGAGAACGTCTTTGAGACTCGGTACTATGTGGCGTTCAGCCTTGATCTACCCTGAGACTAGCGTGCGTCAAGGGTGACAGGTGGTTCAGCACCAGGTGGGGTTCTGAGTGGCGGTAGAGAACCTCACCTGGCAGTAAAGTTTGGTAGCAGGGTGCCGCCGAGATGCAGTATTAACCCAGCAATATAACGAAGAATGGAATCGTAGATAGTGGTCACTTGGGGTCGTAACCGGGATCGTAAAAGAGTTAGACAGCGTGTTTCATCGCTCATGCTTCTGCTCATGCTCATGCTGCTGCCGATATCTGGCATGGCAGCGAGCGAGGTCTATCTCATATCCTCTGGCAGCGCGCCCTACTATGAGCGCGTAGCAAAAGTATTTACTGATGAGCTATTGGCTCGCCTGCCCAGTGTAAAAATACATCGACGTGATGTCCACAATGCGGCGGTTGTGCCGGGCGCTGTGCTGGTCACAATTGGATCTGAGGCGACAGTCCTGGCTATAAACAACCACCCCAGGGAGGATATTCTGAGTTTGTTGTTGCCCATGGCCGCGTGGCGCGATTTGAATATGACCGATGCCGCGGCTGGTCGTCGCGCGGCTGTGGTGATAGATCAGCCCTTTGAGCGCGCGCTAATACTCGGCAAGCTACTTAAGCCCGGTGCCAGAAAGTTTGGCGCGGTGTTTGGACCGGCGGCTCAGGTGACCAGAAGCGATAGTCTCGAACGGGCGTCCCGAATCGGCATTGAAGTCGTATGGGCAGATCTGTCGCCAGCTGACAATCCAATCAGCGTACTTACCCCGGTGGTGCAACAGGCTGATATATTTGTGGCGGTTCCGGGTCGGGCCGTATTTAACCGCAATACCGCGAAATGGGTGCTTCACCTTGGCTTTCGACAGCAGATTCCTGTTATCGGATTTTCAAAATCCTACACTGACGCTGGCGCCCTCGCTTCGGTTTATTCCAGTCCCGAGAATATTGGTCGTCACGGTGCCGAATTGCTCGCCGACCTGCTCGGCGCTGGTTCGAAGCGCGGTGGCGATGATCAATGGCGTGCGCACTACCCCAGGTACTATACCCTGAGCGCCAACTCGGAGGTGGCGAGGTTACTCGACATTACGCTGCCATCTCCAACTGAACTGTACAGGATGTATAGCGACGCCCTGCAGTCAGTGCAATGATTAACCGCCTCAGGACGTTTGGTGAGACCCTGCATGGCAGGCTGATATTAGCTACATCCTTGCCACTGCTGGCGCTTACCGTCCTCCTTACCGCCAATACCGTGCTTGATCGACAGCGCGACGTCACGACCAGACTGCATCAGACCGGTCATAGCCTCGCCGCTTACCTGGCGACTATCTCCGATTTCGCGCTGTATTCCGCTAATGAGGCGCTGCTGACTTCGCTGGCGGTGTCGTCATCGAGGATTGATAGCGTGGCGGGCATTGCTTTTTTGAGCTCAACCCGACAAATTTTGGTGTCGACCATTCCTGCTGCTAAATGGGTGCCGTTGCCCGTCGCGTCAGACGATGGTGCTCAGTTACAGAAAGATAACTACCTGTTTTTTGAGCAGTCAGTGATGGCCACCGGCCTCGATATCGACGATTACGAGACAGGACTCTCTGCGGCTAACTCAGATGCGCGACGCCTGGGCTGGGTGGTTGTCGCGCTGGATATGACCACCAGTCAGCAAGAGCGCCGAACGATATTGATCAGCGGTGTCGGGATAGCGCTGGGCATCATGGCGATGGCCTTCCTGCTGTCTTACCTGTTGAGCAGAACGATTGTTGCGCCGATTAAAAACCTTACTGAAACCGTTAGCAAAGCTGAATGGGGGGACTTGTCGGTGCGCGCAGCCCCTGCGTCGGGCGAGGAGCTCGGCGGTCTGGCGCGCGGCGTTAACCACATGATCGAGTCTATTGAGCAGGGCCAGATCAGTTTGCAACAGGAGGTGGCCAGCGCTACCAACCAGCTGCAGGTTACCCTGGTGGATTTGCGCTCCAAAAACAGTGAACTGGAAATTGCCATGTTGCTGGCAGACGAAGCAAATGCCGCGAAAAGCGAATTCCTCGCGCGGATGAGTCACGAGCTGCGTACACCCCTGACTTCGATACAGGGTTTTATTCGTCTTATGGCCAGGGCGGATCTGGAGGTTGCTGAAAAGCAGTATTGTTCGATTATTGATCAGGCTGCGGAACAGTTACTCCGGTTGATAGATGATATCCTTGAGTTCACCCGTCTACAGGCGGGCGCGATGACACTTGAAGCGTTGCCGTTTGATCTTTCCAAATGTCTGGAAAACCCCATCCGACTGTTGGCACCAACGGCCCATGGCAAAAATATCGAGTTGATTCTCGATATCGAGCCAGATGTCCCCTTGGCAGTAGTCGGCGATTCGCTGCGAGTACGGCAAATCATATCTAACCTGGTGGCCAATGCTGTCAAATTTACTGAAGCCGGGTATGTGCGCGTACACGTTGCGGTGGCTGGGGACGAGGAGGATCGCTGTCGCCTTGCGATATCGGTGGAGGACACTGGTATTGGCATATCGGATGAACAGAAAGAGCATATTTTCCAGGCTTTCATCCAGGCGGATACGTCTATATCCCGGCGCTTTGGCGGCACCGGCCTGGGGCTTTCTATCGTCAATGGCTTGATAAAGTTGATGGCGGGGAGCGTCAGGCTTGACAGTAAAATGGGTGAAGGGTCAACGATAACAGTCATTTTACCGCTGCGTAAGCAACCGAGTGTGAGTCGCCCCAAACTCGCTCTGGCGGCCATTTTATATGATCCTAACGAGCGATCCCGGCGGGCCCTGGAGCATACGTTAATGCGCCTCACCAATCAGGTTGAAAGTTACGGCGATATTCGGGGGTTTCAGACGGCACTCGAGGTGGCCGCAACGGGGGTTATCATCGTCGGTTTGCCGTCTACTCCGACTGTCGCTGCGCAGGTGCAGGGGTCGTTGTTGCCCGAGATCAGAGAATACACGGATCTACCATTGGTCGTCGTATCGCCACTACAAATGTTACAGAATCGGCTGTCTGTTGAGCAGGAGGAGCTGTTGCAACCGGTGGCGTTTGTTAGCAAGCCGGTGGGTATGGAAGACCTTTGCGCAATTCTCACATCATTTGATGAGCAGCGAGCGGTCAGCAGAGGCATCGGAAAACCGTTGTTTGGAGTTAAGGCGTTGATTGCCGAAGACAACGAGTTTAGTCGCCTGTTATTCAGAACTCTTCTGCAGCGCGCCGGCTGCCGCTGTTATGTGGTGACAAATGGGCGTGAGGCGATTGACGCTTGTCTGGCCGGGCAATTCGATATTCTACTTATCGATGTGCACATGCCCGAGGTTAACGGGCTGGAGGCATTACGGGAAATCAGGGCGCTGACAAATGCCAACAGCGAAACACCGGCCATCGTCTTAACGGCAGATGTGCTGCGTCACGAAACTGAGAGCGCTACAGAAGTGGGCGCCAATCAGGTCATCCTCAAACCCGTTGATGAAGTGGCATTGATCAACGCCATCATGAAGTTGACCGGCAGAGCGCCGCGGGCAGAGGCTGATATCGCACATATTCGGCAGCGGGTGCCACAGGAGCGGTTTTTCACTGAGATTGAAAGATTGCTGGATACGGTCTGCAGCGCTAACGCGGACGCGGCGACCGGTGAGCTTCGTGAGGCGATCCATCAGCTGGTCGGTATTGCGGGGGTATTCAAGCTCGGTTCTCTGGAAAAGCAGGCGAGGCTCCTGCATGAGATGGCCAGGGTTGGCGACTACGCCGGTGTTGAAGCCGTCGTCGCCGATCTGAAAAACGAGGTCAATATGCTCAAGCCCAGTATTGGTTAGTGCCCGTAGTTCCGCGTTCTATCGGGGCTTAGTTCTATCAGGGCTTTAGCTTCCAACGTCCGCTGCTTGGTTTCCTCTCAGCAATGCCTGGGTCTTTATAACAGACGTACCCGCATGACACCCTCGACTGCTGCAATAGCCGAGACAATGGCCGCTGACGGCTTATCTTCGAGATCGATGATGTTATAGGCAATGCTGTCCCGACTTTTGTTAACCAGGTCGATGACGTTGTTGTTGCTATCGGCGAGGATGCTCAACACATTACCTAACACCTTGGGGACGTTGTTGTTGCTGAACGTGAGCCGGTGCCCACCCACTCTGGCCATGGTCGTGGTTGGAAAGTTGACAGAATTCTCGATATTGCCGCTTTCGAGGAAATCCTTCAGCTGATTAGCCGCCATGACGGCGCAGTTCTCTTCGGCTTCGGCGGTGCTTGCGCCGATGTGCGGCATCAGCAGGACATTGTCTCGCCCGAGTAATTCTGGTGTTGGAAAATCAGCGATATAGCCGCCGAGTTGTCCCTTATCCAGAGCGTTTATCAGGGCTTCGGAGTCGACGATTTCCTCTCGTGCAAAATTCAACAGTTTGGCGCCCGCTTTGAGTTTGCCCAGGGCCTCGGCATCAATCAAATGCCGGGTTGCAGGAACGACGGGCACATGCAATGTGACAAAATCAGCGCGGGCAAGCAGGCTTTGCAGGCTATCCATTTTCTCAACACGACTAGACAGGCGCCAGGCCGCTTCGACGGAAATGGCAGGGTCATAGCCAATGACATCCATGCCGAGATCAAGCGCCATGTTAGCGACGATGGCGCCAATCGCGCCGAGTCCTACAACACCCAGGGTCTTGCCGTAGATCTCCGAGCCGGCAAAGCGCTTCTTTTCTTTTTCGAGGAGTCTCGACATGTCGCCCGCATCGCTGATCGGGGTCAATGACTGGACGTAGTTCATGCCACCAAATATGTCCCGGGAGCCCAGCAACAGCGCCGCCGTGACCAGCTCCTTGACAGCATTGGCATTGGCGCCCGGGGTGTTAAAAACAACGATGCCCTTTTTAGTGTATTCGCTTACCGGGATGTTGTTGACGCCGGCACCGGCACGGGCAACGGCTACCACGCTGTCAGGTAGCTCGACTTCATGGAGTTTCTGGCTGCGCAGTAGCAGCGCATCAGGCCGATCAAGCTCGTCGGCAACCTGGTAATTTTCCCGGTTAAAACGGTCGAGACCTTTGCTGGAAATCTGGTTGTAGGTGCGTACCTGGTACATTGTCTTTTCCTTTGTCGCGTATGGAGTGGCGTGTGTGCTGCCTGGATCCTAAGTGCTGATGACCTGGTGATAAGCCCATTGCAGCCACGGCATTAGTGCAGACAGGTCACTCTTTTGTACCGTGCCGCCACACCAGATGCGCAGGCCTGCAGGCGCGTCGCGATAGGCGCCAATATCAAAGGCCACTCCCTCGCGATCGAGCAACGTAGTCATTTGCTTTATCTGGCCTTCGGTCAGATCGAGGGTGAGGCAGACACTGGTGTTCGAGCGGATGCTGACATCTTCAGCCAGGAAGTGAATCCATTCGTGCGCGTCGACAAAAGCCTCAATGACGGCGAGATTATCGAGGGATTTTGCCGTCATTGCGGATACACCGCCAAGCCCCTGCACCCAGTCGAGGGCATCGAGATAGTCGGCAACGCAGAGCATGGACGGGGTATTGATTGTCGCGCCGGTAAATACATCGTCGATCAGTTTGCTGCCTTTAGTGAGACGGAAAATCTTTGGTAGTGGCCATGGTGGTGTGTAATTTTCGAGCCGTTCTACAGCGCGTGGGCTGAGGATCAGCATGCCATGGGCGCCTTCGCCGCCCAGCGCTTTCTGCCAGCTGAAGGTGACTACATCGAGTTTTTGCCACGGTAGTGGCATGGCGAATACCGCCGAGGTGGCATCACAGATGGTCAGTCCCGTGCGCTGGTCATCGATCCAGTCGCCATCAGGCACCTTGACGCCGGAGGTAGTGCCGTTCCAGGTAAATACGATATCGTGGTCCGATCGGGTGCGCGTGAGATCGGGCAGTTTGCCGTAGTCAGCTGTTATCGCGTTGATATCTTTAATTTTCAGTTGTTTGACGATGTCATTCAGCCAGCCTTCGCCAAACGACTCCCATGCGCAGACGTCTACCGGGCGCTCGCCAAGCATGGACCACATAGCCATTTCCATGGCGCCGGTGTCGGACGCGGGGACTACGCCAACGCGGTACCCAGCGGGTAG
>TARA_R110000787_G_scaffold286413_1_pt1 | contig 11658 bp, 12 predicted proteins | sample TARA_R110000787 | Tara Oceans TARA_R110000787 (sample SAMEA4397920) | marine metagenome | biome: Polar Biome; feature: [DCM] deep chlorophyll maximum layer (ENVO:01000326); material: water (ENVO:00002006), including particulate matter (ENVO:01000060) such as... | depth 35 m
GTTTATTGTCTCTTATTAAAGTGTCCGGTGCATTCAACCAGAACAATAGGGGCGCGAAATAGGAATCTTGATTTCAGGCTAGCTTTAGATGAGTAGCTAATTGATCCTATCATTCGATAGGCTTCTTGAGATGAATATCCTATCTGTTCGCAGTGGTTAAAAATAAGATTGATTTGATGGGGAAGTGGACACCTGGGACTTGACGTATACCAATTGGCTGGGCACAGTGGGTGGCAGTTACGACAAAGACTTTGTCTCTGATGTTTATAAATGCAGCTTTTGATGAGTAATAAAAATATGAAGAGTTTTACGAAGACAAGCTTCCACAAAATATTGATAGTAATCGGTGCCCTCAGTGCGGGCACGGCGTTAGCAGCGGTATCGCCGGAAGACCGGGCGAGAATTGGTATGGAAGGGACAGAGCTAACACCAGCAGGTGCAATCCGAGCAGGTAATGCCGAAGGCACGATTCCGGCCTGGAAGAATGAGCCTATTGTCCCACCTGCAGACTTTGTTGTGGGGGAATACCACACCGACCCTTTCCGTGATGACAAGGTCCTGTTCAAAATTACCGCGCAGAATTTCCAGGAATATGCCGATAAGCTTTCAGTGGCCCAGCAGGAGATGTTTAAAACGTATCCTGATTATTATATGAACATATACCCAACCCGTCGTTCTGCTGTGTTTAAACCCTACATTTACGAGGCGGCCTTAAAAAACCTGGACCGCTCAGAGCTGGTTTATGCCCCGGATGTCAATATGGGTGTTGTCGGATTCAAGGGGGCCAGGAAAGCCTGGGCCTTTCCCATTCCAAAAAACGGCGACGAAGCATGGATGAATCAGGCCACCCGCCCTGTCAATACATGGCTGGATTCCAGTGAAACTACGTTGGCTATCACGCCTTCGGGTGACTACGTTGTCAATAGGTTGAGTGTTCAGCAGCATTGGAAGTGGAGTGATCCTGAAATAGCCGATGAAGATTTTGACCCTGAGATGGAAGGCATGCTGTATAACCAGGTGCTGACTGCGCCACCAAAATTGGCTGGCCAGGTGGTGATGGCCCAGGATCCTGTAGTCTTTACCAAAAGGTTTCGCCGAGCTTGGGCCTATAGTCCTGGCCAACGACGGGTTAAACGGGCGCCACAAATTGTTTATGACAACCCGTTAACTGCCAGTGACGGCCTGGCGACAACAGATCAGGGCTGGGGTTTCAATGGGCCTAATGATCGCTTTAATTACAAATTGCTGGGTCGAGAGGAAAAATATGTCCCTTACAACCCTTATAAAGCACATGCCAAGGATGCTACGCCGGATAAAGTAATCACCGAAGACGGACGATTTAATCAGGAGTATGCCCGCTACGAGTTGCATCGTGTGTGGATTGTTGAAGCCACGCTTAAAGAAGGCACGAATCATGATTATGGCAAGCGCGTGTATTATCTTGATGAAGATTCCTGGTGGATTGTGTTAATGGACGGATATGATCGCCGGGGTAATATCTGGCGCCATTGGGAGGACCATCATGTTTTTTACTATGACACAGGTTTCATGAATCGGACCACGGAACTCCAGTACGATATGGATGCCGGGCGTATGCTCGCGTTGATGTTTGATAAGTCTAGTGGTCCTGATTTTTCCTGGCGTGCAGAGGACAGCTATTTCACCCCGGCTGCGGTCCGCAGACGCGGGGTTCGTTAAATTCGAACGGTGCTTATTGCCCCCTGAAACAGCTATAACCCGGCAATATTCAACGCGCAGTAAAGGCGAAGCAAAAGCCGAACATAAAATGGCCAGCTTAGCTGGCCATTTTATGTTCGGCTTTTGTTGTTTTCGATTGGGCGTAGTTATTGAACTCGTTGCTGATTATTCATTATGCTCGGCAGCGCCGACCCAGAAATGATGCTGCAGGTCGCATCGGAATTTTCATATAGGGCGCTAACTTTCACTGGGATAGGGCTTGACTATATTACTAGAACTCTACCGGTAGAGAGGTAGGTATCAGTAGGGAAGTGGATAGCTCCCATGAACCGGAATCCACAGTAATTGCTCCATTGAGCAATACCACGTTGAGCTGATCTCGGAAGATAATCGCAGACCATCGTGGTATTTTTGCCCATTAAATCGGTGGGAGTAGTCGGCGATGCGCGGCGTTACGAGCATGTCGTGCCTCTGCGTGCGGTTGAAACAATCGATTTCATGACTGCCCGCTGGGCGCACCTGCCCTATGACTTTATTGAACGTGTCTCGAACCGCATCATTAACGAGATTTCCGGGATTTCCCGCGTGGTATACGACGTCTCCAGTAAACTGCCCGCGACAATTGAGTGGGGTAAAAGAATTTTATAAGCAATTGAAAAATAAAGATAAAATCCATTCTATTGATAATGTGATCTGTATCATCAATGGTATTTTTCGTGGTATTTACTGCGCATGGTAAGGCAGAAAACATCCATACCATGAGAGGATATTCGATACTGGCATGGTATCAGACAGCGTAGCCTGCACGTACTTTTGAGCACCGGGAGAAAATCCCGCGTCTGGGTCGGATACTCTGTGGGCTGATTAATCCTTGGTCGGCACGGAAGGGCTGAGAATAAAAAATTCGCGTTAAAGGTTGCTGCTTTGGCAATAATGAAAATCGCTGGCGACACCGTCGCGAGCAAGCCTTCCTCTAAAGGAGCATATTGATAAATGCTGCTCCGGAGGAGAGATTAGTCGACCAAATCTGTATTTTTTGGCTTGTTCATATACTCAGGTTTGCAGATCTCATACAATAGCTAGGCAGCTTTCTGGCCGAGGGGCGAACTAGTAATTCAGAATATGGAATTCAATAGATGATTAACAACATTAGTCAATTGCTCGAGCAATTCATGGGCGGCAACAACTCACAAGGACAAGAGACCAAACAGCCATCGTCCACGGGTGGTCAAGGGTTTGGTATGCCCGGTGGTAATTTTGCCGGCGGTGCCGTGGCTGGGGGAATTCTCGGGCTACTGGTTGGTAACAAGAAAGCCCGCAAAATGGCTGGCGGCCTGATCGGCTACGGTGGAGCCGCTGCGGCCGGTGCTTTGGCCTACAAGGGCTACCAAAATTGGCAACAGGGCAAGCAAGTGGCGACTGCGCCAGTTGCAACGCCGGTAGATTTAAACAATGTTGATCCGCGTTTTATCCCGGTGCCTGAAGTACAGGGCAACAACAACTTTTCCTTGACCCTCGTTACTGCGATGATCGCTGCGGCCAAGGCAGACGGCCATATCGATGCACAGGAGCAGACGGTTATCTTTGAACATGTTGAAAAGCTGTCACTGGATGCGCAAAGCAAGGGGTTTGTGTTTGATGCTTTGCGGCAACCGCTAGACTTGGCGATGGTAACAGCGAACGTGCAGGGCGTAGAGCAAGCATCGGAAGTTTATCTGGTTTCGCGTTTAGTCGCGGATGGCGATCACCCAGGCGAACGCTCTTACTTGGACGCCTTGGCCCATCAATTAAGCTTACCGAAAGACCTAGTGGCTCATCTCGATCATCAGGTAACCGGAAAGTAAAAGTATATTTACAATCGAGTAGACGCCGCAGGAACTGGTAGGGTAGGTAATGTAAGTTAATCGCTGGTAATAGCAGCACCAGAAACAACAAAATCTAGTGCAATTGGGATATGAGGTGCGCCGGGAAGGAAGTGTAACGTCGATGGAAAGCCGATGACGATTCAGTCAGCGCCACGGTAGTTCAACTTGTACGGCCAAACCTCCGATATCGCTTTTGGCGAACGTCAATGCACCTGTGTAGGCTGTCACTTTGTCGGCGACAATCGCCAAGCCGAGCCCGTGGCCGATGACAGATTCATCAAGTCGCTGACCTCGCTGCATCGCCCGCTGCAACTGCGCTTCGGGTATGCCGGGCCCATCGTCGGCCACCTCGATGAACAGCGAGTCATTGTCGCGGAGCATCGTCAAAGTGACATTCTCTCGACCCCACTTGCACGCGTTGTCCAATAGATTGCCAAGCAGTTCCAGAATATCTTCGCGCTCCCAGGGGATGCGGCCCTGCAGGCTCACCTCGGTGTCAATATTGATCCGCTGCTGATGCACGCGGCGCAAACTTTCTAACAACAGCGGCAGGTCTGCGTCGATATCGAACAGATTCTCTGGGTGGTGTGTGCCGGCCGTACGGGCGTACGCCATTTCGTGGGTGATGCGGCGGTTGATGAGCTCGATCTGGCTGTTGATCGCTTCGCGCATTTGGGGGTCGCGGCGGATCGCGTCGCGCTCTGTCAGGGTGAGCAGAACGGCGAGTGGTGTTTTCAGCGCATGGCTCAGGTCACCCAATGTAGTACGTGAACGCTGCAGTTGTTGTTGAGTGTCGCACAGCAAACGGTTGATTTCACCCACGAGCGGTACAAGTTCGCGCGGCACATTTTCATCCATCGCCATTATCGTGCCATTGCGCAGCTGCTCCACCTGTCCGCGCGAAGTTTCCAGTGGTCGCAGCGAGCGGCGCACCAGGTACAGCTGCAGCAATGCCAACAATACGACTACCAGTATCCCGAGCGCCAGCAGCAGATACTGGATGTGGCGGATGTCCTGCAGAATTTGGGAGTAGTCGCTGGCCATCATTACGTCTATAGGCTCGCCAAAGCGGCGGAAATTTGCGTTCAGCCACAGCAAACGCTGGTTGTCGGGCCCGGTTACCACTTGCTCGGCCAGTACCTCGTGACTAGCGGGAGCCAGTTGCTCATCCCACAGCGAGCGAGAACGCCACTGGCGCTTGTCAATGGTCATCACAAAATAGCGACCCGAGAGCGGACGATGATAAGCGGGGTCGAGACTGGCGTTATCCAGCATCAGACCATTCGGTCCGCGCTTAACCGCCCTCAGCAGATTGCGACTTTCATCATGCAGATTGGCAATCATGTAGTCTTGCAGCGCGCGATCCAGCAACCAATTCGCCGTCTGCCCCATCGTAATGCCCGCGAATAGCACGCTGCCAGTGACACCCACTATCAGCAGGCGGGTAATCGACTTCACGCCGACACTCCGCGAAATTGGTAGCCCTGACCGCGGTGGGTTTTGATCACGCTACTGCCCAGCTTGCCGCGCAAGCGATTGATGTGCACGTCGATCACATTGCTGTCGCGTTCCTGCTCGTTGTCGTACAGATGCTCGGCTAGCTGCGAACGTGACAGCAGCTTGCCAGAATGCAACATGAAGTAGCGCAGTAATTGAAACTCCGCGCCCGTCAATTGAATGTAGTTGTTGCCTTCGATGACGCAGTGACGCTCCTCGTCGAGCTGTAATCCACCTGCTGCGAGAATAGACATGTTGACGGCATGATGCGTGCGCCGAATGAGCGCCTGCACCCGAAGTATCAGTTCTTCGGGATGGAAGGGTTTGGTCAGGTAATCATCTGCACCGGCTTTCAAGCCATCTATCCGGTCGGCCCAGGTGTCGCGCGCGGTCAACACGAGCACTGCAGTGGTCAGATTCGAGGCGCGCCACTCGCGCAGGATCGTGATACCGTTCCGACCTGGAAGCCCCAGGTCAAGCGCGATAATGTCATAGGGGTTGTCTGTTGCCTGAACGGCAGCATCACGACCATCGACCAGCCAGTCGACTGCATAGCCGTTACGCTGCAAAAGTGGCGCCAGTTCGTCGGCCAGTGCAACATTGTCCTCAACTAGCAGCCGCCGCATTAGTCTTCGAGCTCATCCTCGAGTATTTTGCCACTTGTAGCATCGATCTCCAGCTCGCGCACACTGCCGTTACTGAGCAGTATGTCGATTTCGTAGCGGTACTCGTCATGTTCGACTTCCAGTTCCACTTCGAGTACCTGCAGATCAGGGTAACGCGCTGTCACGGCCTGCAAAATTTGCTGGAACGGCGCCACCTGCCCGAAACGTCGCAATTGCAGCACCTCATCCTGGTTGATCTCATCGGCATTGCCAGTATGGCTGGCAATGCCCAACAAAAGTGTCGACAAGCAGGCGACGATACGTGGCGAACAGTTATTCACTGAATCTCAACGCTCAGTCATCCTGCTGGCTGCGCAAGACTTCACCGGTAGCCGCATCGATATCGACATCCCACTCCTTACCTGCAGCGTCGCGCAGTTCAACCTGATAGACATACTTGCCATAGGAATCCTCAAGCTCGGTGTCGGTAATCTTAGCGTCTGGATACTCTTTCATTGCGATCTCATTCAGTGCAGAAAACGGCTTGATCTTGCCGTCCTGCTGCAGCTGCGCAGCCTCGTCGACACGCACGTCTGCAAAAGCCAGCGTGGCGGAAAAACCAGTTAGAGCAGCAATAGCGATTATTCGTTTCATGTAATTCTCCTTACGAGTTACGTGGCGGTATTGCCACAGGTATAAAAACTACCAAGAGAAGATTAATTGCAGATTAATTTTCAGCCGTGCATTCAATAAAGGCAAGTTGCCGTCTCGGGTATCGCCTTTTTCTGATTTTTTAGGGGTGTGGGTCCAAGCGTCTATGAGTACCGGACTGATTTTGGTCAGGAGTACCGGATTTACTTCGGCAAGGAGTGCGACCGATTGGTGTTATTGCTCGCGGGCGGTACCAAGAGGCGCCAGAAAGTGGATATTCAGGCAGGTGCCGAGAAGTATCCTTCGTTTCGTAAGGGTTTGCTGCAGGAGGGGGTTGAATGTCTGCTCGCCGGTGACGTTGATACCGGCAATCCAGTTCTGCGTGACTATATCAACGCAACGAGGTGGTTCGAAGAACTATCTTAAGTCTTCGATATATCTAGCAAGGGTCATATGCGCATGTTCGGGCCGAAAGGGAACCCCAGGTGAGCACCCTGTTTGCGGTGATCCATTACCTGCAGGAGCAGGATGGTACACGCTTGGAAGTCAAAGCCCGGAAAGTGGCCTAGGGTGCTGTGAGACGGCGGCCAGTTTGCGATTTTTTCAAAGTATTTTTAAGCATTTTCTGAGCATGGTATTTTTCATGGTATCGCCAATCATCAGAAATATAACATATTGAAAATCAAAGATAAAAATATCTTGTTTATAATCGAGTGGGAGTGCCCGGTACTGGCAGGCACCTGCTGGCATAGGTGGGCATCACAAGCTGAGTTTTTCAATATCTCGCAGCCGCGCAATAGACTGTACATAAACACGGTATAGCAAGGACGCGGATCATACCCCACGTGGCGGCCAGGACGGCCAGCCGGGATCGGGATGCTGGTCGATACCAGCGCCACCGGCGCGAGCAGACCCTGCTCTATCGGATCGTCGACGAGTATTATCCGGCGCTCACGGGTCATATGGCGGAGCAGGGCAGGGAACTGCCGGGTTATGTGCAACGCGAGTTCGAGGATTACCTCCAATGCGGTCGTCTCGAATGCGGCTTCATGCGGGTGCGCTGCGAGTCGTGTCACGCCGAGCACCTGGTTGCGTTCAGTTGCAAACGTCGGGGGTTTTGCCCGAGTTGCGGGGCGCTGCGCATGGCCGAGAGCGCAGCCTTGCTGGTCGACGAGGTGTTGCCCGAGCAGCCAGTGCGCCAGTGGGTGCTGAGTTTCCCGTTCCAACTGCGTTTCCCGTTTGCCAGCTGGCCCGAGATCATGGGCCGGGTGCCGGGCATCGTCTACCGCGTGATCGAGACGCACCTGGTCAAGCAAGCGGGATTCACAAAAAAGATAGCCAAGACCGGCGCGGTCACCCTGATCCAGTGCTTCGGCAGTGTACTCAACCGAAAAAACCGGGGTCCGAAAAAACCGGGGTCTCGAAAAAACCGGGGTCTGGTCTTGCAATGCCACATTCGCGAAAAAACCGGGGTCTGGTCTTGCAATGCCACATTCGTATCAGTGACGGTTATGATGGTTACGGCTATAACCATCTGGGTTATGGTGACAGTTTACTAAATACCCTAAATCTTCAGGATGACTCTGCGAGTTTACTCAGTGGGCTAAGAACCAAGGTATACGGATTGAATATATCCAGCCAGGCAACCCACAACAAAACACCTATATTGAACGAGTCAACCGAACGATTCGGTACAGCTGGGTCAGCAAACATCTGTTTGAAACACTGGAAGAGATTCAGGCGGATGCAACGAACTGGCTTTGGTTTTACAATCACAAACGGCCACACAAAGCCAACGGTGGTAGACCACCACTGATGGCGGCTTAACCTCTACTTTTAACGGCAGTTAAAAATGGGATGATTACCTATCAGAGTGCTTGAACTGCGAGTGCTCTGGAGCAGTCCGGAAACCTGCCAAATCATTTCCAGAACCAGAGGCTTGGGTTTTTCCATCTCGCCCCTTCTTATCTATGAGTTACAGTTTTTCCTGTTCAAGATCAGCCCGCTTAGAATCAATAACGGGAATGTGATGAAATTAGTCTCCGCCGCGATATTGATCAGGCATGAGTCTGAGGCGGTTTTATCAAGGAGTCAGCAGGAATACCCAAACCTTTGTGGAGCTTCCAGATCATCTTCAAAGTCAGCGAGCGTTTGTGATTGAGAATCTCGTAAACGCGATTACTTCTGCCGATCATCGGCTCAAGGTCTTTTACGGTTAAGCCCTGGCGCTCCATTTCGAACTTGATGGCCTCAACAGGATCGGGCAAATCCATCGGGAAATTCTTGGCCTCATAAGCCTCAATAAGCGTGACCATGACATCCAGCCTTTCGCCTTCTGGCGTATCCGGGTCAACTATCATCAGACTTTCAATTTCTTTTAATGCCACGCGGTAGTCGGCATCAGTTTTAATCGGTTTGATCTCCATGGCTAATCCTCTCGTTTTTACCGTGGGGGCGTTAAATGGTTTGCACATCAATCTTGTTGTAGTGCACATGGGTGCCAATAAAGCGGATGTAGACAACCCTGTAGGAGTAATTGATCCACACGACAAATTGATACTTGTTCCCTGCAGTATTGAACACTACACGATCGTCATTAAGGATGCTGGCATTCCTGAAGTCCTGCTTTACCTCGGCATGCAAGGCATGACGGTGCCAGGCCAATGTTGGCTTCTTAGTATCCTGGTAGTTCGGTTACTTTTCCCAGAATTATCTTAGTGTCGACAGAACGATAATTCTTATGCTGCCGACAAGTTGGTCCCATATTGGGACTTGAGCAACAAATTTTTCGCTCACTCGCAGGCTCGGCTAACATCATCAACCTGTCTATCCTCTTGACGCAGTGTTCGATGGAGACACTCAGTGCTTACGGAGTTGTGAAAAAAATGAAACTTTTTGAAGAAATTTCTGAGCATGGTATTTTTCATGGTATCGCCAATCATCAGAAATATAACTTATTGAAAATAAAATATAAAAATATCTTTTTTATAGTCGAGTGGGAGTGAGCGGAAATGCAAGTCCCTCCATTTGTGGAGCTTTACAAAGTCACGAAGAGCTTCCACGGCCAGTAAGCACTTCGGCGTTGTGGTGCACCGACGAGTCGATCCAGGCGCGGTTTACGCTGTGGTTTCAGGCGAATAGTCATAGTTGTGGACAGGTTGATACTTGGCTTTGATCAGATGTACACATAAATACTACAAAAAGTGTTGCAAAGGAAAATCCCGTGGGCTTACAGCCCGTCAACGGAATGATCTGTCAAATACTCTGGGTCATCATCTGTAGGTTTATCGTACATCTCAGCTTCAGTCAGGCGAGCATATATCTCAATCAGGGTACCATCCGGATCCTTGAGCCATAGCTCATGCAATGGCGTACCTTTCCAGGTGGTACGCGGTGGTTTTTCAATGTGGGCACCAAATGTTCGTGCGCGGTTATAAGCATCAATGACGGCACTTTTATCACTCACCCCAATACCAAGGTGATAGAGAGTGTCATGATTTAGCTGCTTATCATCAGCCACCAGCAGCACAAAGTTAAGGCCCAGATCGGGTCGAATAAAAATGGCGTATCTGTGGGTCCATTCTTTGGGCCAGGTATCGAGTAACCAGGCGTAAAAACGAATGCTTTGGGCGAGATTGTTAACTCGAATACTGGTGTGGAACTCTTTGGATGAAGGTCCTTCAAGTTTGTCGAGGGGAGTGTCGAGCAGGCCATTGAGTATCTCTATGCGCGCTTTGATTTGATCCCGTGCTGCACGAAAACGCGCTAATACTTCGCTTGCAGTTACCGAGGTGTCTTTTGACGCGGGGTCTGCTATGGGCCAATGTAAGCGCTGTACCTGGCCAGGCAAAACAGGGCAAACTTCGTCAGTACAAAGTGTAACCACCAGATCGACAGAGCTTGTATCGACCTCGCTGACTGAAGTTGATTGCTGCCTGAAAATATCGATACCCACTTCAGCCATTACTTCAATAGCGACAGGATTCACCTGTGAAGACGCCGAACCCGCGCTATTGATAGTAGCGCGGTCGCTAAGAATAGTTCGCGCCAGCCCTTCGGCCATTTAACTGCGGGCAGAATTAGCTACACAGAGGAATAAAATATTCATGATTGGGCATCTCTATTTTTAATGGGGCTGCCGTTCTCAACAAAAATTGACTCTTCACTGGCGGGGAAGTGCTTTCGCGTGCGGTTTGCAAATGCGACAAGCGACAACATTACCGGCACTTCGACCAGAACGCCGACAACGGTAACGAGTGCCGCGCCAGAGTTAAGGCCAAATAAACCAATGGCAGCGGCGACGGCCAGTTCGAAAAAATTTGATGTGCCGATTAAAGCGCACGGCGCTGCAATATTATGGGGTACGCGCCATAGCCAGGCGGCAGCATAGGCGATGATAAAAATACCGTAGGACTGAATCAGTAGAGGGCTGGCGATCAGGGCAATCAATAAAGGCCGATCAAGAATAACGTGGCCTTGAAATCCAAACAGCAGCACTACCGTAGCTAACAGACCCAGAATTGAGAACGGCTTAATTCGTGATGTAAAACGAGTAACGCTTGTATCGTTTTGCCCACCGTTTGCTCGGCGCATCAGCATTGCGCGTGTCCCTGCGCCCGCCGCGAGGGGGATGACGACATAAAGCACGACGGATAGTAGCAATGTTGTCCACGGCACCTGAAGGTCAGTCACCCCCAGTAACAGGGCAACAATCGGTGCAAAGGCAAAGACCATGATAATGTCGTTTAGCGATACCTGAACCAGGGTGTAATTTGCATCACCATGAGTCAATTGTGACCAGACAAACACCATGGCGGTACACGGAGCTGCGCCGAGAAGAATGAGCCCGGCAATGTATTGCTGAGCATCGGCAGGATTAATTAAATCGACAAAAAACACCTGGAAAAACAACACGCCTAAGCCGGCCATTGTGAAGGGCTTTACAAGCCAGTTGACTATGAGGGTGATGATCAAACCCTTGGGCCGTCGATGTATATCGTGCAAGCTGGCAAAATCTACGGCGACCATCATAGGGTAGACCATTGCCCAAATGAGTACAGCAACGACCAGATTAACCGATGCGTATTCCCAGCCGGCAATAGTCTGGAAGATGTTGGGGAAGAGCTCACCCAAAGCGACCCCGGTGGCAATGCACAGTCCTACCCAGAGCGAGAGGTAGCGATCAAAAATAGACATAAGGTATTTCCGTAAGACTTTATTTAAGGAGACTTTGTTTAAGGAGGTTTTTTTCAGTAAACGTTTTCCCATGCTTATCACTGGTTAAGCTCTACGGGGCATTGTAGTGGCCTAATGAAACCGGACACCAGGTTAGGTGGTCATGT
>TARA_R110000787_G_scaffold16774_12_pt1 | contig 11646 bp, 10 predicted proteins | sample TARA_R110000787 | Tara Oceans TARA_R110000787 (sample SAMEA4397920) | marine metagenome | biome: Polar Biome; feature: [DCM] deep chlorophyll maximum layer (ENVO:01000326); material: water (ENVO:00002006), including particulate matter (ENVO:01000060) such as... | depth 35 m
TGCTAATTTAATTGTTAGTTGGGTGAGGAGAGGAGCTTTAGGTATTAAGACAATGAATAAAGCTAGCGGTTTAAATGTTGATTGGGGAACTAGAGTTGATAACCATTGGGCATTTCAACCTCAAACAAAGCCAGAGATGCCTCAGTTTGATATGGATCCACATGAAAATCCAATCGACAATTTCATCATTGCAAAACTACAAGATAAAAATCTAAAACTATCTCCTAGAGCAAATAAGAGAATTCTTATCCGTAGAGCTTATTATGATATTATAGGACTACCACCTTCTGGAAAGCAAGTTCAAGATTTTATTAATGATGATGATCCTGGAGCTTGGAACAAAGTGATTGATGAGCTCTTAGACTCTAAGCATTACGGAGAGCGCTGGGGCAGACACTGGTTGGACATCGCTAGATACTCTGACTATAAAGGTGGGGCAAACAATCGTAGAACCGATCCTAGGTATGCTTACGCATGGACATATAGGAACTGGGTGATTGAGTCTCTGAATGCTGATAAACCTTATGATATATTCATTAAAGAGCAGTTGGCTGCAGATCTTATAGGATCAAAACCAGCAGATCTTAGAGCGTTAGGATTTCTTACAGTTGGGAGACGCGATAGAAATACAGATGATGTAATTGATGATAGAATTGATACAATCTCAAAAGCGTTTCTAGGCTTAACAGTTTCTTGTGCTAGATGTCATGATCACAAGTTTGATCCAATTACTCAAAAAGATTATTATGCTTGGCATGGAATTCTTAGTTCAATTCAAGAGCCAGATGAGTTTGATCTCCCAGTTGCAAAAGATACAAGAAAGGATTCTAAATTTGCTGATTACGATAAGAAACGTAAAGTTGCAGATAAATCAATTCTAGATTATAAACAGAAACATTATGCTAAATGGTATGATCATTTTCGTAGAAACGGATATCAATATATCACTCATTCACATAATTACTATCAGGAGATTGCTCTAGAATCTCGTAGACAGTATTCTAGAACAAATAAGGTTGCTGATGTAACTGGATTAGTTGGTAATAGATTATCTGCATGGCAAAGAGAGATGAATTCAAATAACCCTTTCTGGAATCCATATAAAGAGCTTATTAAAATTAGCTCGCAACAATGGAATATTTCTTTGAATAAAATGTCTCAAGATAAGGTAAAATATGATTTTGGAGTTGTAAGAAGCTTGCAACTAGCAAAACCTAAAACAAAGAAGCAGATTGCTCAATGGTATTCTAATGCATTTAAATCTTCTTGGGAAGCTTATACAGCTCGTAAAGGAAAGATATCAAATAAGCTACATAAAGATTGTATTGCAATTCTAACTAAAGCTAAAGGTCCTGGTGATTTAGGAGATGTAGATCGATTCTTCTTAGTTCTTAATAATAGAGAAAGAACTAGATATGAAAATGGTTTAAGAACCGAAGTCGGAAAACTTATTAATCTTGAATGGACTCACCCAGCTGTTCCTCCTAGAGCAATGGCAGTTACAGATAAAGCAAAACCAGTTACAACTAAAATTTATAAGCTTGGAAACAGACGTTCATTAGGTGCTCCGGCTCCTAGAGCATTTATTGCATATCTAGAACCTAAAGGAAGACCATATCCAGCTAATACATCTGGAAGAGTTCAACTTGCAGAATCGATTATTAATAATCAGCTCACTTCTAGAGTCATTGTGAATAGAATATGGCAAGGACATTTTGGAGAAGGTTTTGTATCAACTCCTGATGATATGGGAGTTCAAAGTAATACACCTAAGCATCCAGAATTAATAGATTGGATGGCTGTATATCTGAGAGATACAGGATGGAGCTTAAAACAACTTCATAAATTAATTATGGTTTCTGATACATATCAGCAAGCAAGTACTCCTGAACCAAGAGCGGAATTTGCTGACTCTGGAAATCTTTTATTTCACCGACAAAACATTAAACGTTTAGAATTTGAATTATTGAGAGATACTCTATTTAAACTATCAGGAAATCTAGATAGCACATATTTAGCTGGTCCAGTTGACCTTCTAAAACGTCCATACACTTTGCGTAGAAGTGTATATGGGCAAGTTGATCGCAGAAGAGTTCCAGAGCTTATGTCTGCATTCGATTTTGCAAATCCAAATCTAACTACAGGGAAGAGATTTTCCTCAACAATTCCTCAGCAATCATTATTCATGCTGAATAATCAAATGGTTATAGATCAAGCTAAGACAATTGTATCTAAAACGTCTCCTAGAGGTAGCATGTATGAGAATGTCTCAGAAATTTATAGAATTATTTACCAACGACCTCCCACACTCATTGAAGGTAAAATTGCAATGAGGTTTGTGAGTGGTGCAAGCTCCAATAAGATTAATGGATTACATCAGTTCGCGCAGGTTCTTTTATTATCGAACGAGCTTATATACATCAATTAAAAATAAAAGTTGCACCCTTTAAGAAATGATCGTATATTACTCGTATGAAAGGTAAAAAGATCGTTTGTGTTGTTTCAGGTCGTGAGACTTATTTTCCAACTGGAGCGTTGGAAAAAAAGGTTTCGAAGTTTGGAACGGTGGAGGAATTCGAGAAGCATTATGTATGCTGTGAAGCTCGGAAACCTCTCCGAGAAGGATTAAATGTTTCACAAGCTCGCGCTCGTTTAGGAATTACGAAAGAGATGCCAACAGTTCCTTTCGAAGTCCTCACTCGCATGGGGTTGATGAAACATGTTGGTAAGGTTAAAGCTAAGAAAATCGCTAAGAAAGCTCGACAGAATTATTTAGAATCTGCGGAGTATCTAAAGAGTAAAGCTGAACGTGATATGAACGGATATGGTTGGGAAACTAGAGAAGAATTTATCCGAGATGTTACTGGTGGGCCAGGAGGTGGTACATGTCAGCGTCCAGACATCCGAGTAAATTCAGGTGGCTTTTGCGATGGTTGTCCTTATCATGATAATTGCCTAGTAACTAAGACACGACTTAGAGGTGAATCATATTATGCTAGAAAGAAAAGAGAAAAGCTCGCAGCCTAAAATTAAGAAGACAGTTAAAATATCTTGTATTGTAACAGGAAAGACCTTTCTATTCAATAGAAGTTATTTTGACAAGAAGGTAGAGAAAATTGGAACGGAAGAGAAGCTTCGCGAAACATATATTTGTCGCGAAGCTTCTCATTATCTAAAGAGAGGATATTCAATTGAGAAGACAAGAGAGATCTTGGGAGTTGATGTCACAACTGTAGGGCAAATTTCAGAAGAAATAGTTAATGCGTTAGTATTAGATTGTAAAAAACCCATTTCTAGATTAAATATTTCAAACTACAGCTTGGACGAAATTGAGACAGGATCAGATCCAGCTGTAGTTGAGTATATTAACAACATAACAGCAAATGGATAGAAGACAATACATAGTAGCTTTAGCAGGAAATAATAACAGAATCTTAAAAGTTTTTGATGCAGCTACAGGAATGCTAGCTGGACAATTTTCATCTCAAGGTGAAGTTATGACTCCTCCCATCGTTGTAGGTAATATGGTATCTTACGTAATTAATACTCCTGGATTTTCAAATATGGGAGTGAGAAAGAAGCTTCCTGGAGGAATGTTAATTTCATACTTTAAAGTGTAATGTCTCATAATCTAAAATATAATGCTTCTCTAGCGCCCGATGAATACGTTGCAGCTAGAACAACTCTAGCAACTTTAACATCTCTCTCGCTTTCGGCCATATCACTTTCAGCCGATATTGCATTGGATATGTTGACGCCTGCTAAAACCTTGGTAGACGTGTATCTCGCTAATCGTCTCACGTATCTCCGAGCGGTCTCTCAAATTGAAGTTACACAAACATTTGGTATTGAATACCATGCAGATTATGGATCAGTATATACTACAACTGCTAGTATTACAGGTTGGAAAATTCTCTCTGGTACAAGTTTAAATACAGCAGTGTCTGTAATTTTAGAAACATTATCAGCTGGAAATAATTTACAAACAAATAGTGATACTATTTCAGCTCATACAACTCCTGCTTTATCATACACAATAAATGAATTGATGACATCTGCAGTTGATTATGATTTAGGTATTGATTGGTTAAATGCTCATCCAGAGAATTATGGATATGGTAATTCTGGTACATACGGAATTTTATTCCAGATCGTTGGCAGTAAAATAGGAATTAATATTGCTCAAAAAAATCACGATTTCCAATTATGGAAAGCTTCTTCATCCACCCGGTATATCTAAGTTGAATTATTGCATACATTAATTATAATGTTGTAATGACGAAGGATTACAATTTAATAAACAAATCTCCTACAGTTGTTGATTACACTGCTTTAAGTGTATCTAATTTACCTGTATTGTTTTTAGGCGCATCAATAAGAAATCAATTTGATGAAGAGATGTATAGAATTAATAAAACATTTAAACCGAAACGCGTTTCTCACTTTTCGTGGGATGGATCAGAACTTAGCGCGCAATTTTTTTATGGTATAGAAGTTATCCCTCTTGAAGAACAAGATGAGTTAATTAGAGATATTAGTAACTTTTATAGAATATTTCTAGATGTTAAAGATATGGATCACTGTATTGAAATTTATAGACGAAGACTTCTAGAAAGTGGAATCTCTGCAGAAGAGTGTTGGAGTAAATTAGATGATGGAATATATCCTATTGATCTTTGCTGCTTAAGTAAATTAGTCAGCCGAAAAACTTATAATCAGCTAGAATTTATTGAAAATATTATAGATACACAGCCTGATAATACACCATTTAATGTTATACCTCTATCATTATTTATCTTTGGACCTTCAGTTAGTTATGCTATTGATTCTAAATGATTTTTAAAGATAAAATTTTAACCAATTCCAGTCGCACTGTCAGAAATATAAGATAAATAACTATAATATTCCATGAATAAACCTACCGATTTTTTAGAAGTAATATCTGACTATGTTTTTACAACCAAATATGCCAGATATGATGAAAAGAAGCAAAGAAGAGAAACTTGGACAGAATGCGTTACTCGAAGTGCTCAAATGCATCATGATAAGTTTAAGAATACTCTTTCAAAAGAAGATTTAGAACAAATTAAAAATGCATTCAGATTAGTTAAATCTAAACGGATTGTACCTTCAATGCGTTGTATGCAGTTTGCAGGCAAAGCTATTGAGGCTCATAATGCTAGAGGGTATAATTGTGCAGTTCGCCCGATCGATTCAATCCGATCATTTGCAGAAGTATTTTATTTACTTCTTTGCGGTTGTGGGGTAGGTTTAGGAGTTAGCAAGACCTTCATTAAGCATTTACCTCCTCTTGTCGGCGCAGATGATAAGACTGGAGCAGTAATTAATTATATTGTTGATGATTCAATTGAAGGTTGGAGTGATTCAATTGAAGCTCTTCTCAATTGCTATTTTAGAAATACAGCATATACAGGCCGGAAGATTGTTTTTGATTATTCTAAGATTCGTCCAGAAGGAGCTCCTGTAGTTACAGGTGGTGGAAAAGCTCCTGGATACAAAGGTTTAAAACGATGCCACACTCTTGTAAAGGATCTCCTTGATCATATTATCGAAGATCTCACACAAGATAAAATGCATCCAATTAATGCTTATGATATTTTAATGCATTGTTCAGATGCGGTTCTCTCTGGAGGTATTAGACGCTCCGCAACAATTGCTCTCTTTGATCCAGATGATGATGAGATGATGTCCGCGAAGACATTCTACACAATTAATAAACATACTAAATTCTATCTAGATGAAGATACTAATCTCTGGTGTGGAAAGGTAACGATTAACGGAAAGAAATATGAGGCTAATATTAGTGAATTTGAAAAGGATCAAATTCTAAGTGATAAAACAATTAGTTGGATTCATATTCAACCTCAGAGAGCTAGATCTAATAATAGTGTTCTCCTATTACGCAATGATACTACATTTGAATTCTTCAAATCGATTATTGAAAAGACTAAGCAATTCGGTGAACCAGGATTTGCTTTTGTAGATAGTTTAGATCAAATGTATAATCCGTGTGTTGAGATTGGGTTTCTTCCAGTTACTAGTTATGGAGTTACAGGAGCTCAATTCTGTAATCTAACTTCTTGTAATGGAGCTCTCATCACCACAAAGGAAGAGTTTTACGAATGTGTTATTGGAGCGACAATTATTGGAACACTTCAAGCATCGTATACAGATTTCCCTTATTTATCTCAAGCTGCAAAAGAGCTTACGGAAGAAGAATCTCTTCTAGGTGTTTCTATTACAGGAATTTTTGACAATCCAGATATTCTTCTTGATAAAGAATTAGAAGAAGAAGCTGCTGAATTAGTAGTTGATACAAATAGAATCTGGGCGGCAAAATTAGGTATACCTCAAGCAGCTAGATGTACTTGCGTTAAACCAGAAGGTACGAGCTCTCTTATCCTAAAAAGTGGATCTGGAATCCATGCTTGGCATAATCATGAGTTCTTCAGAAGAGTTCAATGTAATAAATTAGATAATGTCTATAAATTTTTTAATAAGCATAACCCTCATATGTGTGAAGAGTCTGTTTGGTCGGCGAATAAAACAGATGATGTAATCACATTTCCAATTACGGCGCCACCGAATGCTAAAGTTAAGAAAGATATTACTGCAATTCAGCATTTAAGATTAATTAAACGAGTGCAACAGAATTGGGTTATTCCAGGAACTACAGAGAGTAATACTCGAAAAGTAACTCATAATGTATCTTGTACAGTCATTGTAAAGGATGATGAATGGGATAAAGTATTACATTATCTATATAACAATCGAAAATTCTTCGGCGCAGTTGCTCTACTTCCATATATTGGAGATAAGCTCTTCAAACAAGCTCCAAATGAATCAATCATAACTGATGAAGATAAAGAGAAGTGGAACAACTTAGTTGATAATTACACTCCTGTTAATTATAAAGAATTGAAAGAGAAAGAAGATAACACAACATTAGCAGACTCTGCAGCTTGTGCAGGTGGAGCGTGTGAGGTATTTGTATTGTAATGGCTGTAAAAAAGAAAAAGGTAATTACTAAGAAGCCAGCACCTAAGAAGTCTCGTATCATCGCGAAGAAAGTTTCTGTTAAGAAGCCTAAGAAGCGAAAAGAAAAACCAAGACCAGAGAAATATAAAGTTGTTGTTTCAGGAGATGGAAAAATGTTATGGCAAGCTCAAGGAGATGATTTGATTGAGTTATTTCAAGGCCTAGAAGAGAAGAGAATATTTCATGAAGATCCAGATTGTTTAAATTGTAACTTTCCAGTGAGTCTTTGTAGATGTGTGAATGGATGGAGAACAAGATAATGAGTTCAATAGCTAGACAAAAAGAATATGACGCGGCATATTTAGATATGTGCTATAGATGGGCAGATTTAAGTTATGCAAAAAGACTTAAAGTTGGCTGTTTCATAATAAAGAATGATAATATAATTTCTCAAGGCCGGAACGGAACACCTCCAGGAGAAGATAATTGTTGTGAATATGACAAACAGGTATTTAAGGTTAAAGATGGTGTTCAAACTTCAGAGACTATTTTATGTACTAAAGCAAATGTAATCCATGCTGAAAGAAATGCATTAGCTCGCTTAACTAGAAGCACAGAGAGCTGTGAAGGTGCTACAATGTATATTACGCACGCTCCATGTTATGATTGCAGCTTATTAATTCGTTCATGCGGAATTGCTAGAGTTGTATTCTCAGAAATATGGCATTCTGATTCTGGACAAAGAGCAGGCTGTAATATTTCTCCAGAACAAACCTTAAATGAATTAGAAGAATTCGGAATTAGAACTCTTTGCTCTCCAGTGAAAAATCATTTTATTAAACCATACGATTCACGCCGCGTGACCGCCGAGGGACATTCCCTCGTCTTCGGCGCGCACCGGGATTGTCCATGAGAGTTTAAAACTTAGTTCCAGTTTCAGTATTAGCCGTACCACTCCATGCTTGCCCACCTTTCTTTTCGTGTGCAACCGGGAAAGCTGGTCTCTTATTTTTAAAATTTGCTCCTTTGCCTACTGTTCGAACGTCTTCACTATTGTGACAGAGTGTGAGAGGTACATTACGGAATTGATGAGAGTGACCTATAATATTTACTTTCACTGGACCATTAGCAAAAATTGGAGCTGGAACACCTCCTGATGTAAATTGGTAGAGTTTAGCAGGAATTTCTGCAGCAGGAATCCATCCTTGAAGGACAGTCTCCTCTGTTTCTTGAATCTCCATAGGAGCTGTAATATGGTTAACAGATAATTCTCCTTCGATATGACATGCACCTCCTATCACAACGTTCTGAGACACTCCAAGATTTGATTCTACGAGAACTTGTCCATAGTTCTTCTGTCGTATACTAATTATATCTGCGATGATGGAGAGACGTTTCTCTCCGTGAATATTAATTTCATTTTCAGATACAATATTAACTTGCTCACCTGCTATGTTTGTAATCGTTCCTCCGATATTTACAGACCCTATCGATTTAAAATCAATTCCTCCTGCTCCAACCATTACATTCATCCGGTTGCAGACATTTAAGCTATAAGTACCTCCTGGAAGATCATCCACATGTACTTGTTCAATTAGTGGGCTAGGTTTTGGAACATCTACTACTCCACCTTTGAATACCTGAACTTCTGCTCGAACCATTTTTCCCACTGGATCAATTCTTAGAGCTGGAAAATTATTTAAGAGTAATCCAATTGTTTCAGTTTTATGTTTTGTAATGTGGCGAAGTTCACTTCCTCCTAATCCAAATTTTTGTTCAATCTTTGCTAGATCAGCAATTGTTGCTGAAATCTGATCTTTAATAAGTTTATCTTTCCCTGCATCATTCCAGTTTCCATTTTGAGTTGATGTGCTAAATCCGGTTCCACTACATACTGGACAAACTCCATCATTTAGAAAATTACCTTTTCCACCGGTTGTGAGTTTCCATTTAGCTCCGAAAGGAATACTCACAACATTTCTAAATAGAGATGGAGGATTAATTCCAGTGAAGTTACTTGTCGCATCTGGATATCCAGCTCCAAAATCAGTAGGAGGTAATCCTCGAAATTTTCTGAATAAAATTATACTATTTTTAATATGCCAGAAAGAATCTCTCTGGCCAGAAGAGCAGAGAGGACAAAGAGCAAATGTTCCTGATCTAGTTTGTGAAGGAGATAGTGTTTGAATAAATCTAATCTCATCTGCGCCTGGAAATATAAAATTAGCTCTCTTGATTTCAAAAAGCTGTTTTGTGTCAGCAATATTCTGAACAATATCTTTCCATTGCTGGTAACCATCTTTATTGAAGTTACCAATTTTAGTATATTGATCTCCTCGAACAATTAAATCATAATCACCATCCGAGTATTCAGATCGATCACCTCTAATAGTATGGAACTGATCTCCAAGAATTAATTTACAATCATCATTGGATGAGAATCTCATCATCGCTTCATTGTTAAATTCTAAAAATGATCCATTAAAATGAGTGAGTTTTAAAAGCTCTTTATTGTCTGTGCTTACAATTTCCATGGAACCACCCTTCTGGTTCAATATCAATTTATTCCTATATATATCAGTATCACAGTCAGAACTATTTTGCACCGAGTTCTCATACCCGCCTGGATAGTCGGGACTCTCTGAATCTAAAGCTTGATATACACTCTTCCAATCTCCTTCATCAAAGGATGTAGCGAAATAAACTGGACACATTGGATTACCTTCTCTAAAAAATACCCAAACATGAGCACCTACACCCGGGATCGAAAACATTCCTTTTGCTGCATTACTGTAAGTTGATGGAGTGTAATTGAAAGCATTCTTGTTAAGCTTATTCGGAATGCCAGAGATAATATCTCCTTCATTACTATTCACTGCATCATTAAATGCGTCATTAGGTTTTGTTCGCTCAAAAACTCTTCCAGTTGATTCTCCAATTCCATCCATATTAAGAGCTGTATCACTTGGAACGTAATTTGGATCTTCTTTTATTTTTGAAATTTTTGAGCTGTCACTGATTGATCCAGTTTTAGTTTTTGCATGATACCTTCCAGATGATGATTGACCAATAAGAGGCGCAGCACAATCAGCCCAAGGAAGAATGTCTTTCAACTGCTCGACAATAGAAGTAAGATCACTTCCGATATTCTCACCTATAAATTTCCATTTTTTATCTTTATTATCTTCAGTCCATCGTTCATAGATGGTGGGTGAGATATGAGGAATGTAAACTTTTACTCTTCCACCTTTCAGAGGATCATTATTCTGAATAACTATACCATAATAAAATCCGTTATACTGCTTTTTATTATCTCTTACTTTAGATGTTGTAGGAGCGTTACTCTTTCTTATCATTATGCTATTACTCCTTCTGAATCAATAAATTCTAAAATTGTTGTGCTATGATATCCTTCAGATTGTTTAATAGATTCTTTCTCTAACTTCACATAAGCATTATTCGTAGCTGCATCAGTTGAAGCTTTCTTAAAACCTTTCATCTTAATCTCTTCTTCTTCTATATCAATATATTCATTTCCATAAACTTTTGAATTTGAAAATCTTTGTAGAATATCTGTATCAGCGTCTACTACTTTCTCTGTTCCAAGCTTAAATCTAAACTTACGTTTCTGATCTCCGGCGGCTGTAAGCTCTTTTGACTTCTTAAGAATTGTATCGAGCTGATATCTTCTATTTGTGGAAGCCGGAGCATCACACATACTTCTAATCGTTTTCTGAATCCGTTGTCTAAAAATTGCAGTTTGATGCAATTGAATTTTCTGATGTTTAAATACTTCTAATTTTTTTCTAATCGTTCTTACAATCTCTAATCTAAACTCTCCAATTTTTTGTCTGATTACTAGATCAGGATTTAATCCTGGAATGCCAGGAATACCAGGGATACCTTTATCTAAGAGATAATTTCTTAGTTTATTAATTTTAGCTTCAATACAACCCGAAATCTGTTGAGAAATCATTTGTTTAAGAACTCCATTCTCACCTGCAAATGAAACTTTCAATTTACCTAAGCTAGGTTGCTTTAGAATATTTCGAATATCTTTCGTTTGATTCTTTACATTAATTCCAGTACCTTCTGCAATCACATCATTAATAAAGCGACTTGAATCTGCAAATCCTTTTGGAGGAGTCACTAATGATTTGAGACCTGTAAATTTACCTAATGATTTTGTAAGATCTTGTACACTTCCGGTTGTCACTGATTTAGCAACTTGTTTTATTGTAACGCCTGGAGCAAGAGGAATATTAGGAGCATTAGCAATTGTACCTATAACTGATTTACCAACATGCTTTCCCACACCTTTTACAAAATTTCCTGCATACCCTACATTTCTGGAGATAATATTATTAGCAGCATTATTGAATAGTTTAAAATTGAATGGCATTAATAGTATTTAGTTATTCTCCTTTGAGTTGGATCTTACTTTTACCATCTCCAGCTTCTGAATATGTTAATTCTGTAATAGGAAATGTATCACCTTCGAAGTTTTTATCTCCTATTAAATGATCATGAGAACCTTTCTCCACATAAGCCAATGTTAAATGTGCTCTATATGAGGTTCCGTGAGTGAGAGTGACAGATTTACCAAATTCTTTAATACAAGCTTTATTTATAGCTTTAAGAGATGGG
>TARA_R110000787_G_scaffold59109_1_pt1 | contig 11640 bp, 11 predicted proteins | sample TARA_R110000787 | Tara Oceans TARA_R110000787 (sample SAMEA4397920) | marine metagenome | biome: Polar Biome; feature: [DCM] deep chlorophyll maximum layer (ENVO:01000326); material: water (ENVO:00002006), including particulate matter (ENVO:01000060) such as... | depth 35 m
CCTCAGCCTGCGGACGCACTCGCAAACCTCCGGCTGGTCCCTCACGGCGCAGGACGTCTACAATAACGTCATCCGTACGTGCCTTGAGGCCATCGCCGCGACCGGCGGCCAGACACAGTCCCTGCACACGAACAGCTTCGACGAAGCCCTTGCTTTGCCGACAGACTTCTCCGCCCGCATCAGCCGCAACACGCAGCTCTTCCTGCAACAGGAAGCCGGCGCCTGCCAGACGATCGACATGTGGGGCGGCTCCTATTACGTCGAGCGCCTGACACATGATCTCGCCGCCAAGGCCCTCGCCCATATCGAGGAAGTCGAAGCCATGGGTGGCATGCGCAAGGCCATCGAGGAAGGCCTGCCCAAGCTCCGCATCGAGGAAGCCGCGGCCAATACGCAGGCCCGCATCGACAGCGGCACGCAGACCGTCGTCGGCGTCAACAAGTTCCATCTCGATGAAGACGAAGACGTGCCCGTGCTGAAGGTCGACAATGCCGCCGTGCGCCGCATGCAACTCGACAAGCTTGCCCGCCTGAAGGCAGACCGCAACCAGGCCGAAGTTGACGCCAAGCTTGACGCCATCGCGAAGGCCGCCGCTGGTACCGAGGGCAACTTGCTCGCCCTCGCCGTGGATGCTGCCCGCGCCAAGGCCACCGTCGGTGAAATCTCTGAAGCCGTCGAACGTAGTCAGGGCCGCCACAGCGCCGTCATCCGCTCGATCAAGGGCGTTTATGGCGGCGGCGTTAAAGGCAACGCGCGCGCAGAGGACGCCAAGTCCCTCGCCGCTGTCTTCGAAAAGAAACATGGCCGTCGCCCGAAAATCTACATCGCCAAGATGGGTCAGGATGGTCACGACCGTGGCCAGAAGGTCGTCGCCTCGGCCCTCATGGACCTTGGCTGGGATGTCGAGATCGGCCCGCTCTTCCAGACGCCGGAAGAAGCCGCCGCCGATGCCCGCAAGGCAGGCGTAGATATCGTCGCCGCCTCCTCGCTCGCCGCTGGCCACCTGTCGCTGGTGCCCGAACTAAAGCGCGCGCTCGGCAATGAAGGCGCGGCCAACGCCCGCATCATCGTCGGCGGCGTTATCCCGCCACAGGATTTCGACGCCCTCTACGCCGCCGGCGCCACCGCCATCTTCCCCCCCGGCTCCGTCATCGCCGACAGCGCCATCAAGATGCTGGAAGTTCTGGAAGGTGACGGCGCGGACGTGGCGGCTGAGTAACGGCCATGATCGTCTCCACGACCCCCACCATCCAGAACCGCACGATCACCGCCTATAAGGGCATCGTCTGCGGCGAAGTGATTATTGGCGCGCATATCGGAAAAGATATCCTCGCCAGCTTCACGAACATTGTTGGTGGTCGGTCAGATTCCTATGAGCGCACGATCCGGGAGACCCGCGACGGGGCGCTGGATGAAATGATGCGCGACGCTGAACGCCTCGGCGCCAATGCCATTGTCGGCGTCAAGTTCGACTATCAGGTCATAGGCCAGTCGGGCTCGATGATGATGGTCGCTGTGTCCGGAACGGCGGTTGTTCTGGATTAAGCAGTCGTCATAACAAATGTTATGTACAGCTCTCGCGCGTCTCGCATAGAACAAATGAGACGGGTGAGGAGCAGGTGTCCATGGCGACACGCAGATCGAGACTGGGCGAACTCGATCTGGTGGATCGTCTCCCCCGCTTTATACCCCCAATCCTCATTCAAATCGGTTTTGGCCTGTTATGTGTGCTGGCAGCCATCGGCGCCCGCATGTTCGTCAACCTGTTTGCCGGGTCAGCCGGGCCGTACTCGCTGATCTATCCGGCTATCCTGATCTCCACGCTATTTGGCCGGTGGCAATCCGGCCTCATCACCTTCGTCGGGGCGTTTGCCTATGCCTGGTATGCGGTCCTGCCCTATCATTATTCCTTTGAGTTTGCTGACCCTACTGACGGCGCCCGTACAATCGTGAACGGTGCATCCGCACTGGTCATCGTTGTCTTCGCCGAACTCTTCCGTGCTGCCGTCCGGCGCGCTGTCGTCGAGCGCAATGCCCAGATCCGCACGCATGAACTGCTCCTGCGCGAGCTTGACCACCGCACAAAGAACAATTTCTCCATGGTCGCCAGCCTGCTGGAAATGCAGCGCCGTCATCACCCCTCGGAAGATGTCCAGGAGGCACTGTCGGTGGCCGGTTCGCGTGTTCACAGCTTCGCGGCCATTCACAATGCCATTTATAGCGGCGGTGACTATGTCGAGGAGATCAACATGCGCGACTATCTGTCGGCATTGATCCGGCAGCTGTCAGGCGCCCTCTTCCTCAGTGATACCGTCTCCATCACACTCAACTGCGATCCGGCGGACCTGCCACGAGACACAGCCGTTGCCATCGGCCTCGTCACGAATGAAGTTGTCACCAACGCCGCCAAGCATGCCTTTGCTGAAGGCGATATGGGAACGATCCACGTCACATTCAGGGCCTCAGAAAACCAACCCTGGTGTCTTACCATCGCGGACGATGGGCGCGGCACGCCCGCGAATGCCAAGCCCGCCAGCCCTCGCAGCGGCCTCGGCTCGCGTCTCATTGATGCCTTCGCCCGCAAGGCCGGCGGCGAGCTGCGCACCGAATGGCCAGGCAAGGGCACTCGCGTCAGCCTTACGCAATCTGCCGAGGCCTTCGACGACACCTAGTCTCTTCCCTTTCACGCCCTTACGTCCCAGACTGGCAAAAAAGCCAGAGGACGCAAGGCAATGGACGACTATACCGATTATGACGCGCTGGGCCTGGCCCAACTGGTTCGCACGAAACAGGTCAAGCCATCGGAATTGCTGGACGCCGCGCTTGCCCGAGCAGAGGGTGCGCAGGAAGAACTGAACTGCTTCTCCGCCCTCTTCCCGGATATTGCCCGGCAGCAGCTTGAACAGCCCCTTGGGGACGGCCCCTTTGCGGGCGTGCCCTTCGTCACCAAGGATCTCGCGGTGGATGTCAAAGGTGCCCCCATCACGCAGGGTTCTGTCGCCTGGAAAGGCCATGTCGCGAACGAGGACAGCACACTGGCCGCACGCTACCGCAAGGCAGGCCTCATCTTCTTCGGCGCCACAACCTCCCCCGAGTTCGGTCTGACAACGACCACGGAATCCACCCTCTACGGGCAGACCCGTAACCCATGGGACACCACACGTACGTCCGGCGGCTCCTCCGGCGGCGCCGCTGTGGCCGTCGCTTCGGGCGTGCTTCCCCTCGCACAGGCCAGTGATGGCGGCGGCTCGATCCGCATCCCGGCTGCCTGTTGCGGCCTCTTCGGCATGAAGCCTTCACGCGGGCGCATCCCCATGGGCCCCGGCCGCACAGAGGGCTGGAACGGTCTCTCAACGGTCCACGCCCTCAGCCGCAGCGTACGCGATAATGCCGCCCTGATGGACGCCACACATGGCCCTGAAACTGGCAGCCGCTACCATGCCCCGGCGCCTGCGCGTCCGTTCCTTTCCGAGCTGGACCATGATCCAAAGCCCCTGAAGATTGCCCTCTGGCGTACCGCGCCGAACGGCACAAAGCCTGACGCAGATGCAGAAGCTGGCCTCAAATACACGGCCGACCTGCTGGAAAGCCTTGGCCACACCGTCATCGAAGCGGCACCCCAAATGGACGGCGAAGCCCTCGGCAAAGCGGCCCTGTTCACCATCTCCGCCAATATCGCCGCCATGATCGATGACCGAGCCAAGGCGCTCGGTCGCCCCGTGCGCGAGGACGAGCTGGAGCCGATCACCTTCTCCATGGCGCACCTCGGCCGCACGGTGCCCATGATCGAACTTGCCAACGCCAACAATGCCTTCCAGACCGCCGCCATTGCCTATGAGCGCTTCCTCGATGAGGGCGGCTTCGACATGACGCTGTCAGCCACACTCTCACGCGCACCCGAAAAGCTTGGCGTGATGGCTCTCACCGCAGATCAGGACAAGATGGGCGCCGCTGTCGCCAGCTTCACGCCGCATTGTCCCGTGTTCAACCAGATGGGTGCCCCCGCCATGACCGTGCCGCTGCACTGGACCGCCCCAACGCCAACCGCGCCATCGGGACTGCCCATCGGCATGATGTTCGGCGGACGGTATGGCACGGAAGCCCTGCTCTTCGCACTGGCCGGGCAACTTGAGCGCGCAGCGCCCTGGGCACAGCGCAGACCGCCCGTTTGGGTGGGCTAGGCCATGGCAGATATTGCTCTGCGACCTGAAAATGTGAGACATTTAGGCAAGATCGGACGTTGATTCCTGAAAGGATACCCGCATGCTGAAGTCTCTCGCCCTTGCAATCGCCGCTGCCAGCATGGTCTTAACGGCATCCGCCGATGCAGGTAATCCCGAAGCCGTTGCGCAAATGCTGCGCAATTCAGACAGTACAAATGTCGGAATTGAGTGGGTGGACGATACGATCGCCCGCATTGATGCCAGTCGGGACGGTTACAATTACTCTATCCGGATGATGGACTGCAACGACGCCCAATATTGCGTCTCCAACATGATCTTCGCCACGTTCGACATGGTCGGCGCACCCGGCATGGCGGACTACATGAAGATCAATGAGTACAATGACAGCTACCCGTTCGGCCGAGCCTTCCTGATAGGGAGCCCTGATGAAGACAGTTATGTCATTGGTGTGGACTACACGTTCATGACGTCAGACGAGAACGTGCTCGGCAAGGAGGAAGTGGACCTGTTCTTCGTCATCCTGGACTCATTCGTGAAGCATATGCAGGAAGAGAGCTGATGTCCTTGCGCAGCCATGCAGGTGGCTGCCACTGCCATACCGTCCGCTTCGAAGTCGACCTGCCTGATGCTGTCGAGGTGGAGGATTGCAATTGCTCGATTTGTGCCATGAGCGGCAACATCCATGTCATTGTTCCCGCCAAGCGCTTCCGGCTGCTGAGCGGTCAGGACATGCTGACGGAGTACACGTTCAACACAGGCGGCGCGAAGCATCTCTTCTGCAGCAAGTGCGGTATCAAAAGCTTCTACGTACCACGCTCGAACCCGGATGGTTTTGCGGTGACATGGCGCTGTCTGGATGACTGGCAGTCCCTTGACTTGACCATCAACAGGTTCGACGGTCAGAACTGGGAAGCCAATGCTGGCGCACTTGCGCACAAGTCACAAGACTGAAACGCCCCGATCAATCCTCATCCGGTGGCGGGACATGTGGGCCGTCATCATCATCCTCGCGCATACGCATCCTGCGACGGCCGCGATCATCGCCCGGTTCGCGTGAGAGCATTTCAGCCAGCGACTTGCGCTGATCGAGGGTCAGATCGCCCATCCTTTGAACCAGTGACTCCTGAATTGTGGAATGCACGGTCTCATCAGCAATGCGCAGGCTCGCAAAGGCCCGGCGTACAGCTTCGGCATCATAGGGGTCGATCTGCAGCGCTTCGCCGAGTTGCTTGCGCACGGCGCGCCGGTCGTCCACTTCCTTCTCGGCGGAGCGGAATGACTCCATCATCATCTTGCGAACGACCATGCGGTCTTCCTGGCTCGCGCCCTCCAGCATGTGCGAACGCGGGCCATCCCTACCGTCCGCCCCACGTCCATGCATGGGTGAGCGCAAGGCCATGCCGATCAGCAGGCCGACCAGCAACAGGTTGGTCATGACCGAAAGCGTCAACCAGAAAGGAACCCGGCGGGTTGGACGGGTCTCGCTCATTGAGCGGCCTCCTGCGTGTAAGTCGTATCGAAGCCCAGCGCGGCATAGACAAGGGTATCGACGGGATCTTCAGTGGTGCTTGTCGGGGCAGTCTGGGCCGTTCCGAGTCCAATCGCGAGCCCAATGGCGAGCGAAGCCAGCGCGCCAACAGCTGGCCAGCGCGGCAGGGCGGCAAACCAGCTCTTGCGCTCGGCTCGTGCACGCGGCGCACTGTCGATCAGCGCCGCCGTCAGCGCCGCCGAAGGCATCACGTCGGGCATGCCGCCCAGCAAGGTATCCATGTCACGCGCTGCCTTCAATTCGGTCTCAAAGCGTTCGGGCGCCTTGAGCAGAAGCGCCTTGGCCGCGTCGCGCTCGCTTTCCGGATAGGCATTGGCATCCGCGCCCCAGGCTTCGATCAGTTCGATCAGCCGTGCATCGGTCATTGTCTGCGTCATGCCTCGCTCCTCTCCATCAATACGGCCCGCAGCGCTCTGCGTGCGCGTGCCAATAAACTCTCCAGCGCTTCCACGCTGATTTCCATTATGTCTGCCGCTTCGGCCTGAGAATGGTCCTGCAGCGCACACAGCGTCAAGGCAGCGGCCTGGCGCTCCGGCAATGCGGCGATGGCGGCTTCCACCGCTTTCACCCGTTCTGCCTGGTCGAGTGCATCATCAGGCCGCAAAGCCATATCCACCTGCTCCGGCGGTTCGGCCATTGTCGCTTCGCGGCGCTTGCGCAGCCGGTCATAGCAAAGGTTCAGGGCCACCCGGTGCAGCCAGGTCGAAAACTTCGCCCGCGGCTCCCAGTCCGGCAGGGCCTTCCAGGCCCGTATGAATGTTTCCTGGGTCACGTCCTCAGCTTCCCCCCGGTCGCCGAGCATGCGCGTGGCAAGCGCCAGCACACCGGGACTGTAGCGATTGACCAGCGCGGAAACCGCCTGCCGTTCGCCGGCAGCCGCACGCGTAATCTGGTCGAGGTCTGATGAGAACGCCACGAAGCCGTGTCTATCCTGCGAAGCGGCAATGTGGAAACGCCTTCACCACATGTCGGCAACGCAAACCGGGTTGCCAGGCGAGCCGGACGCAAGTGAGTCTGCGATGCAAGGAAAGGAATTCGCATATCATGCCTCCGGCCCGCCTGGCTTTCCGTTAGCCCGGCCTATTCAGCGTCTGGCGCTTCAGGCGGTGGACCGTCTCCGCGATGGCCCCATTTGCCGCGATGCTCTTTCATCTTGGCGCGTGCGGCTTCACGCTCTTCCTGGGTCACAGTGCCATCACCGTCGGTGTCCATACGTTCCATGCCGCGCATGGGCCGGCTCTCGAATTCAGCCTGGCTGATCTTGCCGTTGCCGTCTGTATCGAGCTTGGCGAACATGGCTTGCTGGCGTTCGGCCTTCCGCTTGGCTTCCATGGCTTCATGGTGCGCATTCATTTCGGCTAGTGTCAGCGAACCGTCCTTGTTGGCGTCGGCTTCGGCAAAGATCTTGGCCTGGAAGGCCTCGACTTCCGCCTTGGAGATGTCGCCATCGCCATTGGCATCGACGGCTTTCATATGTTCGCCGCGCATGCCGCCATGACGGTCACCGCCGCGTTCGGCCTGTGCGGCCAGCGGCAGGGCAACAACCAGTGCGGCTGATCCGAGAAGTGCTGCGAGTGTACTACGTTTCATGAGGTATTCCTCCGTTATCGTGATTGACCCATCACACGTTCAACGGAGGTCGCCGCTTAATCCGTCGCGGCCAGGTGCAGTTTCCTGACAGCAATCTCATGAACCCGCGCTTTCAGGTCTGCGAGCCGGGCCTCAAGCGCCGCAAAATCCTCGGCGCCCACGGCCCGGCACAGCCTGTCCTTCAGACCGTCCGGGATCTCGTCCGCTTCCATGTCGCTGCCTATGGCAAGACGCTGCACCTGCTGCAACGCCTGCAGATAGGCGAGGCCCTCCTCCAGCACGCCATAGTCCGGATCGGGCTCGGCGACGCTGGCCGGAATACCCTTCAGGGCGTCCTCAACATTTGGCCAGATGCACTCAGGCCTGCCCGCCAACAGCATGGCTTCCTGCACGATGAACTCGATATCGATCAGACCGCCCTGTTCGGTTTTCAGGTCCCAGAGGCCCTTGCCCGGCTTTTCCTTGTAGAGTCGCATCCGCATGTCGGACACATCCTGCGCAATCTGCCCGGAATCCTTCTCAGCCCGCGCGGCAATGGCAGCCTTGGCCACCGTCAGCACGCTTGCGCCCAGCGCTGCATCGCCCGCCACGAAACGCAGCCGCGTCAGCGCCATATGTTCCCAGGTCCAGGCCTCGTCATTCTGGTAGCGCTCGAAGGCCGACAGGCTCACCGCCACCGGCCCGCCCCGGCCTGAGGGCCTCAGGCGCATGTCGACCTCATAAAGCGCGCCCTCCGCCGTCGGCGCCGTCAGCGCCGTAATCAGGCGTTGTGTCACGCGCGTGAACCAGCTCTGTGCTTCCAGCGACGGAGCGTCATAGATCACGATAATGTCGAGGTCAGAACCCGCCGTCAGTTCGGAACCTCCCAGCTTGCCCATGGCAAAAACGCCCCATGTGCCCGGCGCCTCGCCATACCGGCGCACCGTTTCAGCTTCGGCTGCCCAGGCCATCTGCCGGATCGTTTCATCCGCAAGGCGCGACCAGTGAACCGCCGCATCGGAGGCGTTGATCAGCCCGTGCAGCAAGCGGTGCCCAATCAGGAAACTCTGCTCGCGATGATACCGGCGCCAGTCATCCAGCGCGGCATCGAAATTCGTCGCCGCATCCGCACGCGGCGGCACAGGCGCATCGCCGCTCACCAGCGCTTCCAGCAGGTCCGGTCTGCGTGACAGAATCTCAGCAAGGCGCGGCGCCAGCGCCAGCGTCGCCACAAGATCGTCCAGCAGGTCCGGCTTGGCGAGCAGCATGGACAGCGTCTGCACGCCTGAGGAGAGCCCGCTGAAGAAGCGCGAGAACCACCGGAACGCTTCGTCCGGTTCACCTGTCTCTCCCATCGCTGTCAGCATGCGGGGCAGGATCGCCGTCAACAGTTCGCGCCCGCGCACCGTTCGTGTCGCCGGTACATTGCCCCGGTGCCAGTTGCGGATCGTGCCGATCGCGCGGCTCGGATCCGTAAAGCCAAGCCGTTCCAGCGTGCGCACCGTCTCCGGGTCGTCATCCACCCCGGTGAACACAAGGTTGCCGATGTCGCTCGCGTCGTCCTGCTGGCCTTCATGCGCAAAGAGGCCATCATAGGCTTCCTGAACCAGCTGCCGCGTCTCAAGCAGGTCGCGGTCGAAATCGGCAAGCGAAGCATATCCGCACAGCGCCGCGACGCCTTCGCGTTCGGCCACATCAGCGGGGATCGTATGCGTCTGCTCGTCATGGCGCATCTGGATGCGGTGTTCGACATCTCGCAGCGCCTTGTAGGCCACTGACAACGCATCGGCCGTGCCGCCCGTTACGATGCCGGCATCCTGTAGCGCCGCCATGGCGCCCAGCGTGGAATTGTCCCGCAGGGCCGGGTTGCGGCCGCCAAGGATCAGCTGCTGCGTCTGTACAAAAAACTCGATCTCGCGAATGCCGCCCGGGCCAAGCTTGATGTCGGGCGCAGGGTTCTCCAGCCCCTTGGCGCCGATCTTGGTATTGATCATGCGCTTGATCGCCTGGATGTCGTCAATCGCCCAATAGTCGAGATTGCGCCGCCACACATAATGGCTCATCCGCTGGATGAAGCGCCCCGCGGCCGCCATGTCACCCGCCGCCGCGCGCGCCTTGATCCAGACCATGCGCTCCCAGTTCTGGCCGACGCTCTCATAATAGAGGTCCGCCATATGGGTCGATACGGCGAGCGGCGTCGAAGACGGGTCCGGCCTGAGGCGCAGGTCCGTCCGGAAGACATAGCCATCGGCCGTAATCTCATCGAGCAGCTTGACCACATCCTTCATCACGCGCTGGGCTGTCTCGCCCGGCGTGCGGTCCCCGCCTTCAAAGCCATCAGGCTCATAGAAGGCCGCAATGTCGATATCGCTGGAATAATTGAGTTCAAATGCGCCCATCTTGCCGAGGGCGAAGATGAAAATGCCCGTGTCCGTCAGGCCCCGGCTGCCAAGCGCCACGCGCAGCGCCGCCTGAACCGACGCTGTCGCCAGCTCTGTCAGTGCAGCCGTCACCTGCATCACGTCTCGCTGGCCCGAAAGGTCGTCTGCCGCCAGCGACAGGTGCACCGCCGCCTTCGCCTTGCGCAGCACGCGCATGGCCTCCTCAATGGGCGTATCGCCCGGCAGGCCGGTCACATCCGCCAGCGCATCCCCGAAACTGCGCGCCTCGGTCCGCTCCGACAGTCGCCGCAGATAGGGCGCGTTCGCCAGCGCTGCGGCCAGCGCAGCCTCAGGCGTGGCGGCAAGAGGACGTATCTTCAGCATGGATCAGGCCCTCGGCAGACGCAGGACCGCCTTCAGGCCGGGACGTTCCGGCGGCCCGCCCGCATCCTGCAGCATCAACCGGCCGCCATGCATGTCAGCCACCGAATCCACCAGTGACAGGCCCAAGCCCGAGCCCGGCTGCGTACGCGCCGAATCCAGCCGCTGGAACCGCTGCACCACAAGAGCGCGTGACGCTTCCGGCACGCCCGGCCCGGAATCCACCACGGTCAGGTCAATCGTGCCGTCAGGCCCGCGCTGTACGGTGAACGAAATCGCGCCGCCGGCGGGCGTATATTTCACGGCATTGTCGAGCATGTTGGCCAGTGCCTGCCCGATCAGGTCGCGGTCCCCGAGGATCATCATGTGCCGCGCAATCTGGCTCTTGAAGGAAAGCTCGGCCTCTTCGCAGGCCGGATCGAAAAGTTCCGCAAGCTCTTCGGCCAGTTCGCTGACATCCATGCGCACCCGTTCGCCCTCGGCGCCCGCTTCAAGGCGCGCCAGACGAAGGATGGCGTTGAACGTTGCCAGCACACGGTCAACTTCCTCAACCGTCTCGCTGAGCGTCGCATTCGCAGCGTCCTGCGACAGCGGCTGCGACAGCGCAATCTCCAGCCGGTTGCGCAGGCGCGACAGTGGCGAGCGCAGGTCGTGCGCGATGGCGTTGCCCGTGTTGCGCGTGGCATCCACCAGCTTCTCGATCTGGTCGAGCATGGCATTGATGCGCTGGCCCAGCCGGTCAAACTCGTCGCCCGAGCCGCGCACCGGCACGCGTCGCCCCAGCTCGCCGCCCATCACCGCTTCTGCCGTGCGTGCCAATTCATCCGCCCGGCTTGCCGCGCCGCGCGAACTCAGCACGCCGCCCAGCAGTGACAGGAACAGCCCGATAGGCGCCGCAATAAAGATGGCCCGCTGGATACGTCCCACAATGGCGGTCTGCTGCGCCGTATCAAAGGCCACCAGCAGCGCGCCGCCATTGTCGCGCAGGCGCACAAACTTGCCCGCCGCCGAACGCACGATAACGGACCCATCCGGCTCCGGCTGGTCAAAATCGAAATAGACGGTCTTGGAATCGGCTTCCGGCGGGGCCACGGGCATGCGCCCGAAATGCCCCGCAATCTTCCTGCCGGATGAGTCTTCCAGATAATAGAAATAGGTCGAGCCCGTGCGCGTCATGCGCTCCAGCACGGACTGGCTCAGCCGTTCCATGCCGCCGGTAAAATACGCGTTGCCCAGCTGCTCGAACTCAAGGTCGAGCCGCCGGTCGGATTCGTTGCGGATATAGTACACCGTCGAATAATAGAGATAGACCAGCAATGCGGCCGAGAACGCCGCAAACATGGCGCTGTAAAGCAGCGCCAGTTTGAACGTCGTCGTACGCAGGAAGGTCGGCAGGCCGAGTTTCATGACTCGCCTCGTGCCAGTCTGTGGGCGGGCCGTCTAGCCCTGCAAACGATAGCCAGCGCCACGAACGGTGTGCAGCAGGGGCTCATCGAACTCCTTGTCGATCTTCGCGCGCAGGCGCGAGATATGCACGTCGATCACGTTGGTCTGGGGGTCGAAATTATAGTCCCAG
>TARA_R110000787_G_scaffold45993_10_pt1 | contig 11633 bp, 7 predicted proteins | sample TARA_R110000787 | Tara Oceans TARA_R110000787 (sample SAMEA4397920) | marine metagenome | biome: Polar Biome; feature: [DCM] deep chlorophyll maximum layer (ENVO:01000326); material: water (ENVO:00002006), including particulate matter (ENVO:01000060) such as... | depth 35 m
TATTATGTATCAACGTAACTCCTGCAACCCCAAAGTCAATTGAAAATACTCGAAAAATAAATATAAATGGAGATAACAAATCATTGTTTAATAGAATCCCATTAGTAAGAAACTTAATCCTTTTAACAATCTTATTCTTAATTTCCTATATATCATTTGGTTATTTTCCAGAAGTAAATAATAATAGTATGAATAAAGGCGTTATGAGCAATAGTGGGAAATCGTTATTGTTAAATCTTGGTTACTTGGCTTCCATTTCCGGATTGGGGGTTTTATTCCACCTACTTAAAAAAATTAGTGTTTCTGTAGAAAAAAGCACTTTAGTTCCCGAAGAATCCATAAACTATATTGCTCAAATATTATTAGGTATCATAGCAGGTTTGTTACTCTCTGAAATATTAGCATCCTTTATATCTGACCCTAATGATATTAATTTATTCAACAAGAGTATTCTTGCTTTAATTGGAGGTTTTTCTTCTGATGCTATTTTTAGTATTCTAGAAGGTTTGATTACTCGAATAAAATCCATTTTTATTCCTGTAAGTCAGTCTATGTGATGCCTCTTATTGAATCGATTCTAGAACTCCTTTCAAAAAAGTATTCTCATCATATTTTTTTAATCCAAAACGAACAATGACCATGTCTTGATCTGGGAAAATATATACCCGTTGTCCTTGATAACCATCAGCATAAAACATCGTAGTAGGAACATCTTTCATTTCGCCTTCAGCATTCAACCAAAACTGAGCACCATACGTTCCTTGTGAAGTTGGTGTGGGTGTTGCAACATAATCTGCCCATTCTGGTGCAAAGAGTTGAGTTCCGTTCCAGTTTCCTTTGTATAAATATAGCATGCCAAATTTACCCCAATCTCTCGCTGTTGCCCACGCATAAGAAGAAGCAACATAATGTCCTGCGATATCTGTTTCTAAAATCATCGAATTCATTCCTATTTTATCAACAAGTTCTGTGTACCAATAATCTAAATATTCTTGTTGAGAACCCAACTCTTGACGCAAGATTCCTGATAGCAAATTTGTAGTTCCTGAAGAATAATTCCAGGAAGTATTTGGTTTTCCTGTTAATGGCTTGTTCCGTTGCATTTTAGTCATGTCTTCCTCTAAAAATAGCATTTTGGTCACATCAGAAATCTTATCATAATTTTCATCCCACGCTAAACCGCTATTCATTTGTAGTAAATTGTGAATGGTAATTTCTTTTCTACTATCGTTTTGCCATTCTGAGATCGGTGCTTTATCTTCTACATTCAATCTTCCTTGATATTGCATGATTCCATAAACTGTACTTAAAATACTTTTCGTCATAGACCAACCTAAAATTCTAGAATCTTTGTCAAATCCTTTTCCATATTTTTCAGCAATAATTTGATTTTTATGAAGGATCAAAACTGCTCTTGTTTCATATTGATCTTCAAAAAGAGAAGAAACAACGGTGTTTAATTTTTCATAATTCACATTGCCAAAAATAGTCTCTATTTGTACTGCGTTTCCATAAGGATATGCTGTGGAATCGTTCGGAGCACTTCTCTTAGGAACCAATTGTTTTTTATTGGTATCAAAATCTTTAGTGACTAAAACACTTCCTAAACCTTCCCTGTAAACGGCTTTCCTTGTCAATAATCCAAGTGTAGAGGCTGTTGCATAATTTTTGTCAAAACTTACCTTATCCGTCGCTAAGTTGATGGGCGAAAAATTATTATCTGTAGTGTCCGTAAAGGCTAAGGTTCTGCTTGCTACAAAAACCGAAGAACTTGTACTCTTTGCCGAAAAGCCAGAAATAATATTCAATTTTGGATAATTGACCATCACTACAAGCACCAATACAACTAGAATAAGTAATAAAATTCGTTTAAATGTTTTCATTTCAAAAGGTTTGAATTCTTACAAAAATAGGAATAAATTAACAGCTTCCTTGTAAGTTTTACCTCTCAAGCCCTACCTTTGTAAAACAAAATTAATAAGATGTTTCCAGTAGAAAAAACTCGTGCAGATTTTCCCATTTTACAGAGAAAAGTAAATGGAAAGCCTTTGGTCTATTTTGATAATGCCGCCACTTCACAAACTCCAAAAGTAGTGATTGATGCAATTGTTGATTATTATTCTAACTATAATGCAAATATTCATAGAGGTGTACACACCTTAAGTCAGGAGGCTACGGATAAATACGAACAGGCAAGAATTATCCTACAAAAGCATTTTAACGCGAAATACGCGTATGAAATGATTTTTACTTCTGGAACTACCCATAGTATCAATATGGTGGCCTCTGGGTTCTCTTCTTTGCTTCAAAAAGGAGATGAGGTTATTGTTTCTGCTTTAGAACATCATTCAAACATTGTTCCTTGGCAAATGTTGTGTGAAAAAATTGGAGCGACCTTAAAAGTAATTCCAATGAATCAGGAAGGAGCTTTGGTGATGAGTGCTTATGATGCGTTACTTTCCGAAAACACAAAGTTGGTTTTTTGTAATCATATCTCAAATGCTTTAGGAACCATCAATCCTATTGAAGAAATCATTGAAAAAGCACATAAAGTTGGTGCTGCTGTTTTAATTGATGGTGCACAATCTGCTCCACATATGAAAGTTGACTTTCAAGCATTGGATGTCGATTTTTATGTGACTTCTGCTCATAAAGTTTGTGGACCTACTGGTGTTGGTTTCTTATACGGGAAAAAAGAATGGTTAGAAAAACTACCTCCGTATCAAGGCGGTGGTGAAATGATTGAGACAGTTACCTTTGAGAAAACAACCTACGCAGGCTTGCCTCATAAGTTTGAAGCGGGAACACCTAATATTTGTGGAGGAATCGCTTTTGGTGTCGCTATAGATTATCTAAACGCTATTGGTTTTGATGCGATTGCAACTTATGAACAGGAATTATTAGAATACGGAACACAAGAATTACTAAAGATTGATGGTGTAAAAATATATGGAACTGCTCATAAAACATCTGTCATTTCATTTAATGTAGGCGTCATTCATCCGTATGACATTGGTTCTATTTTAGATAAATTAGGGATTGCAGTAAGAACTGGACATCATTGCGCGCAACCTATCATGGAATTCTACAAAATTCCGGGGACCATTAGAGCGTCTTTTGCCTTTTATAATACGAAAGAAGAAATTAATGTATTTATTGAAGGTTTAAAGAGGGCTGTCTCAATGCTCTCTTAATCAAACACTTTACTTTTTCACTACCTAAAAAAGGGGATGCAATTTATCCCCTAAAACGGGTATTGTATATTCTCACTATTTATTTTATATTGTAATGTGATTAAAAAAGTTGCTAAAAAATCATTTTTTTAAGATTTTTTAAGATAAAATTTAACATTCTTATAGTTTTTTAACTTTTTTAACACATTAATCTCAAATTATTAACTAATCAAATTTATCACATTATGAGAAAAATTTATGCTTTGTTGTTTGTAGCAACAGCTCTATTTATTGGGTGTCAAGAAGACACTACGGACGTTAATTTAGAAACCCAATCTGAAATTGATATGTCCAATTTTTATTTACACACTGAAGAAAGTGGGGAAAGCAAAAATGGCATAGGAAAGCAATGTCACTCTATGGACATTTTAAATAGACAGTTAGAAGAAAATCCAGGGTTATATAAAAAAATGTATAATATCGAGTATGCTTCTAGAGCTTTTATAGCTGGTAAAGGAAAACCAGGTGGCGGTGGCGGTAACGGCGGCGGTGGCGGTGGAGACACTGATGTTGACGTATTACCTATAAATGATGGACTAGGAATCGTAAACATCCCTGTATATGTACATGTTGTGTATAGCAACTCAACTCAAAACATTAGTAGCACGCAAGTTCAGTCTCAAATCAATGTTTTAAATGCTGATTTTAGAAAAACAAATAATGATTTAAACTTACCTACAGGGTCAACATTTGAAAATGATGCAACAGATTCTGAAATTGAATTCACTTTAGCTGGAACTTTTAGACATTCTGATTCTAGAACCTCTTGGGGAACTACCAGTGCTGTTAAAACTACTTACCCTCCAGTTACTCCTGAAACTCACTTGAATATCTGGGTAGCTGAAATTGGTGGTGGAATTCTTGGTTATGCTCAATTTCCTGGTGGAAATTCAGCTACAGATGGTGTCGTTATTTCTCCTCAATACTTTGGAAACACAGGATTTGTATCTGCTCCTTTTGATAAAGGAAGAACAGCAACTCATGAAGTTGGCCATTATTTAAATTTACGTCACATTTGGGGCGATGGAAGATGTAGACAAGATGATTTTGTAGTTGATACTCCATCTTCAGATGGTCCAAATTATGGATGTCCTACATTTCCAACAGTAAACTGTAAGACTACCGACATGACAATGAATTATATGGACTATACAAATGATGAATGTATGTATATGTTTACTGACGGTCAAAGAAACAGAATGAGGTCTATTTTTAGTTCTGGTGGACCAAGAGCATCTCTTGCAGGTAATTAATTTTAACTATAATGCAAACTAAAAGGCGTCGTTTTGACGCCTTTTTTTATATTTACAAAAACACCGTCATGAAAAAAACACTTATTCTTCTTAGTTTTTGTTCTCTTTTTTTATTTGGATGTCCGCCTCCAATGGAAATGACTGCTTTTGAGAAAATTGACTACACAGCAATTACTCGAGGAAGTTCTCAACAAATCACATTAGAAAAAGAGCAACTAACATCTTTTCAAAACAATAAAGAAGTCCTTCGAAAGCCTTTGAATAAGAATACTTATAATGCTTTGTTCAAGCTTTTAAAAAGGTTGGATTTATCTGCTTTAGAGAAATTAGTGATTCCTTCAAAAAGGCATCAATCCGACGGGGCTTTGGCGGCAAGGATAACAATCCTATCAAAAGGAAAAACATATACCTCTCCTACATTCGATCATGATAATCCTCCAAAAGAAATAAAACCCTTAGTCGATTATTTACAAAGTTTAATTCAATAAAAAAGGCGGCCACTTGGCCGCCTTTTTTATTGAATATGTTTTCAAATTAAATCCCTGGAGAATAATTTGTTGGATAATTATTTGCTTTCGCTAAGTTCCCTGAAGCTTCAAAGTTAGATCCATAAGTAGCATCAATTGCTTCTAAGATTTTATTCCCCATTAGAGCATAACCTCTAGAAGTTAAATGAATACCATCTAAACTTACCAAGCCACCAAAAACAAGATTAGTCGTCATTGTAAAATCATCAAATTGAGTTCCTGTGCTTGCCGCATCATTTAATAGTTGATTTAAATCAACCACAGCTAATCCATTCGCAGATCCTACAGCAGTAATTGTTGCATTGTATGCATCAACAGCAGTTTGAATGTTATTTTGCTCTTCTGGAGTTAATACCCAGTTGTCAGCCAAAGGAACAGTTACTCCGTTAATCAATTGAGGGTTACCACCTACTATAGTTCCTAAAAAGCTTGAGCTCGTTAATACTAAGAAATCAGCTGCTGTAGCTTGTCTATATAATGGCAATCCTAATCCTGTCGTATCTGTTAAGTCTTCATCAATAATTACAACTGCATTTTGACCTGCAGAAAAATTGATGGTTCTTTTTTGTACCTCAGCAGCTATTTGTGCTGGTGTTAAACCTAAACCTCCTAAAGCATTTGCTCCTGCGATCGCTGGAGCTAAACTTGCGTTATAGGTGGCATAAGCTCCGTTTACTAAACCTGCTGTTCCTGCATCTAAAGGAATTGCATTGTAAGGTACCGTAGTAAAATACGGTAAGTTTACAATTGATGGAACTGTAACAACTGCTCCTTTTGCTCCATTTGCTGTTAATGCTGCAATTGTAGCGCTAAATACTTGATTAAAAACAACTGGACTTGTAATATCATTTCCGCCATACGTTGTTGGATCAAAGTTATTGGTTTGTACCGTTCCAATTCCTCCTGAAGTAGCATATGCTAAAACGTCGTTCCCTCCTATTTCAGAAACAGTAAAAAATGTTGGGCTTTGTGCAGCAGCATCTCCTAAAACAGTTGCTCCTGGGCTAGACGCCATTCTTGCAAAATATGGGTTTGCTAACCCTAAAGCAACATTTGCTACACTTCCATAACCAGGGGCTAGTAAGTGAAAACTTTTTGCTCCTGGAACCCCCATATTATTAAAAGGCCCTGTTAAAACGCTAGAAACTTCTGTTGTTGGAGTTCCTGGTAATACTGCTGGACCTGCTCCGTTAAAGAACAGTCTAGCATTAGAAATTTGGTTTCCTCCTAACAATAAGCCTCCAATATTATCACTCACTAAAGGTTGTGTGAAATCTCCTCCTCCAAAATTAGCCATTTTATTAGCCATAATTTTAGGGAATGATATTGATTGTGCCGCTAAGAAAACAGATCCATCTGAAAATCCGGCTGAAAATGATGCTCCTATAGCAACAAATTTTGAAAAATCTGCAGAACCTGCGTCTGCTGCTGGAAGTATTAATGCCTCTGCAGCTATTTCATCTAAGTCATTGTTGACCTCACAAGCAGAAAAACTAACTGCTAAAAGCATCAAACCTATATATTTAATATTTTTCATTTTTGTTTTTTGTTTAGTTATTAATTGACCAAGAAACATATACTTGAGATCCAACTGCCCCTACACCTGGTGCACTAAAATACTCTTGTCCCATTAAGTTTGATCCTCCTAATTTAAATACTGATTTCCACTCTGGAACAGTATAGTTAATTTGTGCGTCTAACATTGTACGAGATTCAATAGTAGCGTCATGAAAAGTAGATTGCCATCTATATTCATCTTGCCATCTTAGATTAATATTAAATCCAAAGTTTTTAAATAAGTCTGTTTTACCAAATTGCATTTTAAACTTATGCTCTGGGGTGTTAAATGATGGTTCAAAATCAGGATCAGAAGTTTCATCAAAATCAAACTTAGCATAGGTATAATTTACTCCTATATTAAATCCATTAAATATTTTTGTGTTAATCGCTATAGCAGCTCCGTAGGAAGTTATGTCTGCCGATGAATTTGTATAGGTAGAAAATGCTTTATAATCTCCATTTTGTAAAGCTAAAAGAGATAATCCGCCGTCACCAGCTTGACCGTATAATGGCACTAACACATTTCTGTTAGAGATAAAATCTTCATAAGAATTATAATACCCACTTAAGTCTACTGTTACTTTCGCGTCTTCTACATCTAGAATTCCACGATATCCAAGTTCAAAAGCTGTTACTCTTTCTGGTGCTACTAGATCCGTGATTACCGCCGTTGGTGCTCCGTTTACAACAGATGATGCTGAGAATGCATTTTCATAAGCACTTCTTCCTGTAAGTTGAACCGTTGGAGACCCTGTAAATACTTGACCTCCTCCACTAACAGAGATTGGAAAGCTTACATATCTATCTAAGTTGTCTGCTGCAGACCCTACCAATAAGGCTCTACCAGCATCTAATCCGATATATTGATCTTGTGTGGTTGGATATCTAAATCCTGTTTGGAAAGAACCTCTAAAATTGTGTTCTTTATTTTCTCCTGCTGCGTATGATAAGGATAGTCTTGGAGAATAATTACCGTCAAAATTTTGAGCTCCATCATAACGAATAGATGCTGTTAACTTTAAACGATCATCTTCCATAAATTTCTTTTGTAATTGTGTATAAACACCATATTCACTATAATTAATTGGCCCGTCAAAGTCAGTAAAAATAGTTCCTCCAGAATTCAAAGAGTACGTTCTATAAGAACCCCCTACTTGAATATCTCCCCAATCTATATAATCACGTAAATTTAAATTTGCGTCTGCGTGGTATAGTTTTGTATTGTCTTGGAATTTAGATCCGGTTAATAAATTTGGATCCGTTGTTACATCATTAAAAGCTGATTGAAACCCGTCTGTTCCAGGAATCAATCTTCCTGTATCTGCCGTTTGCCTTGCAACAGCGTGGGCTTGTTCTGGCAAAAGACCTCCTATAGTTGCACCTGTATATCCTGCTACATATTCTCCAAACCAAACATTGTCTGCTTTCCAGCGTCTGTTGATATTAATTGCAGCAAAACGAGTATCATAAGAATCTCCTGCATCTTCACTTGTAGTGTACCCTCTAACAAAGAAGTTTTTTCCTCTTATTTCTAACCTATGTTGTTCTAGAAAAAAATTATTAATGTTATATCTATTTAATCCTTGATAGATTGTATTACCTCTACCCATTTTAGAATTCCAAATAATCTCTAATCTATCATCACCAAAAGGACGGTAATGCGCTGCTCCGTTAAACTTTACGCTACGTGCATTGTACGTCATTAAATCTCTTTCTTCATATCCTGTTCTACTAACATTTACACTAGGCACTAATGATACGTCTGAAGACGGAAAAAGCCCTAAAGCAACTAAAGCCTGAGCAACACCGTTTATATTGGTAGAAACTTCGTCTCCATAAGTGTTTAAACCATCGTAGTTAATATCTGAGTCTCTATCTCCAGCGACATATGCACCATTTAGCGTATTTCTGTAATCTGTTGCAAACCATTCCGTTCCGTTTAACACAGATAATGTTGCTTTTACTGCAAACTTCTCTGAAAAAGCATAAGAGTATCTAATATTATATTCTGAGAACTCATTATCTCCTGCTGCATCTTGAATTGTTAACCCTTTTTTTACTGAAGCACTTACTCCTTGATCGTTAAAAGGGCTTCTACTTGTCATAAACATAATACCGTTAAAAGCATTTGCACCGTATAGTGCAGAAGAAGCTCCTGGTAAAATCTCGACAGTATTAACATCCAATTCTGACATCCCTAAAAGATTTCCAATTGCAAAGTTTAATGCTGGAGAAGAATTATCCATACCATCTACTAATTGCATAAACCTAGTATTTGCAAATGTTGCAAAACCACGAGTATTTACAGATTTAAATGTTAAACTGTTTGTGTTAATGTCTACTCCTTTTAAATTCTCTAAACCGTCATAAAAAGAAGGTGCTGTAGAATTCTTTATTGCTCTTGCATCCAATCTTTCAACTGTAACAGGAGATTCTAGAATCCTCTCGGGCGTTCTAGAGGCAGAAACTACAATTTCATCTAAAGAAGTAGCGTTTTCTATTAAACTCGCGCTTACTACTTGGTTGTTTTTTGTTATTTCAACTTTTAGCGTTTGAAAACCCAGCATTGAAATTTCAATAGTAAATGGAGGTGCATCATCAACTGTAAGGGTGAAATCACCGTCAAAATTTGTTGTTGTTCCTACTGCTTTTCTAGAAACTTTAATGTTAGCTCCTAGTAATGTTTCCCCTGTTTTTGAATCCTTAACAACTCCTGTAATGGTCGTTTGTGCAAACATTGTTGCGCTGCTAAGCATCACAAATGCAAAGAATATTATCTTTTTTTTCATAATGTATATTATTTGTTAACTAAGACGAAAATACAATTTTTTTTGATTTGTGTAATAAAAATCGTTATTTTTTGTGATATCACAAGGGGTTGTCGCTTCTTTTTATGATAATCTTATTTTTACACCGAGTTGATTTATTCAATTAATGAGTTGTAACTTTGCTTTTTAATTCATCTTCTTTTGAAAATTATTCAAACTATTTCTAACTTTAACTCAACAGAAAAAACCGTTGTTACCATTGGTACTTTTGACGGAATTCATGTTGGTCATCAAAAAATATTAAAAGATCTTATTGAAGCTGCAAAAAAAGAAGGTAAGAAATCTGTCCTACTAACTTTTTTTCCCCATCCAAGAATGGTGTTACAAAAGGATGTTTCTATTCAATTGTTAAATACAATAGAAGAAAAATCTTCATTATTAGAGAAAATGGGGCTAGATTATTTAATTATTCATCCTTTTAGCAGAGAGTTTTCTCGTTTAACAGCACTCGATTTTGTTAGAGATATATTAGTTAATCAACTAAATACCTCTCGACTAATAATTGGCTACGATCATCATTTTGGAAAAAACAGAGAAGGTAATATTCATCAATTAAGAGAGTATAGTTTGTTATATGATTTTAAGGTTGAGGAAATACCTGCTCAAGATATTGATGATGTTTCTGTAAGTTCAACAAAAATCAGAAAAGCGCTTCAAGAAGGTAATTTAAAGACTGCTAATAATTACTTGGGGTACAACTACATGTTAAACGGAACAGTTATTAATGGAAAAAAGCTTGGAGGTAAAATAGGATTCCCAACCGCAAACTTAGATATAAAGGAAGCTTATAAGTTAGTTCCAAAAACAGGAGTCTATGTTATTAAAACTACTATTGATAATGTATTGTTTTCTGGAATGATGAATATTGGTTTTAGACCAACAGTGAGTGGGAAACATCAAACAATTGAAGCTCATATTTTTGATTTTGACAAAAACCTTTATGGTAAAAACATCACCATAGAATTACTTTATTTCTTGAGAGATGAAAAGAAATTCGATTCTGTTGAAGATTTAATTGTTCAGTTACATTTAGATAAAGAAAATGCTATTTCTTACCTTAAAAACAATCTTTTATAAGGCATTGTTATATTGATTCACATCCTTTACCTTTGACGCCTTATAATCACATGCTATTATGTTACAGGTACCGTTTATCAAAGACAATCAAAAATTAGTTTTAGAAGGCTTGGCAAAAAGAAATTTTGCAAATGCCAAAGAAATTATTGGAAACGTTTTAAAAGCTGATGAAGCTAGAAGAAAAATCCAAGCTTCATTGGATAACACTTTGGCTGAATCTAATTCTCTTTCTAAAGAAATTGGAATCTTTTTTAAATCTGGTGAAGTACAAAAAGCAAATCTTGTTAAAGAAAAAACGAGTCAACTTAAAGAGCAATCTAAAGAGTTAAATGATCAATTAAACGAATGTGTTAAAGGTCTACAAGACTTGTTATTTCAAATTCCAAATATACCGCACACTTCTGTTCCTGCCGGACAGTCTGAAGATGATAACGAAGAGGTTTACCGCGATGGAGAAATTCCTAAACTTCATGATGGTGCTCTTCCTCATTGGGAATTGGTAAAAAAATATGATATTATTGATTTTGAACTAGGAACAAAAATCTCTGGCGCTGGTTTTCCTGTTTATAAAGGAAAAGGAGCAAGATTACAACGTGCTTTAATTAGTTATTTTCTAGATAAAAATACAGAAGCTGGTTATACAGAATATCAAGTGCCTCATTTAGTAAATGAAGCATCAGGTATTGGAACTGGACAATTACCAGACAAAGAAGGACAAATGTATCATGTTGGAGTTGATGATTTGTATTTAATTCCTACAGGTGAAGTTCCTATCACTAATATGTTTCGCGGAAATTTAGTAAATGAAAGTGATTTGCCAATTCTGTGTACTGGATATACACCTTGTTTTCGTCGTGAAGCAGGAAGTTATGGTTCTCATGTTAGAGGTTTAAACCGTTTACATCAATTTGATAAAGTAGAGATTGTTCGCGTAGAACATCCTGATAATTCTTACAAGGCTTTAGATGGCATGGTAGAACACATCAAAGGAATTTTAAAAGAATTGAAATTACCTTACAGAATTTTGCGTTTGTGTGGAGGTGATACTGGCTTTACTGCTGCTTTAACCTTCGATTTTGAAGTGTTTTCTACAGCTCAAGACAGATGGTTAGAAATAAGCTCTGCTTCTAATTTTGAAACATTTCAAGCGAATCG
>TARA_R110000787_G_scaffold20790_27_pt1 | contig 11618 bp, 5 predicted proteins | sample TARA_R110000787 | Tara Oceans TARA_R110000787 (sample SAMEA4397920) | marine metagenome | biome: Polar Biome; feature: [DCM] deep chlorophyll maximum layer (ENVO:01000326); material: water (ENVO:00002006), including particulate matter (ENVO:01000060) such as... | depth 35 m
TGAATGCCGGATGCTGTGACTCAGCCAGCCGCAGCGCTTGTTGCAGACTAAGAGGCCGAGTTGAATCGGGTGAGATGCTTTGATCAGCCGCCGCTTGCAGGGCTGGTGGGCAGGTTAAGCCCATAAGGATCAGGGTCGCACAGCGCGCGCGACGCAAAATAAATACACGAAACATGATGTCTCCCGCCAGGGAATGTCGCAGTGATCGCATGGCGATCTACAGGGGAACGCGCGCACAGGCGTGGCGCGTTGATGCGTTGCCTAGTGAACGCCCCGAGGCGGGCCGCGCAGCGGCGGTCGCAGGAACAGCAGAGAACGTCGTGCGTGATCAGCATCCGGGCCGTGCGAAAACTGCTGAGGTGGCCGGCGCAGGAACGCGAGCAGAATTCCGGCGAAGATCAGGCCAAATATTTCCAGACTGATCTTGGAGGGCTTGCCCAGCAAGTCGTCGAACAACAGGATATCGGCATCAGAGTGCGCCTGATGCTCTCCGCTGGTACCGTGCCCTGCATGAGCGTCGGTGTGCAGCCCGCTATCGGAAAGATGAAGGCTGGCAGCAGGTTTCTCTCCGTCAAGGCAAAGGTGTATGTGTGCGCCTCCCAGGCGAGCCACGAGAATCATGACGCACAGCATGAGTACGTACGATATCGGTGGTCGGGTGTGCAGGTGGCGTAGCATCGAGTGAGTTTAGTCTTACTGCGCCGTTAATAAAAAGACATTCCCTGCACTTTATCCGCGCGTCGGCCGATACCAGGCATCGCCTGCTGAAAGGGCGGGATGGATTTGTCTCGTATCGGGCGCATCGAGCAGGCGGCTCCGGTCGGTAGATCAGCCTGAGCGTTTTAGCTGCGCAATTCCATGACGGCCACCATTATCCTTATCCGATTCTGATCGCTCAGGGCAGTGTGCTTGCGTGCCATTGTGGGTGTACGTACTGTTGCCCAGATCAACTGTTTGGACTTTCTTAAGATGGGGCATGGAAGATTCCGGACAGGGCGAAAGGCGGCCCACCAGGCTTGCGGCAGAGAAATTGGGGTGACCATTGATTTGCTGGGTTTGTAGTTATCCCCGCTCTGGATCGGCCTGGACACGGCAGACGCTCGAACAAAGGTTCTATCGTCCCGTTGCAAAGTCTCCGCCGAACTGGGATGCCGGAGCCTATGCCGACGATCTGGTGACCCACGCATCGTTTCGGCGAACCGGAGAAGACGCCGTTGCCTACAGCCTGGTTGCGCCGAATGCTGCGGAAGTTTTTATTCTGAAGGAAGCGCACCGTGCATTGCGAGACAGCCGCTACCGACGAGAACTCGATGATGATCCGCGGCTTTTTTTTGTGAAGACGCATGCCCCGGTTATCACCAAAAACTTTCCAAATGAGAAAATCCTGTTCCTGGTCCGCCATCCCCTTGCCGCTCTCGTCAGCTACAAACGATTCCTGCAGGCGGTGCGGGGATCAGATATCAGTCTTGAGAGAATAATTAATGGAGAGTTGAGCGGCCCACGAGACTATCTTTCCTATACCAGCAGGTTCCTGGATTACTGCGCTGATCGCCCGGAGTTCATTATTCAGCGATACGAAGACAAGGTTCTTGACTACGACAGGTGTGTCCTTGATTTGGCAGATTTCCTGTGCATCACGCCCAATACGGAAAGCGAAAAAAGGCCGACTGATAATCCGTTGTATGCGTCCGAGATGAAAGCTCTGAGCATTGGAAAGATGAGTTCCTGGATTGATGCCGTGACGGCCGAGGAACGCGAACTGTTTGAATCTCGTTATCGCGGAATTCTCACGCGCCTCGGATACCGGATGCCGTCAGAGAGCGATGTCGCCGAATACAGGGCGCGGGGTGATGTTTCTCTGGCAAAGGATTTCGGCGTGCCCTGACTGGAAGATCGTCGGCATTAGAAATGGTTCGGGCAAGGACGACAAATCGGGTGAATTGAGCAGCGCCTCACTAAAAGATGACCTGATGGCGCTGCCATCTTGGTGTCAGACCGGATGATTAGAAGGGTCCGGGATGATTCAGTCTCGCGAAGGCTGATATGCGTAGAATGTTGGGACCAATCCGTCCACTGAGCTGGCTGCATTTATTATCTTGGGGCAATGACTGAATCTCGCCAAAATGGTGATGACGCGCCTCTGCATGATGAGGCTGCAAGACTGTTGGCGCTGCGCGAGACCTTGGTAATGGATACCGCGTCCGAGCAGGTATTCGACGATCTTACCCAGCTCGCAAGTCGCATCTGCGGCACGCCTATTGCCCTATTGAGTCTGGTAGACGCTGAACGACAGTGGTTCAAGTCCAAGGTTGGACTGGCAGTGAACCAGACCCCGCGGGAACTGGCTTTTTGCGCTCACGCCATACAAGCGCCCGACAAACTCATGGAAGTGCCGGATGCGCAAGCTGACCCCCGGTTTGCATCCAACCCATTGGTCACCGGGGAGCCTCGGATCGCCTTCTACGCCGGTGTGCCCGTTCTCAGTTCCGAGGGTTTTGCACTTGGCACGCTTTGCGTCATTGACCGACAGTCGCGCAGCTTGAGCCCAGAGCAGCGAGATTCCCTGCAGGCGCTGGCTCGCACCGCAGGAGAACTTTTGCGCGCCAGGCGCCAGCGGGCGCAATTGCTTCAGACTTGCGACCAGCTCCAGGAAAGTGATGCGCGATTCAGAAGAATGGCGCAAGACGCTCCGGTCAAGATGTGGATGAGCGATGCCAGCGGTGCGCGGGTATTCAATAATCAGCGCTGGTGCGAATACGTGGGTCCTGGACAGGGTTCGCAACTAGGAGATGCCTGGCTCAAGGCGGTCCATCCGGCTGACGCGGATCATGCGCGGAACGAAGCGCGTGCCGCACACGAGAAGGGCGTGCTGTACCGGTCTTCATATCGGCTGCGCAATGCTCAGGGACTCTACAGATGGCACCTCGATTCGGGTTCTCCTCGATTTGACGAGGGCGGCGAATACCTGGGCCACGTCGGCAGCGTGACGGATGTCCACGACCAGTCATTGGCGGCCGAAGATCTTGAGTGGCGTGTGCAGTTACGCACGGCAGAGCTGACGGCCTTGTTGCAATGCATGCCAGATGCGGTGATCAGCGTGGATATGCAGGGCCGGGTGCTGGTCTGTAATGCGCGCGCGGTCGAGATCACGGGTCGGCACGCGGACGAAGTCCCGCCAGCATCCGAGCAGTGGAGTGATTTCTACGGAATGCTTGGTACGGACGGCAAGCCTCTGGATGCCAGTGAGATTCCCCTGGTACGCGCACTGACGGGAGAGGTGGTTGCCAGTCATGAAATGCGTATTCGCAATCAGGTCAATGGTGAGATCGTGATTGTGGAAGCGCGTGCGCGGCCCTTAACCAATGATGCTGGACAACCCGTGGGTGCTGTCGTTGTCTTCGCGGATATCACCGCGCGAAAGGCGGCGAGCGCGGCTGCTGAGCAGACGCGCGCGCGTCTGGCTGCGGTATTCGAGCAGTCACCGTTCTTCAACGGCCTTCTGTCGGTTGAAGGCGTGCTGATTGAGGCGAACGATTTTGCGTTCCAAGCAACAGGTTGGCGTCGCGAAGACGGAATGGATAAGCCCTTCTGGGAAGGGCCGTGGTGGCGTCGTTCAGGGGACATGCAAGCCCGTATTCGCGCAGCAGTGACACAAGCTGCGGCGGGTGAGAGTTTCAGTGATTCATGCTCATACTTTGCCAAGACCGATGCTGGAATCGTCGAGCGGCGGCTGGATTTTCTCGCCTCTCCCGTTTTCGATGCCGGCGGCGAGGTCATCAACATCTACATCACCGGACAGGATGCCACCGAGCGCGAGTCGGCGAGGCTTGCCCTTGAAGAAAGTCAGGGCCGCTACCGCACCTTGATGTCGAATTCGCCCGGCATCGTGTTCCGCTCCGACATTGCCGACGGCTGGTCCATGCAGTTCATGAGCGATGCTGTCGAAAGAGTCACCGGATATCCGTCGAGCCACTTCACCGAAGACGGTGTGAGCTGGGGCTCGATCATGCACCCAGATGACTTCGACCGGGTGTCTGCGGAGTTGGCTACGCAAATGAGTAGCGCGAATGCATCATCTGTTGAGTACCGCGTCATTCACCGTAACGGCTCTTGTGTTGAGATTGAAGGCCGGGCGAAGGTCGTCGATCAGCGATGGTATGAAGGCGTACTCATTGACGTGACGGAACGCAATCGCGCGGCGGCCCAGGCGAATGCCTCGCAGGCACGATTCCAGAGTGTTTTCCATCAGTCACCGATGTTCAATGGCCTGCTTTCGACGGACGGCCTACTGCTGGACTGCAATGACGTTGGCTGCGAGCCTTGCGGCTGGCTGAAAGCAGATTGCATCGACAGGCCGTTCTGGGAATCACCTTGGTGGTCGGGAGATGTTGAAGCGGCCCGATTTGCGCGGCGCGCCGTTTTGGAAGCTGCCGCTGGGCACAACTTCAGCGAATCTTGTGACTATTTCGTTTGCGGCACCGCTGGTCTCAAACGCCGGCGCGCAAACTTCCTTGCGTCGCCAGTGCGCGATTCTACGGGCGAGGTGATTAACATCTACGTGGCAGCACTGGATGTCACCCGGGAAGAAAAGATCAAACTCGATCTGGAGAGAAGCGAAGCGCGGTTTCGCATGATGACCGATACCGTGCCGCTGATGATGTGGTCGGCGGATGCAAATGGCGACATTGAGTTTGCCAATCGAGGTGGTGTTGAATACTTCGGGCTCGGCAACGCAGATTTGCGGGGGCAGGCGTGGTATGACGCCGTGCATCCGGATGATGTAGAGCGGGTCAAGGGCGTGTGGCAAAAATCGCTGGAAGATGGATCTCCCGTTGATACGCAGTTCCGCCTGCGTCGTCATGACGGCGAGTATCGATGGCACATTGTCCGCGGTGTTGCGCACCTTGGTGCCGATGGACGGCCCATCTGCTGGTATGGCACTAATACTGAAATTGAAGACCTTCGGCGGGCTCAAGCAGCGGCCGAGGCAGCGGCAGAATCAAAGAGCCAGTTTTTGGCCAACATGAGTCATGAGATCCGCACGCCGATGAACGGCGTCATTGGCATGACCAGTCTGTTGTCCAGTACGCCCTTGAACGAGGAACAACGCGAGTTCGTCAGCACCATTCGCAGCAGCGGCGAGCATCTGCTGGCCGTAATTAATGACATTCTGGATTTTTCCAAGGCGGATGCCGGAAAAATGCAGCTTGAAAGTTATTCGTTTCCAGTGCGGACATGCGTTGAAGAGGCGATGGAACTGTTGGCCAGCAGCGCGTCTGCCAAACAGATTGAACTAATTCTGGATGCAGACCCGGATTTGCCGGAGCAGGTAATAGGCGATGCAGGACGCCTGCGTCAGGTGCTGGTCAATTTGCTTTCGAATGCGATCAAGTTTTCCGAACGTGGCGACGTTGTAGTGACTGTGCGGGCTGTGGCGCGTGCGAACGGAAGTGATCGCTGGCGATTGAATTTTGCAATCAAGGACTCTGGCGTCGGTATTCCTGCAGATCGAATGGATCGTCTGTTCGAGGTTTTCAGCCAGGTGGACGACTCCCACACCCGGGTCTATGGCGGTAGCGGCCTGGGCCTGGCGATTTGCAAAAAATTGGTCGACGCCATGGACGGCAGGATCTGGGTCAACAGTGAAATCGGGTCTGGGTCCACGTTTCAGTTTGAAGTCGATCTTGAGCATTCAGCGCATAAGAATCGCTCCGAGCCGCGATCGCTGGGCAGCAAGCGGATACTGGTGGTGGATGACAATCCGACCAATCGGCGCGTTCTGTGTCTGATGCTCGAAGGCTGGGGTATGCAGGTGACGCTTGCGGAAGGGCCTTCGGAGGCGATGAACAAGGCGCGGAATCAAACGTTTGATGCGGCGCTGCTGGATTACCAGATGCCGCAAATGACAGGTGTGTCATTGGCCCACGCACTTCGTTCCTTGCCAGCCTGCAAAACCTTGCCTTTGCTGCTGCTCGGTTCAATCACAGGTTCTGCGGCCAAACGCAATGCTGATCTGTTCTACGCGAGAATGCTCAAGCCCGTGCGGCAATCCACCTTGTTTGATCAGCTGGCGTCACTATTCTCGGATCAGCCGGAGCGTCGCGTTCGCAGCCGGCCCAAGCTCGGAAACATAGCGCAGCGTTATCCGATGCGCGTGCTGATTGCCGAGGACAATGTCGTTAACCAGAAGGTTTGCGTGCGGTTATTGGCGCAGTTGGGATATGAAGCAGAACTGGCTTCCAATGGTGCTGAGGTTTTGCAAGCCTTGCATCGAGCGCCGGTGGATCTGGTGCTGATGGATGTGCAGATGCCGGTCATGGATGGTTTCGAGGCCACGGGCCTGATCCGGGAGCGCTATCAACCGGGCCCCTGGATCATCGCGGTGACGGCAAATGCCCTGCCAGGCGATGAGCAACGCTGCATAGACGCTGGCATGAATGATTATATCGGCAAGCCCATTCTTCCCATGCAACTCGAAGCGGTCGTTCTGCGTGCTGGAATGGAGATCGAAGCGAAGAATCGCAAAATGTCGGTCGAGGAGGCCGCGGAGATGTCTGAGGACTATCACGCAAAAATGTTTGATGAGTTGGCTGCGCTTTACGAGAAAGATGGCGCGATAGAACTCATCATGTCGATGTATACCGATTTCCCCAGGCAGTGTGAAATGCTTGAGGAAGCCGTAAATGCTTCCGACGCCAAAAGCGCGTCTAGAGTGATGCACAGCCTCAAATCCGTTGTGCGAACCGTCAATGCGGAGTCGCTGGCGATCTGTTTGCAGGACGCTGAGTCCGCATTTTTAAAGGCGGACTTTGTCGCGGCAAAGGCCCAGGCGGATGTCTGCATGGAACGGTGCAGACATCTTTTTGAGCGATTGAAATCTGATATTTCAAGCTGCTGATCAGGGCGCGGCCCTCGGTATCGGTGTGAATCAGCACCCGCCCGCATGGGGTGAGCAACCTTTTGGCGGCTGGCCATGCAACTTTGCGGCTTTGGGCCGTGCACGCCGTTGTTGCCTGTGTCATATGTATAGAAATCGGGGTTCTGTCAGACTCGTCTGCTGTCAGATTCGCATTGAGCATCATGATTTCAAGGGGATCTCTGGGAATGGGGGTAAGTGGGAATAGCCAGGGAAGGTCTGTCGACGCTGCTGGTGCGGCTGCGGCCACAGTGAGGCAGCTGCAGGCGCTGCTTGCCAGCATGCCTGGCGCGGTCATTGCTCTGGATATAGATGGAAACCTGATCATGAACAATGCTCAGGCCCAGGAAATTGTTGGATCGGAGAGTGAAATTTTTCCGTCCGAGCCCCAACCCTGGGTTCCACCGGGCGGCATCTGCAATCTTGATGGTGACCCGCTTGAGAGGGCGGAAATTCCGCTGATGCGTGCGCTCCAAGGCGAAGAGTTGGGTCCGCAATCCTTGATGCTCAAGAACCAGGACGGCGCCGAGCGGTTCATCGAGGTCAGCGCGCGTCCGTTGCTGGATAAACAGGGCGGGCAGCTAGGCGCAATCGCGATATTTCATGAACTCAGCGCACAGGCAATGGCGCAGGAGGCCCTTGCGCTCAGCCAGGCCCGACTCAGCGTCATGTTCCAGCAATCGCCCTTGTTCATGGGTTTGCTGGATCTGGAGGGCGTATTGATCGAATGCAACGATCTGGCTTTCTCACAATGCAGGTGGCCACGCGAAGCCGGCATAAACAAGCCGTTCTGGGAAGGCCCTTGGTGGCATCACGCCGAAGATACCCAGCGGTTTGCACGCAGCGCGGTCGAGACGGTTCTCGGTGGCAACGCCCATCGGGAGCGTTACGACTTTTACGTCAACACAGACCATGGTCCCGAGCGTCGGCGTGGCGATTTCATTGGCTCCCCGGTCTTTGATAAGCACGGCAAGGTTTTCAATATCTGCATTACGGGGATTGACGTCACCGAAAGCGAGAAAGTGCATGCGGCCCTGTCCCGTAGCGAGGCCCACTTTCGGGCGATGGCTGCCGCTGCTCCGCAGATCATGTGGACTGCCGATGCAGACGGCGCCATCAATTTCATCAGCGCCAGTGGCATCGAATATCTGGGCGTCCGCGACGTGGCAGAGCTCAACGCTCTGTGGAGTACCGCCTTGCATCCAGAGGATGCAGAACGCGTCCTGGCTGACTGGCGGCGCACGCTCAAAGAAGGGACGGCACTGGATGTGCAGTTCAGGTGCCGCCGCCATGATGGTGAATTTCGCTGGCATGTGAGCCGTGCCATGCCGGCGCGCGATGATCGTGGTGATATCCAGTGCTGGTACGGCGCGACAACTGACGTTGAGGACATGCATCGCGCGCAGGTACAGGCGGAGGCTGCCAACCACGCCAAGAGCATGTTCCTGGCCAACATGAGCCACGAAATCCGTACCCCCATGAATGGCGTGATTGGCATGACCAGTCTCATGGAAAGCACGCCGCTCAGTCCTGAGCAGAAGGAATATGTCGGAACGATCCGCGCCAGCGGTCAGCATCTGCTGACCCTGATCAATGATGTTCTCGATTTCTCCAGGGCTGAAGCGGGCAAGCTGGAACTGGAGCACTACAGCTTCCCGCTGCGCGGCTGCATCGAGGAGGCGCTGGACCTTGTGGCCCTGGATGCCAGTCGCAAGTCGCTGGAGTTGATTCTGGATGTCGAGGCGGAGGTGCCTCGGCACGTTCAGGGCGACGCCGGGCGACTGCGCCAGGTCGTGGTCAATTTGCTGTCAAACGCGATCAAGTTTTCCGAGCAGGGTGAGATCCTGATCCGCGTTCATCCAGTAGCAACTGTTTGCGAACAGAACAAGCAGATGATCCGCTTTGAGGTGAAGGACAAGGGTATCGGCATTCCGGAGGCGGCAATGCCGTCGCTGTTCAATGCTTTTGAACAGGCTGATTCTTCGCATACCCGGTTGTATGGCGGCAGCGGTTTGGGGCTGGCGATCTCGCGGCGCATTGTGGAATGCATGGGAGGGAATATCTGGGCGACCAGTGTGGTCGGCGAGGGGTCGACGTTTATCTTTGAGTGCCAGTTTGGCCGTTCCGACGTGCCCGCTGGAGATCACAAGCAGTTTCAGGGCCGGCGTGTGCTGCTGGTAGACGACAACGCTACCAATCGGCGGGTGCTGCGACTGATGCTTGAATCGCTTGGCATTTCCGTAGATGAAGCCGAGGACGCCATTCTGGCACGGCAACTGGCCCGACGGCGCAATTTTGACGTCGCGCTACTGGATTTTCAGATGCCGGGCCAAACCGGCATTGACCTCGCCCGTAGCTTGCGACGGGATCAAGGCAATCAGGCTATGCCGATGATTCTGCTGAGTTCCATCACGGCCGCATTGAGCGACGACGTCAATGCGCTGTTTGTATCGCGCATGCTCAAGCCGGTACGGGAGTCCACCCTGCTTGAGCAGCTCTCGCTGCTGTTCGCAGGCCACGGCGCGCGCCGCCGCACCGATTCACGTCGTCCGGAGTCCCTCGGCACAGCGCCGCTAAAGATTCTTGTTGCCGAGGATAATGCGGTGAACCAGCGGGTTCTGGTGCAATTTCTGGATCGTCTGGGTTATCGCGCCGATGTGGCATCCAACGGCTACGAGGTTCTGGATGCGTTGACCCTCCAGCGCTATGACGTGGTTCTGATGGATGTGCAGATGCCGGAGATGGATGGCGTGGAGGCGACACGCGAGATTCGTGCGCGACCCGGTCCCGGCCCGCAGATCATCGCGGTAACCGCCAATGCCATGGTCGAGGACGAGCAGCGCTGTCTTCTGGCGGGCATGAACGATTATCTGCGAAAGCCGATTGAACTGCGGGCGCTGGCGGATGCGCTGAACAAGGCCGTGACGCGCGCCAGGGAAGACGTTGCGCAAGACATTGCACTTACCGAGCCCGTCGAAACCCATGACGAACAGGCCGATCAACCGGGAGGGGATTATCAGCCCGGCATGCTTCAGCAGCTGATCAGCCTGCATGACGCCAAGGGTGCCAGCGCACTGATCAAATTGATGAACGAGGATTTTCCGGCACAGCGGCAGGCGCTGAGACAATGCATTGAACGCGGTGATGGCGCTGATGCAGGGCGCATTGTTCACAACCTCAAATCTGCCTCGCGCCTGCTCGGCGCTTCAGGTCTGGGGATGGCATTGGAGTCTATTGAACACGGCTTTCACCACGGTGATTTCGATCAGGCCGCGCGGTCAGTACCCGAGGTGCTGGACCGATGCGGAAGCCTGTTTTCACGAATGCTCAAGGAGTCTGCCCGGACAGATCAGGGGCAGGGCTGAAGATCAAGATGCCGCGAGGTGGGCGCACCGTCTAAACTAGCTTGATGCGCAACCCCTTCGAACTGTTCGCTGGCCTGCGGTATACGCGGGCCAAGCGGCGCAATCACTTCATTTCCTTTATCTCCGCGGCCTCAATGATCGGCATCGCGATCGGCGTCATGGCCCTGATCACGGTGCTGTCCGTGATGAACGGCTTCGAACGCGAGTTGCGCACGCGCATCTTGGGCATGGCCAGTCACGCCACCATATCCGCATTTCGTGGCCAGCTGGAAGATTGGGAGAGCGTGGCCCAGGCCGCGCAGCAGAACAAGGAGATCGAGGCCGTAGCCCCGTACATCGAGGGCGAGGGCATGCTTCGCGTCGGGCAGGAGCTGTCCGGAACCCTGTTGCGCGGCATCCTGCCGACTGACGAGCAGACGGTGTCCGATATCGGGAGCCACATCGAAGCCGGAACGCTGGAGTCGCTCAAGGCCGGTGAGTACAACATCGTGCTCGGTTGGGAGCTGGCGCAGGCCATGGGCGTGACGCCCGGTTCCAAGATCGACCTCATGATTCCGGTGGCCAGCGTCACTCCAGCGGGAATCCTGCCTCGCTTCAGGCGGTTTACCGTGACCGGCGTGTTCAGGGTGGGGATGTATGAATTTGATCGCGGGCTGGTCCTGATCCACATGGCAGATGCGCAGGCCCTCTATCGAATGAACGAGGGCGTGACTGGCGTGCGCCTCAAGCTGCACGACATGTTCCGCGCACCCGCGGTTTCCAAGGAACTCGCCGCCAGCCTGGATGGGGTCTATTACGTCAATAACTGGACCCGCAGCCACGCCAACTTCTTTCGCGCGGTGGCGACGGAAAAGATCGTGATGTTCATCATCCTGTCGCTGATCGTGGCGGTGGCGGCTTTCAACATCGTGTCCACGCTTGTCATGGTGGTCCAGGACAAACAGGCAGACATCGCCATCCTCAGGACGCTCGGCGCAAGGCCCAGATCGATCATGGCCATTTTCATGGTGCAAGGCTCCATTATCGGCGTCTTCGGCACCTTGATCGGCGTCGTGCTCGGCTGCCTGCTGGCCTACTTCCTGCCGGAAATCATCCACTGGATGGAGGGCCTGTTTGGCGTGAGCTTCCTGCCCGGCGAGGTCTATTACATCAGCGACCTGCCGTCCCAGCTCAAGAGCTCAGACGTCATCAAGATCAGCCTGCTGTCGCTGGTCCTGGGCCTGCTCTCCACGCTCTACCCCGCATGGCGAGCCTCCCGCCTCCAACCCGCAGAGGCATTGAGGTATGAGTAAAGGAGGCGCGCTACTGACCAGGGCCCCTGCGCGATCAGCGCAGGG
>TARA_R110000787_G_scaffold52534_14_pt1 | contig 11615 bp, 9 predicted proteins | sample TARA_R110000787 | Tara Oceans TARA_R110000787 (sample SAMEA4397920) | marine metagenome | biome: Polar Biome; feature: [DCM] deep chlorophyll maximum layer (ENVO:01000326); material: water (ENVO:00002006), including particulate matter (ENVO:01000060) such as... | depth 35 m
CAACCTCGGAGGGAGGCACGGGACTCCCTCCGACCCTTGAGGGGGAGGGCAATCTCAAGAAGGACAGCAATTTCCCGCTGTCCTACACGCCCGAAATCGCCGAAGCTGCGCTCATCGCCGCGCTCGACGTGGCGGAACCGCGCACGGCACAGGCGGTGGCGGCGGAGGATTTCGAGGGGGCCATGGCCGCGCTCGCCACACTCCGCGCGCCCATCGACGCCTTCTTTGAAAGCGTGACGGTCAATGACGCCGATCCCGCCAAGCGCTCGGCCCGCCTTGCGCTGCTGGCGCGGGTGCGTGACGCCGTTCATAGCGTGGCAGACTTTTCGAAGATTGCGGGGTAACGCAACGAAATGCCAAGATGTGCGGGAAAAGTGCGAAGTTAAGACGGAATAATCCTATTCGATCGTGCGCGATCCGGCTATTGCTGCTGGATTGTTGCAACGCAATATATCGCATCGGCAATCAGTGCAGGGAGAGCCGGGAATGACTGAGACAGATGAGGCCATCATGACCAAGACCACGACGCGTTATGTCTATCGTTTTGGCGGCGGCGTGGATGATGGCGGGCAGGGGGATCGCAACCTTCTGGGTGGCAAGGGCGCGAACCTCGACGGCATGGCCGCGATCGGCCTGCCGGTGCCGCCGGGCTTCACCATCACGACGGAAATGTGCACCCGCTATTATGAAGATGGCGGCGTCTATCCCGACAGTGTGAAGGCGGAAGTCGCCACTGGCCTTTCCCATATCGAAGGGATCACCGGCAAGAAGTTCGGCGACGCCGCCGATCCGCTGCTCGTCTCGGTCCGGTCGGGCGCGCGCGCGTCGATGCCCGGCATGATGGACACCGTCCTCAACCTCGGCCTCAACGACGAAACCGTCATCGGCCTCGCCAACACATCGGGCGACGAACGGTTCGCCTGGGACAGCTATCGCCGCTTCATTCAGATGTATTCGGACGTCGTGCTGGAACTGGACCATGGCGCGTTCGAAGAAGCGCTCGAAGTCGCCAAGGAAGACCAGGGCTACAGCCTCGACACCGAAATGACCGCCGACGACTGGAAAGCCCTGGTCGCCGAATATAAGGCGCTCGTGAAGAAGCTGTGGGACAAGCCCTTCCCGCAGGACGTGCATGACCAGCTTTGGGGCGCGATCAGCGCCGTGTTCGGCTCATGGCAGTCGGAGCGCGCGAAAGTCTATCGCCGCCTCAACAACATCCCCGGCGAATGGGGCACCGCCGTCAATGTGCAGGCGATGGTGTTCGGCAATATGGGCGAAACGTCCGCCACCGGCGTCGCCTTCACCCGCGATCCCTCGACTGGCGAAAATGTCTATTATGGCGAATTTCTGATCAACGCCCAGGGCGAGGACGTCGTCGCCGGCATCCGCACCCCGCAATATCTGACGCTCGCCGCGCGCGAACGGGCAGGGGCCAAGCCGCTGTCGATGGAAGAGGCGATGCCGGAGACCTATGCCGAACTGGCCAAGGTGTTCCAGATCCTCGAAACCCATTATCGCGACATGCAGGACATTGAATTTACCGTCCAGCAGGGCAAGCTGTGGATGCTCCAGACCCGATCGGGCAAGCGCACGGCGAAGGCCGCGCTGAAGATGGCCGTCGACATGGCGCATGAAGGCCTGATCACCGAGGAAGAAGCCGTCGCCCGCGTCGATCCCGCCGCGCTCGACCAGCTGCTTCACCCCACGCTCGATCCCAAGGCCCCGCGCGACGTGCTGACCAAGGGTCTGCCCGCCTCGCCCGGCGCGGCATCGGGCCATATCGTGTTCGACGCCGACACCGCCGAACGTCGCAACGAAATGGGCGACGCCGTCATCCTCGTCCGCGTCGAAACCAGCCCCGAAGACATTCACGGCATGCATGCGGCCAAGGGCATCCTGACCGCGCGTGGCGGCATGACCAGCCACGCCGCCGTCGTGGCGCGCGGCATGGGCCGTCCCTGCGTCTCCGGCGCTGGCGGCATTTCGATCGATACCAAGGCGAACATCCTGCGCATCGGCGGACGTGAACTCAAGGAGGGCGATATCCTCACCCTCGACGGGTCGACCGGCGAAGTCATGGCGGGCGAAGTGCCCACCGTGCAGCCTGAGCTGGCGGGCGACTTCGGCGTCCTGATGGTCTGGGCCGACAAGGTCCGCCGTCTCAAGGTCCGCGCCAACGCCGAAACCCCGCAGGACTGCAAGGTCGCGCGCGAATTCGGTGCGGAAGGCGTCGGCCTCTGCCGCACGGAACATATGTTCTTCGACGCCGCCCGCATCACCGCCGTCCGCGAAATGATCCTCGCCGACAGCGAAAAGGGTCGCCGCATCGCGCTCGAACGGCTGCTGCCGGAACAGCGCGACGATTTCGCGCAGATCTTCATGGTGATGGCGGGCCTGCCCGTCACCATCCGCCTGCTCGATCCGCCGCTGCACGAATTCCTGCCGCATGCCGAAGCCGAGTTCGAGGAAGTCGCCAAGGCGGCGGGTATTTCGGTGGACGTGCTCAAGCGCCGCGCCAGCGAACTGCATGAATTCAATCCCATGCTGGGCCATCGCGGGTGCCGTCTGGGCGTCACCTATCCCGAAATCTACGAAATGCAGGCCCGCGCAATCTTTGAAGCGGCGCTGATCGTCAAGCAGCGTGGCGGCGAAGCGCCGATCCCGGAAGTCATGATCCCGCTGGTCGCGACGCGCAAGGAACTGGAACTGATGAAGGCGATCGTCGATCGCGTCGCCGCCGAAGTCTTCGCCGAACAGGGTGACAGCGTCGAATATCTCGTCGGCACGATGATCGAACTGCCCCGTGCCGCGCTCAAGGCCGGGGAAATCGCGGAAGTCGGCGAATTCTTCTCCTTCGGCACCAACGATCTGACCCAGACGACGATCGGCATCAGCCGCGACGATGCAGGCCGGTTCCTCGGCACCTATGTCGACAAGGGCATCTTCGCCCGCGATCCCTTCGTCAGCATCGATGTCGAAGGCGTGGGTGAACTGATCCAGCTCGCCACCGAACGTGGCCGCAAGACGCGTCCCGGCATCAAGCTCGGCATCTGCGGCGAACATGGCGGCGATCCGGCCTCGATCGCTTTCTGCGAAGAGACGGGACTCGATTATGTCTCGGCCTCGCCCTATCGTGTGCCGATCGCCCGCCTGGCCGCTGCGCAAGCCGCACTCGCCAGCAAGGCATAAGAAAAGGGCGGGGAGCAATCCCCGCCCTTTCCATGTGTAAACCGGCGTCAGGGCTTAGCCGAACAAGCCCCGCTTGGCGGGCTTGGTCTCCAGCGTTTGTGCCTGACCGCGCCAATCCTCCCGCGCGATCGTGCCGGGCTGCAACCCCAACCGGGCTTCCAATGTGGCTTCCTGCTCGGCACCGAGCGTCGCGATCTGCCCGAACCGCTGATAGCCCGCTTCGCTGAGCGACACTTCCTGCGCCTGGCTGATCCCGTTGATGCGGCTCAGATCATCCCGTTCATGCGTGGCAGCAGCGGCCACGCCGCTCGTCGCACCGGCGCCTACCGGCACGGCCTGCCGTTCCAGCTCGCGCACGCGCGTCTCGGCCGCTTCTAACCGGGCATCGCGATCCTTCACCGATTGCCGATGCAGCAATTGTTCGTCGCGCCAGGCCCGGCGATATTTGCCGCGCCCACTTATCATCAGGCCGAATATCAGGCCGATGACCAAGGCGATCAACAGCAAGGCAATGTCATTCAGGGTAAAGCTCATGGCGGGTCCTCCTGCCCATCCGAACGGTGCAGCGCGGCAAAAGTTGCTCGTTCTTCGTTCCGGTTCGGAAACGGGCCATAAAAGTGCAAAAAAGGGGCTTGCCCAAATGGCCGGGCGCTTCTATCTGCGCCTCTCCAAATGCACCCATAGCTCAGCTGGATAGAGCATCAGACTACGAATCTGAGGGTCGGGCGTTCGAATCGCTCTGGGTGCACCATTTTTCCCATCAGCGTCAGCCCATCGCTAGCGCGACCATCGCATCGACATCGGCATGGGTTTCGAGCAGCGTGGCGACCTCGTCGAGCGCATCCTCGACCGACTGGTCATAATCCTGCCCCGCCGACACACTGCCCAACCGCCGCAGCAGGGCGTCGCGCAACGCCGTGCTGGCGAGCAGCCCATGCACATAGCTGCCCATCACCCGCCCATCGCGGCTGATCGCGCCATCTGGCCTGTCGCCCAGCATGGCAAAGGGCCGCGCAATATCCGGCCCGTCGGTCCGCCCCATATGCATCTCATAGCCGCCAAATTCGGCCCCCAGCGCCCGGCCACGCACCGCTTCCAGCGTCTTGGTGCCGCCGAGCACCGTCTCGACATCCAGCAGCCCCAGCCCAGCGACTGAGCCCGGCGGTCCCTCCAGCCCGTCCGGGTCGGCGATCGTCCGCCCCAGCATTTGATATCCGCCGCATATCCCCAGCACCGCGCCGCCGCGCCGGTGATGCGCGCATATGTCGATGTCCCATCCCTGCGCCAGCATCGCCCGCATATCCGCGACGCTCGCTTTGGAACCTGGCAGGATGACCAGCGCCGCCTCGGCCGGGATGACCTGGCCCGGTCCGACCATGCGCAGGTCCACGCCCGGCTCCAGCTTAAGCGGATCGACATCATCGAAATTGGAAATGCGCGGCAACACAGGGCAGGCGACCACCAGCGGCGCGTCGACCGAAAATTGCCGCCGCTCCAGCACGACCGCATCTTCGCTCGGCAGCCGCGCGACGGCATCCAGCCAGGGCACCACCCCCATGCCACGCCAGCCCGACAGCGCCTCGATCTGCGCATAGCCATCCATGAACAAAGCCGGATCGCCGCGAAATTTGTTGATCAAAAAGCCCCGGATCATCGCCGCATCCTCGGGGTCGATCACCGTGCGCGTGCCCACCACCGCCGCGATCACGCCGCCCCGGTCGATGTCGCCGACCAGAACCACCGGCACATTGGCGGCGCGGGCAAAGCCCATATTGGCGATGTCGCCCGCGCGCAGGTTGATCTCGGCGGGCGATCCCGCGCCCTCGACCACGACGATGTCGCATTGCGCCTGCAACCGGGCATAGCTTTCCAGCACCGCCCCCAGCAATTCGCCCCGCGCGGCGCGGAAATTGCCCGATCCCAAGGTGCCGCGCACCTGGCCATGGACGATCAGCTGCGATGTGCGGTCGGCCTGCGGCTTCAACAGCACCGGGTTCATATCCGTATGCAGCGGCACGCGGCAGGCAATCGCCTGCAACGCCTGTGCGCGGCCGATCTCGCCGCCATCGGCGGTCACCGCCGCATTGTTGGACATATTCTGTGGCTTGAACGGGCGGACCCGATAGCCGCGCCGCACGAGCGCCCGGCACAGCCCGGCGACCAGCACTGACTTGCCGACGTCCGATCCGGTTCCCTGCAACATGATGGCACCCATGGCCATCATCCCTGACCGGCGGGGCCGACCAGCGCAAGCCCTTGGGCTATCCGTAGGTGCGCCGATATTCGAGCGTATCCAGGATCATGCCGCCGCCCATGAACACCGCGCCGGTGCAGGCCAGCGCCAATAGCTGCCCGCCGGTACCGGGATATTGCTGCATATAGGCAACGCCGCGCTCGGTCGCGCCCAGCGCGAGCGCATAGATGATCAGAAACGCCTCGAACTTGGTCTTGACGATGAAAAGACGCTTGATCCGTTCCATTTCGATTCCATCCGGCGTTTGGCCCCCGCCATCAGGGCGATAGATCGCCGGAAAGCTGCAGATGGTCAACAAGCGTTAACCATGATTGTTCGATCCGCGCGATCAACGTGGTGTCGCCCAGCCCGTCTGGCGCGATATCTTCGGGCCAGTAATCTGCCACGATTCCCGCGATTGCGTCCAGCTTCGCCTCATCCACCAGGAAGCGCGGATCGATCGTCGCCGGATCGGCCACGACGCGCAGCCGCAGACAGGCAGGTCCGCCACCATTGGCCATCGATTGACGCACATCGACAGGTACGAGTCGCCGGATCGGCCCATTGCCCGCGATCATCTGCTCCAGCCATTGCCATACCGCTGGCGTCTCCCGCGCTTCGGTCGGCAGCACCAGCGCCATTTCGCCGGTCGGCAGCGTGACCAATTGCGCATTGAACAGGTAACTTTTGATCGCATCGGACAGGCTCACCGCGCTCGCCGGCACCTCCACAATCTCGACGCAGGGCAGGGCGGCGCGCAGATCGGTATAGAAACCCTCCTTGTCGGCAAAGACCAGTTCATGGGTGAACAACACCCGCTCATTGGCCACCGCCACCACGTCATTGTGGAAGGCTCCCGCCGCAATCGCTTCCTCCGACTGCTGCACGAACAAGGTGCGCGCTGGGTCCAGTCCATGTCGCCGCGCCACCGCCTTGCTCGCCTCGACATGCTGGCGCGCGGGGAAGGGGCCGCCCGACTGGCCATAGACGAATATCTCGACTCCCGGCCGGTCATGCCGTTCGGCCAACCGCATATGATTGGCCGCGCCTTCATCGCCAAAGGGCGGCGGCACCGGGCCGTGGACGGCGAAAACGCTCTGGTCGGAAAAGGCGACCCGCAATTGCGCCAATGTCTGCGGCCATTCATGGCTGCGATGCGCCATCGTCACCAGGTTCGCGACGGTCAGATGGGTGCGCCGGTCGTCCGTGTCGCTGGCGGGGGACACCGTCGCCGCATTGGCCGCCCACATGGACGAAGCCGACATCGCCGCCGCGCGGATATGCGGCTCGGCCGCGCCGACATCAGTCCCCAACTGCGCCAACCACGCGCCATCGGGTCGCCACTGCGGCAGGAATAGGCCCTGCGTCAGCCCCAGCCGGATATTGCCGCGCATCTTCTCGATACCCTGCAACGCCGCCGCGCGCGGATGCGACACCGCGCCCGCATTGCGCGCCGATGCCAGATTGCCGACGCTCAAGCCCGCATAATTGTGGCTCGGCCCGATCAGCCCGTCGAAATTAATCTCGGTAACGCTCATGCCCGCCCCGCCATGGTAAAAGCTGCACCGGGTTCCAGCCCGATCCGCGCCGCGCTCGCCGCATCGAGCGACACGACGTCGTCCGCTTCCTGCACGAAACCCCAGGTGCAGCGATAGTCCGCCAACCGCCCGGTCGCGATCAGCATTTTGTCGCCGCCCTTGTCATGCGTCGCGCCCAGCGTCACGTCGCGCGCGCCTGCAATGGTCTTCAACTGGTCGATCTGCCCAACCATTGTCGGGCCACCGTCGAAAATATCAACATAGCCCGCATTGTCGAACCCTTCGGTCTCCAACATCCGCATCGCTGCCCGGCCATTGGGGTGGGGCAGGCCGATGACCGCGCGCGCGCTGTCGGTCAGCATCGCGGTATAGATGGGCGTCTTGGGCATCAGGTCGGCGATGAACTGGTTACCGTTGACGGCATTAAACTCGTCCGCCTCCTGAAAGCTCATGCCGAAAAAGCGTCCGGCAAGGCCATCCCAGAAGGGCGATCCGCCCGCCTCATCGATCACCCCGCGCAATTCGGCGATTACCTTGTCGCCGAAACGCTGCCGATGCCCGCGAATATAGAGATAGCGGCTGCGCGACAGCAGCAGACCCAGCCCCTCGGCCCGTTCGCGCGGATGCAGGAACAGCCCGCCGACCTCGACCGACCCTTCCAGATCGGTGGTCAGCGACAGCATCTGCGCCCGGAATGTCCGGCCCAGTTCCCGGCTATGCTGGGTCAGCATCCCCAGTCGATAGGAATAGAAGGGCCAGCTTTGCCCCACCGTTGAGAAAATCTGGCATGTGCCGCGCACTTGCCCCGTCTCGACATTTTCCAGCACCATGACGATCAGCTCGTCGGCAATGCCTTCATTGTCCCGCGCCAGCGCCGCCTCGGTCCGCTCCAGCTTGGCGGCCAAAGATTTGCGGTCGGGCGGCAGGTTGGTGAAGCCACCCCCGGTTAGCTTCGCCATTTCATACAGCGTCTGCAAATCCTCCGCCCGCGCGGTTCGCATGATGAAACTCAAGCGCTTACCCTCTCTTCTTCATATCTTATATCTGCCTTGCGCGATCCGCAGCAGCGCCAGCGCCGACAACCGCGCCCGTTCGGGCAGGCTGTCGGCGATCAGAAATTCGGCATCGCTATGGATGCTCCCGCCGCGCACCCCCATTGTGTCGACCACCGGCACACCGCAGGCCGCGATATTATTGCCGTCGCACACGCCGCCCGTATCGCGCCAGCCAATCTCCAGCCCTAAGTCGGCGCCGCATTGCTTGACCAGCCCGAACAGACGCTCGGCCTTGTCATCCATCGGCTTTGGCGGCCGTCCGAAGCCGCCGTGGAGATGCAGGCTGACATCATGGTCGCGCGCCACATCGGCCATTGCCCGCTCGATCAGCGCGCGCGCCGCCAACTCGTCCTGCGGCGTCCTTGGCCGGAAATTGACCCGAAGCACCGCATGATCGGGCACGACATTATTCGGCCCACCGCCCTCGATCTTCGCCGGATTACACGAACAGCCTGGGCCGCTGCCCGCCTTGAGCCGCAACGCCATGTCGGCCGCCGCCAGCAGCGCGTTGCGACCGTCATCGGGATTGCGCCCGGCATGGGCGCTCAGACCGGTCACCACGATCGAGAAATTGCCGCTCCCCGCCCGCGCGCCGGCCAATGTGCCATCGGGCAGGGCAGGTTCATAAGTGAAGGCCGCGACCTTACCTGCCGCGACCGTGCGCAACAGGCTAGCGGAGGACGGGCTGCCCACTTCCTCGTCACTGTTGATGACGACGTCATAGCCAAGTGTCTGCGCCGCCGTCGTTCCCTCGATCGCCCGCAGCGCCGAGAGCATCACCGCGATCCCGCCCTTCATGTCGGCAACCCCCGGCCCGTTCAGCACGCCGGGTTCGATCCAGCGCTGCGCCTGGAACGGGTGATCGGCGGCAAAGACCGTATCCATATGCCCCGTGAGCAAGATCTGCACCGGGGCTTGCGGCCGCACCGACAGACGCAGATGGTGGCCATGGATGATCGTCTCGACCTGCCCGTCGGCGCGCATCGTCTCGACCGGTGCCGCTTCGACCAGCGTCAAATCGCCCGGCAGCACGGAAAAAGCATCCGCCAGCGCCGCCGCCATCTGCGCCAGTCCATCCAGATTGCGTGATCCGCTGTTGATCGCAGCCCAATTCTGCACCTGCGACAGCATCGGGGCATCCGCAGCCCGCTCCAGCAGAGCGGCTTCGATCGATGATAAGGGGTTCATGGCAAGGGTCTATCAGAGCGCGTCGCGCGCCTCCACCCCCGCCGCGTCAGAAGTCGTAGGTCAGCGTCAACCGGCTCAGCGTGTCCAGATCGCGCGCGCTCAGCAGCGTTTCCGATTCATATTGGACGTTATAGGATAGGGCGGCCGACAGCCGCGCCGCCACCTTCGTTTCTACTGCCGTCAGCGAATTGAACGAATAGACATCGCTCTCCGCATAACCTGCCGCCGTCTGCTTGAGCGTCAGCGTCGGCGACAAGCGCCACACCGCCGCCATCGATCCACGCGCACCGAGTTTGGTCTCGCGCTCGCCGGTCAGATATTTGGCATGGCGCACCGACGGGCCGATATCGACTTGCAGGTCCAACGGCGTACTGACGATCAGTTTATAGCCGATGCCGACTGACCCGGTATAGCGTTCATCATAGCCGATCGACGTGTCGCGCTCGAACTGCGTCAACCCATAAGCAAAGCCGCGCGGATCGAACTGATAGCGTGGCTCATAGCCGGCAAGATAGCGTTCGCGCGACGTCACGCCATTGGCGCGGCGATAATCCGCCGTCGCGCTCAATTTGTGGGACCATTGCAGGCCGGTACGAGTCGCGGTGGCCGTGCCACTCAGGCCCAGCTCGCTGGTGGAGCCGGTCGAGCGGAACCCGCCCGCTTCGACCCGACCAGTCCATAATTCGGTGAAGCGGGCCTCGCGAATCACGGTGTCGTGGGTCGCCTTGGTCCGTTCCTTCCAGCTATTGACCATCCGCTGGATTTCGTCGCCCGACGCCGGATTGGTCTGACGGGCGATCTTGGCGACGGTGGCGATCTCCGTCTCGCTGCCATTGGCGATTGCCGCTTCCAGCATTTCGCGCACCGATGTGGGCAACAAAATGGGATCGGCAGCCAGGGCCGGGGCAGCAAACAGGAAAGACATCAGGATCAGACAAGCGCGCATTTGTCCGTCATAACCGCTCGACCGCAAAACTTAAGCCCCTAAGTGCCCGTTTTAAACACGGCCCGCCGCAGGAAGGGTGTCGCAACGGTTCAGATCAACAATTTGAATTCCTGCAGGATATCGCGATACAGCTTGCGCTTGAACGGCACGATCAGTTCCGGCAGCGTTTCGGGTTCGGCCCATTTCCAGCTGCGAAATTCGGGATGCTTGGTCTCAATATTGACGTCGCTGTCCTGCCCCAGGAAACGGGCGAGATACCAATATTGCCGCTGGCCGCGATATTTGCCGCCCCATAATTTACCTAGCAATTCGGGCGGCAGGTCATAGAAATGCTCGTCCTTCGCCTTGGCGATGATCTCGACATGCTCCGGGCCGATGCCGGTTTCCTCGCCCAGTTCGCGCAGGGCTGCCGTCTTGGCGTCCTCGCCCTCGTCGATTCCGCCTTGCGGCATTTGCCAAGCTTCCACGACATTATCGAGCCGCTGGCCGACGAAGACCTTGCCATCCCTGTTGACCAGCATGATGCCGACGCACGGCCGATATGCCATTTCCCGTTCATTGGGCGTGGAAGCCATAAATCCCCTGAATCTTTCTCATATGATGCCACACACCCCAAGCAGGGCACCGGCCCCAAGGATAAGCGCGGCCGAAGCGCGCGTCCATGGATCGAATCGCGCATGGCCTGATTTGCGACGGGCCGTTGGTCAGCAATATGCCCGATAGGGTGGTTGGAACCCGGCCCGGTGCCGCGCATTGCCCAACCATGTCCACCAACGCCCCCGTCCTGCTCTGGCTTCGCCAGGATCTGCGCCTGTCCGATCAGGCTGCGCTCGCCGCCGCTGTTGAGCAAGGCCCGGTTATCCCGGTCTATATATTGGACGATGCCACCCCTCGCACCTGGGCGATGGGCGGCGCGTCGCGCTGGTGGCTGCACCACAGTCTGTCCAGCCTGGACGCGCAGCTGCGCGAAAAGGGATCGCGCCTCATCCTGCGACGCGGATCATCGGCCGAGATGCTGGCGCAATTGGCTGAAGAAACCGGTGCCCGCCGCGTCCACGCCCTCCATCATTATGAACCTTGGTGGCGCAATGCGGAAAAGGCAGTGGCCAAGGCGCTCGACCTTTGCCTTCATGATGGCGGCTTGCTGCTGCCACCGGGCGCGGTGCGCACCGGGGCAGGGGGCATCTATCGCATCTACACGCCTTTTTCCCGCGCGGTGATGGAACATATGCCGCCGCCTACGCCCACCCGCGCGCCTGCAACCATCCCGTCACCCGGCCAATGGCCAGCCAGCGACGCACTGGAGGACTGGGCCTTGCTGCCCACCAAGCCCGATTGGGCCAGCGGCTTCACCGAAGACTGGACGCCCGGCGAAGCAGGTGCGCGTGCGCATCTGACCGCCTTTCTCGATGAAGTCGGCGACTATCCCGTCGCGCGCAATCTGCCTTCGGTCGAAGGCTCCTCGC
>TARA_R110000787_G_scaffold41507_2_pt1 | contig 11604 bp, 19 predicted proteins | sample TARA_R110000787 | Tara Oceans TARA_R110000787 (sample SAMEA4397920) | marine metagenome | biome: Polar Biome; feature: [DCM] deep chlorophyll maximum layer (ENVO:01000326); material: water (ENVO:00002006), including particulate matter (ENVO:01000060) such as... | depth 35 m
GCCTTGGGCATCTGGCCAACGGCAGTGTCTCAGTGGGGCGAGAGCCCGCCGCAGCTCCGCCAGTATCAGATCCAGTGCATCACAGAAGGGAAGTTGAAGGCTGACGTGCCGCCCATTGGGGACGTAACATGACCGGTGTGGCGGCAGCGTCTATTATTGGCGGCAATCCAGCTAACGGCAGACGCCCAGCAGACTTTTATCCAACACCACACGAATGCACCGACGCTCTTATTGATGCTGAGATTGATCACCTACCGCAGACTATCTGGGAGCCTGCTTGCGGCGCAGGTGCGATCTCCAAGCGCCTAAGTAACCGTGGTTACCACGTCCAAAGTAGCGACCTTAACAACCACGGCTTTGGTACCTGGGGAGTTGATTTCCTCGACGCGGAAGAGCGGTTAGCCGACGCTATTGTCACCAACCCGCCATTCAGCCTGGCTGAAGAGTTCATTTATAAGGCGGATACCCTGGGCGCCCAATACATGGCGCTCGTGCTCAAAGCGCATTTTTGGCATGCTAAACGCAGGACAGCTTTGTTTGCGCGGTGGCAACCCGCCCGCTTTTACGCCATGAACTGGCGACCTCAGTTTGGAGCGGGCAGCTCACCCACGATGGATTTTATCTGGTGCGTTTGGGATAGGCGGACGCCGGGGCCGACGACTTACAGCATTCTGGAGAAGCGTACATGACCAACTTGCCTGACGGCAATCCTAAGACCGTATACGGCGTTCAGAAGCCAAGCCTCAGTCTCATCCCCCTGGTGGCGCTAGAAGCGGCTGCTGGTGCGCATCAGCTAGGTGCGGACAAGTACGGCCCATGGAATTGGCGAGAAAGCTCAGTGGCTGCCAGCGTGTACGTAAACGCTATTTTGCGGCACGTAAAAGCGTGGCACGAGGTAGAGGATACTGATTCAGAGAGCGGCATTAGCCACCTGGGCCACGTTATGGCGTGTTGTGGAATCCTGTTGGATGCTCAAGCCAACGGCCAACTGATTGATGACCGGCCCAAAGTCAACCGGGGGCCTTATGTTGAGGAGGTGTCAGGCAACTAGACTCGACTACTGAATACCGCTATGATGCCGACGCGCATCCAGCGCACTAAAACCCAAAATACAAGTCTGAAAGGCTTAAAATTCAATGGCTAAAATCAAACTCAATAACGTCCGTCTGTCCTTTGCAAGCATCTTCCGCAAGGCGACATTTAACGGCGATGAGACCAAATACGAAGGCACGTTTCTGATCGACAAAGAAACCCAGGCCGATCAGATCGCGACCATCAATGCCGCGATCAAGGCGATGCTTGCCGAGAAGAAATCCAAGCTGGCCGCTGATCGCATTTGCTTCAAAGACGGTGATGAGATCGATTATGATGGTTATGCTGGCCACATGAGCATCAAGGCCAGCAACGGCAAACGTCCCCTGGTGATTGACCGTGACAAATCTCCATTGGCCGAGGACGATGGCCGCCCGTACAGCGGCTGTTACGTTAACGCCATTTTGGAACTCTGGTTTCAGGACAACGCCTACGGCAAGCGAGTGAACTGCAACTTAGACGCAGTGCAATTCGTCAAGGACGGTCAGCCCTTTGGCGATGGTGGGTCTACAGCATCAATTGACGACTTCGACGTGGTCGACGGAGACGACGGAGACCTTTTCTAATTAAAATAGGTCGGCCCTTCGGGGTCGACCAACTCCCCCTAGCTACTCTAGGAAAATGACATGTTAGTGCTCGACTGCGAGGTCTACCAAGACTATTTCCTGGCCGCGTTTATGGACGACGTCGGCAAAGTTTTGAACATCGAATTGCATGACGGCGTCGACCTAAACAAGGCCCGCCTGTCGGCTTTGATGACTGACAATACAGTCGTTACATTCAACGGCGCCTCATACGACCTTTACATGGTGGCCGCTGCGCTTGATGGTTGGACAACGCAAAAGATCAAACGCTTGTCCGACGCGATTATCAAAAGCAACCTTTCCCACTGGAATGTGGCGGATGTTTGGAAAATCGGATACCCGCCCGAATGGGACCACGTTGACATCATCGACGTTCTGCCGGGAAAATCCTCGCTGAAAATATACGGCGCGCGCATAGGTATGCCTAAACTACAAGATCTCCCCATTGACCCTGCCGCTAGCATCGACGCCGCCGGTCGGGACATCCTGCGCCGGTACTGCACCAACGATCTGCGCGTGACGAAAGCCCTGCTCAAAACGCTGGCCCCGCAAATTCAGCTCCGCCGCTCCATGAGCGGCCAGCACGGCATCGACCTGCGATCCAAAAGCGACGCGCAGATCGCCGAGACGGTCCTCAAGGCCGAGATTGAAAAGATGGGCAAGCGGCTACGGCCCATACAGATGGATGACGCCACCGTTCGTTACAGCGACCCAGGTATTGTCTCGTTCGACGATCCCACGATGCGGAATGTATTCCAAAAAATACTGGGCCACCGTTTTGAACTGTCCGGCAACGGGTCAATCAGAATGCCGCCTTGGCTAAAGGACACGAAAATTCAGATCGGCCAGGGCCTTTATCAGATGGGCATTGGCGGTCTACACTCGACCGAAAAAGGCCAGACTGTCACCGCGACTAGGCATGAGGTGCTGTGCGAGTTCGACGTTTCCAGCTACTACCCGAACATCATCCTGCAACAACGATCGGAGCCATCCAACATGGCTGGCCGGTTCCTTCCGGTCTATCAGGGCATTGTAGAGCGGCGCGTTGCAGCCAAGCGCGCTGGCGATAAGACAACCGCCGACTCGCTGAAGATCGTCGTCAACGCATCCTTCGGAAAACTGGGCAGCAAATTCTCGATCCTCTACGCGCCCGACCTCATGATCCAGACGACGATCACCGGCCAACTTTGCCTGCTGATGCTGATTGAGCGGTTGGAGGCTGTCGGCGTGCGGGTGGTCAGCGCCAACACTGATGGCGTCGTCGCCCACTTCAACAAGGCTTTGGAGGGCGACGTCGAGCAAGTGGTTTTTGACTGGATGCTCGACACATCGTTTGAACTGGAGCGCACCGACTACCGCTCGCTGCACGCTCGTGACGTCAACAACTACATCGCGGTCAAGCCTGGTGGATCGACCAAGGCCAAGGGCGTGTTTGCTGCCCCTGGCCTGTCAAAGAACCCTGACTTTTCCATCGTCAGTGAGGCCATCGCCTCTCAACTTTCGGGCTGTAAGTCGGCTGCGGATGTTATCAACGAGTGCAAAGACCTTTTGAAGTTCGTCACCGTGCGGCGCGTCACTGGCGGCGCTGTCTGGCGCGGCGAGAAGCTGGGCAAGGCCGTTCGGTTCTACTACTCGACCGACTTCGGGGCCGATCAAATTGAGTACGCGACCAACAGCAATAAAGTTCCGAAAAGCGACGGTGCGAGGCCCGCGATGGATATTCCTGACGTGTTTCCCGACGACGTCGACAAGCAGCGATATATTGAGATCGCCCGCAAGGCGATGAGGGGGATGGGTTGTGTTTGAAAAAGACATCGAAGCGGCCCTCGTCAAACGGGTGAAAGCCCTGGGCGGCACGGCTGAGAAGTTCACCAGCCCCAACCGCCGCTCGGTCCCTGACCGCTTGATCACGCTACCGGGTGGCGTGATCGTCTTCGTCGAGTTGAAGGCCACTGGCAAGAAGGCGACCGATGCGCAGGCTCGCGATCATAAAAGGCGACGGGCGATGGGCTGTCGCGTCCTTGTCATAGACAACATGCGCGACGCACAAGCGTTTGAGGTGTAGCCATGCATCACCGCACTGACCTGCACCCGTATCAAGATAGGGCCATCGACTACGCCATCGGCAAAGGCCGTTGTATGCTGGCGCTGGACATGGGTTTGGGCAAGAGCATCTCGACGCTGACTGCCGTGTCGGATCTACTAGACGCCTGCCTTGTTGGCCGGGTTCTGGTCATTGCGCCACTGCGTGTTGCCAACAGCGTCTGGATTCAAGAGGCCCAGAAGTGGGAGCATACGCGCCATCTGACGGTCTCGGTTGTCACCGGCTCGGCGAAGGCAAGGGCGGCTGCACTGTTTACCACCGCCGACATATACGTCATCAACCGCGAAAACCTTGTTTGGTTAGTGAGTCAGTATCGGCTCGACAAGTGGCCCTACGACATGATTGTTGTTGACGAAAGCAGTAGCTTCAAGAACCACAGCGCCAAAAGGTTTAAGGCGCTGCGTAAGATGCTGCCTGCTGTTGACCGCATGGTGCTGCTGACCGGCACACCGTCGCCCAACGGTTTGCAAGACCTATGGGCGCAGATGTACCTGATCGACTACGGCCAACGCCTGGGCCGCACGGTCAGCGCCTTCCGCCAACGGTTCTGCAAGCCCAGCGGCTTTGGTGGCTACAAGTGGATCTTGCGCGAGGGTTCGCAAGAAGAGATCGAAGCGTTGGTATCTGACGTGATTATGCACATGAGTGGGGACGATTACCTTGATTTGCCTGCCCGCATCGACCTAACCGAGGTCGTCACGCTGCCGCCTGCCGCGATGGATGATTATTTGGAGCTTGAGACAGAGTTATTCTTGGCACTGCCCGACGGCGAGGAAGTCGAGGTAATGTTTGCGGCTGCCTTGGGGAACAAGCTCATGCAATACGCAAACGGCGCAGTCTATACAGACGACGCGGGGACATGGTCCGAGACGCACGCGGCCAAACTGGACGCCTTGGCGGACATTGCGGAAGACAACGCAGGCGAGAACTTGCTCGTTGCCTACAACTACCGGAGCGACCTTGCGCGCCTACGAAAACGCTTCCCGCAGGCGGTCGTTCTTGACAACGACCAGGCGACGCTTGACAGGTGGAACCGAGGTGAGATCGGAATGCTGTTGGCTCATCCAGCCAGCGCCGGACACGGCCTAAACCTTCAGCGCGGCGGTGCGCTTTGCGTTTGGTTTGGGCTGACTTGGAACTTAGAGTACTACCTGCAATTCAACGCGCGGCTCCATCGGCAGGGTCAAGATCGACCCGTCAGAATTATCCATTTGCTGGCTGGAAACACCATCGACGCTCGCGTGCTGGATGTCCTGTCCGACAAGGACGCATCTCAGAACAGCCTATTAAAAGCGTTAAAACCTACAGCAATGTGAAAATAAGTGTTGCGCACATATACAGGCATCTGTATGATTGATAATCAGAAGACGGCAATTAAGGACGACGCAAATGCGATTTATCAAAATTTTGGCTGATCTCACGCTCTTCGTGGGGTTCGTCGTTGGCGGATTCTTCCTTCTGGGAGTATTTTAGATGGACGACAGGGAAATTGTGGCAGCTTTTCAGGCGCGGTTGCGAAGTGCGCTCGAGCTGTCGGGAATGTCAAGGAGCCAACTGGCTCGCGAGACTGGGGAGTGTTTGTCGGGCATCCGCTTTGTCCTCGCCACCCCCCAGCATCTCCGCTATATCCACGACGGAATAAAGCTCTGTAGGATTATACGCCTAGCCAAAGCGCTAGGTGTAGAGCCTGGATGGCTGGCATTTGGCGAGGGAGATCAAAAATGAACCGGTGGCAAACCCATTTTAGCTCAGTTGCTCTGACCAGTTCCCGATTGAGCAAAGACCCCTCCACCAAAGTGGGGGCCGTTGCGGTGCGGGACCGCCGGATCATATCCACTGGCTACAACGGCCTCCCGGCTAATGTCACCGACAAAGTGTCCAGACTGGAGGATCGCGAAACAAAGTTGCTGATGACGGTGCATGCCGAAGCCAATTGCGTGGCAGATGCCGCCCGACGCGGCATCTCGTTGGACGGGTGCGACCTCTACGTGACCCACCCGTCATGTCCCCATTGTGCCGGATTGCTCATACAGGCCGGTGTGGCAAAGGTTTATAATCCACCGGCATCGCGCGAGTTTTTGATGCGCTGGGCCGAGCCTCTGAGGCTCGCAAAAGAGATGTTCACCGAGGCCGGGGTTATTACGATGGAGCTGCACTGATGTACGCCAAAATGACGAGGCCGCCCTTTAGTCCGCCGTCTGGTGCCTATGCCCTGGTGGAAAAACTTAACTCAGTACCTAGTTTGCGGATGACGTGGCCGCTGGATGGCGCGTTGAGTGACTTCATGGGGAACGCTTTGGTCCGCTATGTTTGGCTGATCGAGGACAAGCACGCCAAGAACGGTTATCACTACGAGGAATTATCATGAGCGCCGAACTAACAGGTTACAGCGCTAGGGTTGGAGCCAAGCCCAACGAAACTTTAGCCGATCAGGTGTGCTTTTACGCCAGGGTGTCAAATCCAACCAGTCAAATGTCAGCCATGAACAATGACAGGTTGACTGCATATCTTATCAAGCACCGCCACTGGAGCCCGTTTGAGATGGTCTCAGTCACTCTCCGAATTGATACTAGCCGTGATGTGGCGAGGCAGCAGCTTAGGCATTCTAGCTTCGCATTCCAGGAATTTTCGCAGCGTTACAGTGCTACAGAGACGACCTGCTCAACGCGCCCGGCGAGGATGCAAGACACGTCCAATAGACAGAGCAGCCTGGACACCGCAAGCCAAGCAGATCGGGACTGGTGGACGGACAGCCAGATCGAGCTGATGGCAGGCTCCTTTTCGGTGTATGATGAGGCTCTAAAACGAGGCCTTAGCAAGGAGGTCGCACGAGCTGTGCTGCCGGAGGGCTTGACTTGGACACGCTTGTATATGAGCGGAAATCTTCGTTCTTGGATACACTACATTGACGGGCGAACCGGTCCAGAGACCCAGCTAGAGCACCGTGAGCTGGCGCGTGAGTGCGCGGTGCAGATCGCGGTTGTGTTCGCGCCCATCATGGGTTGGGTCCATGATTGAGGAAACGTGGCGAGCGATGAAAAGTCGTCACGAAAGAGAGTTGGACGCGCTTATTTTAAGGCTGAACAGAGCCGCTTTACGCAAACGATTGAATATAAAGGAAGACAAAGATGACCAGAGTTTGGAGCAATATAAAGACGGAGCCGTGGACGCAGGCCGAGGTGAAAACCATGATGGCCATGCTGGACGCTGGCTCCAGGATGGAGGCCATAGCGCGGGTTTTGAAACGGAGTAGGAACTCAGTCATCGGCAAATCCAACCGGGAGCGCGCCAAGCGCAAGGTCGAGCCAGAGCCTGTCCCCAAAGCTCCACCACCGGTCGTCTCTGCCCGCCTCTATCCAAAGCGCGTCCGTGTCCGTGGCGTTTACAAAGAGCGCAAACCGGCACCGAGGGAATCAAAGCTGCGCCAACCTGTGGCCTTCAAGGAACTCCCGCCGACGCCTCCCCTGAGCCTTTGCCAGTATATTGCAGGGCATCCGGCGGAGGGCGATATGAGCTACTGCGAGAAGCCTATACGGAAAGGAGCGCCGTACTGCCCAGATCACGCCGCCAAATGTCTTGTCACGTACGTCCGGCCAAAGCTACAACCGACGCCGCGTTGGTAACAATGGTCCTAGCGATGGGCCAGGCTAATAGACTGGTTCATCGTTTCATCGTTCCGCCGCAGCCAGCCTCGTCCAAAAGTCGGGAACGTCGTCAAAGCACGATAGAAAGCCTCGCGCTCTTCATACATTTTGCCAATCGTTGCAACGTCATTGCAGCGCGCTACGGCATCTAGTGTTTTCGGACCTATCATCCCGTCGGCGCGAGACCCCACGGCCCTCTGGAGGGCTTGTGAGGCCCTCTTGGGGCCGCTGTTAACGGCCCAGTCGAAGACCATCCAGTCAACGCCAGACGGCAGACTGTCGGCTTGGCAAGCGTTCCAGTACCGGGTGCGATAGGTAGGCTCCACGTCTTCCTGGGTTAAGGCCTTGAGTTCATCGATTGTCACAGACCTGCCGATGTAATCCTCATAGGTCGCCTTCGTCACGCCAAGCATAGTTGCGCCACCAGGGTCCTCCGGGTGGTTGCTGAAACCACCCTCGTGCTGGAGCAGCCATCTCATACAGAGGGGGAAGTTGATCTGCATTATTTGGACACGCCCTTGATCTTTTCCACGCTGCGCATAGCGCCCAGCCCAAGCATCCCCATGAGGACTGTCAACAAACTGTCCATGTCAAAAACTGGCATTGGTGGCACGGGATAACCCAACCAAGAGCCAAGGAAGGTAAGCAGCGGTGCTACAACGAAGAACCAAGCCAAAGCGAACCCGCAGCACCAGCCGACGAATGGACGCCAGCCCGCAACAAAGATTGAGCGATGAGCAGCCTCGACTTTGTTGACATCTATCTGAGCAAGGAGACCCTTGTTGCTGGCGTCGATCAACGCCATCTCCATTTCAGCTATAGCCTTGGCCTTGCCTGCCTCGTCAGGTATGAGCCTATCAAGAACAGAGCCGATCACTGGTAGCAACGCACCGAGAATTGGCAACATAACGGTCTCCTTAAAGCTTTCCGACTTTATCGAATAATTTCTGCTCGATAATCGGCAGTAGTCGCACGCCGCTATAGCCGATCACAAACGCCAGAGCCAGCGCGGTGTTGTCACCGACGCCGAAATGTTCCATCGCCATCGGCAAGAAAAACTCCGCTGCTATCCACCCGACTAGTGAGGCAATCCCAACATCCTTGATTGCGCCAAGTGTAAATTTACGCTTGGTCAATACGTTGGCCAAGCCTCCAACAGTGCTGGCAATAATGCAGCAAAGCTTGGTCCCAAGTTGGTGCAGTAGAAATTCCATAACTAGACCTCTTTGTGGCTCAGGGTCATCTTGATAGGCGCGCACGTCGCCCAGTAACCGGCGATAATGCCCTCTGCTACGTCGCGCTCCAACTGCTCGAAAATGACCGCTTTCGGAGGGCACGCCTCAACAACCGACGCGACGCTCCTATACAGACCGGACGGAGAGAGGAGCACAATAACGAGCAGAATAATGGTCATCAGTTGCCTTCTTTATCGGGTCGTCCTAACGCACGCTGCACTGTTTCACTTTCCCAGATTCTCAACAGTAGCCAGATCACGCTCAAAAGTGACGCAACCGCTGGTAGAAACTCAAAAAAAGCTCCAGCACTTATGAGCATTGCGCTCCAGTCGATCAGGTTTTTGTCGCCCACATTCACGGCCTTAACTTGCAAACGGAGGCTGGTTTAGTTGTTGCCACTATCATTATCCTTCGCTAATTCAGCTTTGAGTTCGTGTAGTTGCAGTAAGATTTCATTCTTCTCCCTGCGCAGCTTCACGATCACTTCTGAAAGCAGTTCAATAGTTACGGCTGCCTCATCCATTGTATTATCCTTACGTAGCAATTAGGCCGTGGACACGAAGCCGAGCCAACAGAATATTTAATCCCGATATAACTGAAGAAAGATCACTAGCGTTTGTTACCGCAGCCCCCTGTGGCCCGACAACTCTAGTGCTATCAACGCGAAGCCCTCGCAAGGCCGCGTCGCCAGACACATTGAGACCAACTCTCTCACCGCCAGAGACAGCGAAGGCCACCACGGGTGCAACGTAAGCCATAGTTATAGCTGACGTTGCCTCGAAGGCGTACTTCTCACCGCCCATAACTCTAACTGCCGAGCTCGTGTATGTTCCATTGAGGGCGATGCCTACGGTACTATCTCCTGCCAATAATATATCCGCAGTGGTGGCAGGAGAGGTTGCCCCGGTTTCAAAGTGCGATACAACGGATGCTCTGGGATGAACATATATTGACCTACCGCCTGCTCTCATCGAGTTGGAGTTAATGTTAATCCCGTTTACCCAACCACCAGCAGCAGTGCCGGTTGTGTTTTTACCCGTAATTAGAATTGCCTTGGCAACATCACAATCAACACCGGTCGCACCTGTATTGGGATGATTCTCAGTGATGTCTGTTGTATTTGAGAAAACTGCGCCATAAAGACTGCCCGATGCTTCATAGGAACTGCTTTCTGTGTTGACGCCGAGAGAAGTACCGCCGCCGTGTCTTGTCTCGCCGTGGAGAGCAGCAGACCAGTTTACGTTGGTATCAATACTATGAGCAGAAGCATAGACGGCTGTACAACCATTGCCATCAGTTGAGTAGTTTATTAAGTTGGAGCGGATGCCGTTCCCATGTTGCGCACCTTTGATAGCGGCAGTAATACCAATACCTGTTTTCGAATACACACCGGCTTTGGGTTGAGCTATTCCAGTGGGGCTTGTCTGAGTAGTGATAAATACACCCGTTGACCTCACAGAGCTCATCATGTTTACGCCGCCGGAGAAGCTACTGTTCGTCCAAAAAGCATCAGTCCCGACATCGTATACATCGCCGGAGTATAGATAACTTCCTGCGGGAACATGAATCGTCCCTGCGGTGCCATTCGCCGTTTTAGCCGCTTGAAGAGCAGCCGTGTCGTCCGTCACCCCATCACCCACCGCGCCGTAATCCAGCACATTGATGATGCCGGAGTTGGTCAGTGCGTTTTGAACTTTCGTGAGGGCCATTTTTTATACTCCTAGTGGGGCTGTATCGAGCCACGCATTGCGCAAATTCGGGTCTTCTTTAATGTGCTGCCGCCACTGCCGCTCGTTAATCTGTCCGCTGCGGTAACACGCAAGGAGAAGTTCTTGTTCGGTCATCACAGTGCCGCAATCAATAAGTAATTTGTCGTCCACATTTACGGCCTTAGCTTGCGAACGGAGGCTGCATGGGCACAATCGGCGGGTTTTTTTCAGCATCAATCTGAGCCTGTAGCGCAGCTTGCACGTCTTCCAGGGATGAGTCGCCCCACGGAACACCAACGGCAGCAATCGCCCATTGCTCGGTGAGATCAGCGTATTCGACGAACGCTTCAGGGTCGGGTGCGCTAAGATCAACCGCGCCATACGTTTGAGCAGAAGTCTCGCCGTCCACGGCCACATATCTCCACTGGATGGATTTGACAACATTGGTCAAGCCGCCCTCCGATTTAGCGGTATCAAACTGCGAAAAGTGCCATGCGAAATCGGTCATTATTAGTTGCCTTCCAGGGTATTAATTCGGGTGTTAAGTTCATCAATCTTAGCAGAAGCTTCTTGCAACGCTTTGACGACAATGGGTAGCAGCTTACCCGGCGACGCCTCAAGGCGGTCAGGGTTGGTGTCAAGAACGGTGCATAGCCAAGATGCGTCAAACTGATCTTCTGCCGACCGCAATTCTTGCGCGATAAAGCCCGCCTCTTTGGTGCCCTGTAGCGGATTGTCGTCATCTGCATCACGCATGGCCCACACGAACTCAACTGGGCGCAACGCATTGATGTAGTCTAGGCCAAGACCTAGATCAGCGATGTCGGTCTTGTCCCGCATATCGGACAGAGCCGTAATGCTGGTCTGCTGGCACCGCAAAGTGCCGATGCTTGCATTGCCTAGTGTAATTTGGTTACTGACTGTAGCGGAACTTGCTGCTGCACCGTATCCTATTACAACGTTATTGGTGCTGGTGGTTGTAGTATCACCAGCGTTAATGCCCAAAAATACATTGTTTGTTCCCGAGGTAATCAAAGAGCCCACCCCATAACCTACGCAGGTGTTATTGCTTCCATCGATTATCGCAGTACCCGCACCATGGCCCAAGAGGACATTCCCACTTCCTGTGGTTATTGCGTCACCTGCGACAGACCCTATAAGCAACGAGCTGTTTGCCGTAGTAATAGATACCCCAGCCTGAAGACCAATCGCGATATTGTTAGCGCCCGTAGACGC
>TARA_R110000787_G_scaffold4016_3_pt1 | contig 11602 bp, 9 predicted proteins | sample TARA_R110000787 | Tara Oceans TARA_R110000787 (sample SAMEA4397920) | marine metagenome | biome: Polar Biome; feature: [DCM] deep chlorophyll maximum layer (ENVO:01000326); material: water (ENVO:00002006), including particulate matter (ENVO:01000060) such as... | depth 35 m
AATTACGGTTTGGCAAGATCCAGAGGACATTGAGCATATTGACTATCTTCCTATAATGGATTACAGAAATAACTCTATTCCTCTTGAAAAAATTACGTCAATGGATGTAAATACTGCAATTCAAAGATCTACTGCAAAGGCTATTGCTATGCATGGATTAGGAATATCAATATTTAAAGGCGAAGACCTTGTTGATATAGCTAAGCCACCAGCACCTGCTCCTGCTAAGCCAGTGCATATTACATTAGACATTGGAGATTTACATTGGGATAAAGTTTTAAATTATGTTGCTGCTAATAAAAAATTGGGATTGCCTAAAATTGTAGCTCAATTAGAAACAAAATATAAGTTAAAAGCAGTAGTTAAAAAAGAACTTTCAAAACATTTATAATGGAAGATATAATAAATAAACTACAAGATGACAAATTGTACTACGGGGAATACGGAAGACAATGGTTATCAAATTCAGATATATACACTTTAGTAAACGATCCTAAGGGCTTTAGGCAGCCAAAGGAGCAAACTAAAGCAATGCTTGAGGGTAGGTACTTCCATGTAGCTATGTTAGAGCCAGAAAAGCTTCCTTCATTTAAAATAGTAGATGTAGCAAGTAGAAATTCTAAAGCATATAAAGAGTTAGCAGAAGAAACAGGAGAGATGATGCTGCTGCAAAAAGAAAAAGAAAATCTTGACAAAGTTATAGGGTCAATGAAGGGAAACATGGATATGTTTGAGGCTATATACGACAAAACAAATCAATATGAAGTTCCGCTTGTCAAAGTTATTCACGATGAATGGTGGAAGGGAAAAGCTGATATTGTTTGTACAGATAAAATTATAGATTTAAAAACTACTTCTGATTTAAATAAGTTTAAACAGAGCGCATACAGATATAACTATGATAGCCAGGCTTATATATACCAGGAGCTTTTTGGTTTACCTATGGAGTTTTATGTTATAGACAAATCTACTTTGCAGTTAGCGGTATTTACAACTTCTCCAGAGTTTTTACAGAGAGGAAAAGCAAAAGTAGAGCAAGCGATTCATATATATAATAAATTCTTTAGCAAAGTTGCGACAGAAGAAATTAGCACCTATGTTCATCATGAGGTTCTTTAAAAAAATTATTTCTTTTTTCCAGTGGAAAAGGGAAATATTCACAGTAGAAGTTCCAACTACTTGTGAGGATGCGCGCCAAAAACACAAGTTATTGGCAGACATTTTTGAAATTTTGGAGCAAGAAATTAAAATACATTAAAATGGAAGAAAAAATATATGTAGGTTCAGGTGTTTCTAAGTTTGAAGGTAATCAAGTTGCTTGTTCAGTTTGCTTATCTGATTTACCTCAAGAGCATGTTTTTGATTATAACGGTAAGAAATATATAAAGCTTATCGTACAACAAAAAAGAGAAGCCGATCAATATGGAAAGACTCATTATGTAGCAGTAGACACTTGGAAGCCAGAGGCTAAGAAGGAAGCTGCAACAGAAAGTCAGTCATCACCAGATTTACCTTTTTAAAACCATAAGGAGAGGGAGCGGACACAACGTCCAAAAAATAACTCAATTAGATTTTGAAAATTTTTCTTTCTAACTCTCTCTCCTTTTTACACTCAATTAAATTAAATGCAAGTAACAATATTCAAAGACATAAAAGATACATCTCAGCCTTTTTATAGAGATGTTAAATTAGTTCTAAAGAGAATAGAAGAGGGATCATCTAAAGAATTAGTTAAAGAAATAAGAAAATCAAAAGACAAAGAAGAAAGAAATGATTTAAAAAAAAGACTGCCAGCAATATGCTTTAGCGGTAAATTTAATAAAAGAAATGATAATTCATTAATAGAACATAGCGGGCTAATATGCTTAGACTTTGATGGTTATAAGTCAAGTAAAGATTTGCTACAGGAAAAAGAAAGGCTTTCAAAAAACAAATACATTTATTCTGTCTTTATATCTCCCAGTGGTAAAGGATTAAAAGCATTAGTTAAAATTCCAGAAGACATTGGGAATCATAAAAATTATTTTGCATCATTAAATAAATATTTAAACTCTGAGCATTTTGATACAACATCAAAAAATGTTTCAAGGGTTTGTTACGAGTCTTACGATCCTTTAATTTATATATCAAAAAACTCAAGCATTTGGGATAAAATAGATGAGCAAGAATATGTAGAGAAAGTAACACATAAAGACAAACCTACCATTCCATTAACAGATGAGAATAAAATTGTAGAAATACTAACTAAATGGTGGGAGAAAAAATATGGATTAAAAAACGGGGAAAGAAATAATAATGTTTATATCCTGGCGGCATCTTTTAATGATTTTGGTGTACCTAAGACATTAGCCGAATATGTAATGAGTAATTTTGATTCAAAAGATTTTAACAGAAATGAGATTTTAAGAACAATTAATTCTGCCTATGCTAATACACACAATTTTGGGTCTAAATATTATGAAGATGAAGAAAAGGTAAACTTAATTAAAAACCAATTAAGAAAAGGTGTAGATAAAAATGAAATTAAATGTCATATAATAAGTGATAAAATTGACGAAGAAAGTGTTGACAAGGTTATTACAAGAATAGAAGAAGAGCAGACAGAAAACAAATTTTGGACTAAAAGCGAAAAAGGAGCTATAAAAATTATACATATATATTTTAAAACTTTTTTAGAAGATAGCGGGTTTTATAAATTTAATCCAGAGGGAAGTAAAAGTTATGTCTTTGTAAGGGTAATTAATAATCTTATAGATCATACATCAGAAAAAGAGATTAAAGATTTTGTTTTAGAATACCTATTAGAGATAGATGATATTAGCGTATATAATTACTTTGCAGAACATACCAGGTATTTTAGAGAAGAATTTTTAACTCTACTTTCTTCAATAGACGTATTCTTTATTGAAGACACTAAAGACACAGCTTATTTATATTTTATGAATTGTGCTGTAAAAATTACACATAAAGAAATAAACCTAATTGATTATTTAGATTTAGGGGGTTACGTTTGGAAAGACCATGTAATAGATAGAGATTTTACACTTTGTAATGTAAAAAATTGTGATTACAAAAATTTTATACATAATATCTGTGGAGAAGATGAAAGTAGAATTTCTTCTATGGAGTCGACAATAGGTTTTTTAATGCATGGATATAAAAATCTTTCATATTGTCCTGCTACTATTTTAAATGATGAGGTTATATCTGATAATCCCGAAGGAGGTACAGGTAAAGGTTTGTTTATGAATGGATTAGCAAAGATGAAGAAGTTAGTTGTTATAGATGGAAAGTCTTTTACATTTGAAAGGTCTTTTGCTTATCAACTTGTTTCAGCAGATACACAGATACTTTGTTTTGATGATGTAAAAAAAGCATTTGACTTTGAAAGACTATTTAGCGTTGTAACTGAAGGATTGACCCTGGAGAAAAAAAATCGTGATGCAATTATGATTCCTTTCAGTAAGTCTCCTAAAATAGCTATAACAACTAACTATGCAATAAAAGGAAAAGGTACAAGTTTTGAAAGAAGAAAGTGGGAGTTAGAATTATCTCAGCATTACACAAAAGAATTTACACCATTAGTTGAGTTTGGAAAACTAATGTTTGGAGACTGGGATGATGAAGAATGGTGTCAGTTTGATAACTACATGATTAACTGCTTGCAAATGTATTTACATACAGGATTAGTTAAAAGTGAGTTTGTTAATTTAAAAATTAGAAAGCTTTCAGCAGAAACCTGTCATGAGTTTGTTGAGTGGTGCGGGTTATTAAATGATTCAAATGAAAATATTAAATTAAGACCAGACAACAGGGTGTACAAAACAGAATTATATAGTGATTTTATAGAGGAGAACCCAGACTTTGCTCCTAAATCTAAGTTTACTATTTCGCGTATAGGATTTCAAAAATGGTTACATAGTTATTGCGTATACAAATACAACAATAACCCAGAAGAAGGCAGAGACTTAGGTGGTAGATGGATATTATTCCGAGAAAAATATGAAGTTTAGAGAGTATCAAAAAAACATTATTGACAAAGGAACTGAGATAATAAAAGATCATGGGTTTATTTATCTGGCTATGGAGGTTAGAACTGGTAAGACACTAACAAGCTTAGGTATATGTAATAATTTAAAAATTAATTCTGTTTTATTTATTACAAAGAAAAAAGCTATAAGCAGTATTGTTGATGATTACAATAAATACGATCCTAATTATTTTTTAGAAGTAATAAATTATGAATCATTACATAAGGTAAAGCAAACAGATTGGGATGTTGTGATCTGTGATGAATCCCATTCATTAGGAGCTTTTCCAAAACCAAATAAAAGAGCGAAACAAGTAAGGGAGATTATAAATAGATCAAATCCTTTTGTAATACTTTTAAGCGGAACGCCTACGCCAGAATCATATAGTCAAATGTATCATCAAGTATATGGTATTCCAAACAATCCTTTTAATAAGTTTAAAAACTTTTATGCTTTTAGTAAAGTACATATTAAAGTAAAGCAAAAATTTATAAATAGTATTTATATTAATGATTACACTAAGGGTTTAAAAAGTATAATTGATGAAATGAGTCCTTTTAAAATAAATTATTCTCAAAAAATGGCAGGCTTTAAAACTACTATAGAGGAAAAAATACTTTATGTTAACTTAAGTTCTGTTTGTTTGTCTTTAATAAAAAAAATTAAAAAAGACAGGGTAATAGAAGGAAAAGGAGAAATTGTTCTTGCAGACACAGGCGTAAAACTTATGTCAAAAGTACATCAATTATGTTCTGGAACTGTAAAATTTGAAAGCGGAAAGTCTATGGTGGTAGACACTACAAAAGCTAAATTTATTAATAAATTTTTTAAAGATCAAAAGATAGGTATATTTTATAAGTTTAAAGAAGAATATAATGCTATAAAAAAAATCTATAAAGATATGATTACAAACGATTTAGAAGAATTCAATGCTACAGAAAAAAGTATTGCTCTTCAGATTGTTAGTGGAAGAGAAGGTATCAGTTTAAAAGAAGCTTCAGCATTAGTTTATTATAACATAGATTTTAGCGCTACATCTTACTGGCAAAGTAGAGATAGGATGACTACAAAAAATAGAGCAACAAATAAAATATATTGGATTTTTAGTAATGACGGAATTGAAAACGAGATATACAAAACTGTTGTTAAAAAGAAAGATTATACCCTTACGCATTTTAAAAGAGATTTGTTAGATTTGTAACATGACTGAACAACAAATTCAGGAAAAAAGGATTTTTCAATTAGAATCTGAAGGGTATTATGTAATCAAATTAACCATAACTAATAAGAATGGTATACCAGATTTATTAGCAATTCCCCCAAATTCTAATGTTTTGTTTTCAGAAATAAAAAAGCCAAATGGTAAATTATCAAGGCTTCAAGAATTTAGATTAAAACAATTAAAAGAGCATGGGGTTAGGACAGAAGTATACAGAGGTTGATTTTGATTTTGACGATTTTTTTGTTGAGAGCTTACAGGAATTAGATTTATATACAGCATTAAAAATTGGAAAATATATTAAAAAAAACTTACCAAATCTTCCAAGTAATGAGTTACGATCTCACATTGTTGGGGGTATAGTTATTGACACTATTGGAGATCCTATAACTTTTGCATTAGAAATTATTAATACCAAAACAGATCCTACCATCTTAACAGATGTTACTTTAATTACTATGGATGAATATTTAGATTTGATCAATTTAAATTGTTATATAAAAAATTCTAAAAATTTAGAATAAGTCATTTATTTTTTTATATTTGATAAAACCAAACGTAAATGCCGCGAATTGCACCAGAAGACCAATCAACTATTAATCATATTAAGTATATTTCTAACAGTATACATAGTTTTGGTGATAATCTTTATGAAGACTTAATGGATAGAGAGCATGAAAATGCTAAAAATAAAGCTCAAGACTTAATAAAAATTTTGGCTGATTTAATTCAATCATTAAGCGATGAAATATAATAAAATTAAAATATGAATAAAGAGAGAGCAAAAGAATTACAAGTGTTTTGCAATACTGTAGCAGAAAGGTTTTCTAATAATGCCAGGCAAGGAAATTTAAATAACGAAACTTTTTTTGTAGATGAAATTATTCCAACATCTGATGATTCAGCTGTAATAAATTTTAAAAAAAATACAGGAAAATTAGCTGTAGCTTTTTGTTATTACATTAACAGAGGAAGGTCAAAGGGATGGAAATATTATTTTCCTACTGATGCTCATGTTGTTGGCATGCAAGCATTTTCTTATTACAAGTTAGAGGCTGAAAGAAAAAATTATAAGATGAATTTTAATAAAGAAGCTGTAAATCAATACAATAGGAATAGATCAGCTGAAGACCAGGTTACCAGCATAGAAGATATTATTAAATAATCTTAATCAAACTGTAAGAGTTTAGCTAATTGCTTGGCAGCTAAAACATCATTACACTTTTCATATTCTTCTGTGTATATAAAATAATCTAATAAAGCATCGTATACACTTACATCTATTTCTTTAATAGATTTTTCTGGATCAAACAAAAGATAAAGATCTTCTCCGTTAGATACTAAATCTTCATAGGTTTCTTTACCTGTCAATAAAGAATAGCTCTGCTCCATACATATTGCTTCGTTAAACTCTTCCATAATTAAGGTCTTTTAGGTGGCTTCTTACCAGGATTTTGTCTCATCCACAAAGTTCTGTTTCTATTATACTTATCATAAGCTTTTTGTTTTGAAGAGTTCCCTTTTGTTTTTTGTTTGTCTATATAATTTTTATAAGCGTTAGGATTAGAAATTTTTAATTTTTTTAATTCTTCCCTTGATCTTTTAGGATTTCTTTTTTCTTGAGCCTTTGCTTTTCTTAAATCTTCATATATATACTTGTTTGCTTCTTTTCTTACATCTTTATATAAAGGAACAAGTCCTAAGTTACCTAATATTTCTAATGGTACTCTTAAGTTTATTTCTTTTTTTTGACGCTCTAAAGATACTTTTTCTATTCTTTTAGGTTCTGTTAGCTTTCTAACAACTAAATCTGCTGTACTAAAAGCTGGGCCAAATGAACCTCCAAGTTTTAAAAGAATATCACCTAAAGAAGTTGATTTCCCTTGTTGTTTTTTAGGTAAGACAGAAAATTGCAGGGAATCTTTATATGGATCATATTCTCCGTCTCTTAAAAATTCTAAATGAGATTCATTAAACTTTTCTACACCTACATTTATTATTCCTTTTACTGCATTTCCAAAATCTCTTCCTAAAAGTAAAGATGTAAAAGTTGAACCTAACGCTTGACCAACTTTTTTCTCTATATCTTTTTCGTCTTCATCATCATTGTTAAACAATAATCCAATAAGACCTGAACCTAACAAAGTAGAAAGTAATGAATATGATACCATACGAGTTGTTACTCCCGCTAATACTTTAGCTCCTTGCTCTGAAGTCATTAGATCTCCTTCATTCATCATGGCATGAACAGCTGTTCTTGCTGTTACAAATTCAAATATCAAGAACCTTGTCATAAAATTATTGTAGTTGTTAAAAGCTTTAACAGTTACAGATTGATTTGGTTTTGAAGTACCTTTTAAAATTCCCATATAAGGATTGTCTGTCGCTCCTATTTGAACAGTTACCATATCTGCTTTTGAAGTAGCAGCTTCTATAGCTTTTTTATTATCTGCTAAATACTTAGTATCTTTAGCGGCAATTTTATCAAAGTTTACTTCTTGACCACTTACCTTTTTAAATTCATTAGCGAAAGATCCAAACCACATTGGCCTCATTACTATCTTATCTGGAGTTGCAATTAAAAAATCTGCTAAAGCAGCAACAGAACCAGCATACTTACCACCTAATCCTTTTGTTAATATATTTATTTTATTTTTTACATCGTTTTGCACTCTTGAACCAGAATCATTAGATGATCTATTAACAAGAGAAGGGTCAACAAATCTACCAGAAAGTCCTTCGTTAAAAACACGATCAGTTTGCTTTGCTCCTACCACACCCATTATTATAGCGCCCTGGTCTGACATAAGTAATTCCTTAAAGTCTAAACCTTTAGAAAATGCTGACGAATCTATAAACATAGCAGCCCCTACGTTTGATAAAAGCTCAGCTCCAAAACGACCTGTACCAGCTAACACAGTTCTATACCCTTGTTTAGATACAAAATCTATTACCATATCCCCAAAAGATGTTTCTCCAAAGTCAGAAGTAAGTAAGTTAGCAGTAGCCTCTTCAAAAGCTGCCTCAATAGCATTTATTGTATCTAACTTTTGATCAGATAAACGAGTTTTACCTTCGTTTAATCTTTTTCTTGCTTCATTAATAGTTTTACGAGCAGTACGAATTGGCGTAGTTAAATAATAATCTAAGTAAACATATTTAGCTCCTTTTTTTGCAGAAGAAAATATATCAAAATTCAATGGTTTAACACCTGGTGTTCTCTCAATTAAATTCTGACCTTTTGTTGAAGGTCTAAGCCCAGCGCTATAATCTTTTACAAAATCTTTAGATGTTGCATCTTCATCTGGTTTTTTAATAAACATAACATCATGATGAACATAGTTAGCTAAAGGAGTTATTTTTTTTCCTCTTATTGTTGTAGCTGTAAAAACTGCTTTAGACTCATTTTTTTTGTTTATTTTATTTACTAAATTTACAACAGCTCTTTCTTCTTTAGAAAAAGAATTGTATAATTTATCTATATCTATATCTGTTTTCTTTTCATTAGAATATTTATCTACAATTTTTTTAAGTATAGCTGACTCCTTGGAACTAAGACTTGTTAATTTACCATCAATAGCATCTATTGTTACCCCCATAACTTCTCTAACATTACTAACTTCCTTGCTGTTAGGATTAGACTCCTGCTCTTTCTTTAACATATAAGTAGATATCTTATATGAAGATTCTGTAGTGGCATTACCATCGTTTCCTAAAGATTCATACAATTTATTTTTAGCATCATCTAAATTACGATTTAACTCTTTTACCTCTTGTTGATAAACAGCTTGTTTTCTTGCTGTAGGATCAAAAATAGAGTTAAAAATATCTTGTGTTTGAAAATCATTAAATAATTGATCAATGTAATACAAGGGATTACGTCTTATAAATTCCCTCATTGCCCCCTTTTTAGTAAAAATATCTTTAGCCTTAGCATAAAGCATAGAAAACTTTAAAGGTTTACTTCTTTTTACTGAAGCTGATAATTTTTTAGATAATTTAATAGCGTTCATTTTTTCAGTTATTAGCTGTAAGTAATGAGGAGCATAGCCATTATTTATATTGTCTTGTAACTGCAACACATTTCTTAGCTCAACTGAAGTAAGTCTATCTAAAATATCTTTATTAATTAATTCTGTAAAATTATCTATTAAACTTTTTTGATCGCTTGTAAAAGACTGGTCAGTTTTACTTTTTAATTTGTTTGTGCTTACTATAGCTCTTATTAAATCACTTTTTTCTTGAGCTAATTCTTCTTCAGATTTAGTTTCTCTAACATCTGGATCAATTTCTTTTTTATATTTTTTCATTAAAGCCATTTCACTGTCATCAATAGCTTTGTCTTTTTTCATTGCAGTAAGAACTTCTGAAAATGTAGAGCTTTCTGATATTAAAGGATTTGTATCTCTATAATATTTATACATAATAGCTAACTGTTTAGCAAGTGAATATTCCTGGTCTAAAGCTTTTAAGATTGCTTCAGTATCTTTTTGCACTTTACTTATCTCGTCTAAAGATATAGTTGTCCCTGGAGATGATAACATATCAACAAGGTCTAAATAAGTATTTAATTGTGCTGCTGGTATTAGACGAGAATTAACATTAAGCAGTTCATCTAAAATCGAAGACAATGTTCCGTTAATAGCTCCCAACTTACCTTTTGATATATTTTTTTTGGCTATCTTTCTTTTTTTATTTGACTGAACAATTCTATTTGCAAGGTCAGCATTAGAAAATATTTTAGTTATAAATTTTAAATATTTTTCAACAGCTTCTGGATTTGTTACATCTACTCGTAATGCTGCTCTGGATAAAACTAAAGCTTGGTTCTTGGTAAGTTTTCCTTTTTGTTTTAAATCAGCAAGTTTTTTACTAACTTCTTTACTAATTTTTTTATACACTGACTGACCTCTTTGAGCTGCTTTCTCTTCTCTTTTAATCTGATTTATTAAAGCATCCATCTCATCTACTACTACAGTTTTTCTTTTCTTCTTTCCGCCTACAATTTTATCTGCATTTACTTTTTTACCTTTATTATTTGTTGCTGGCTCATTAGTTGACTGAGCTTTCTGTTGGTTTTTTATATCTTGCTTAATAGCTTGCAGGGGAGGTCTGTCTGGGTCTATACTCATTACAGCATCTACGTTTTGCTTTGAAGGTTTTAACCCTGTAACCTCTTGAAATTGGAATTTTAAATCGTTTAATCGATCTGAAGTTGCTTGTTTTCGATTTGTTTTGTTTGGGACACCATTAGGATTATTCTGTGCGTAAGTGTAAAAATCTCTTTCTAACATTTGAGGATCAACTCCTCCTCCAGCATTTTCAGAAGCAAAGACTGCTTTTTGAGCTAACCCAGATTTTGGAATTTGGTAAGGGCCTATTTTACCTTCTTTTGATCTTTTTAACTTAGCCTCTTCCTGCTTCATAGTTAGGCCAGTAATCCAATTTTTTCTTGTTGCAGCATCTATATCTTTTCCTTTTTGACCTGTAGCTCTATACCATTCTCTTTCAGTTACTTTTTCTCCATATAAATTTGTTCCTCCTTCTTCTGAGTCTAAAGACATTTCTTTAGCTAATCCAGCTCTATTATTTGCCGCTTCTTGTTCTACTATAATAGCCTCAGCAATCTCTCTTGCATTTTCACTTCGAAGATCATTAAATTCTTTTTCTGTAGGGGTGCTGTCAGGGTTGTTTTCTTTAAAAATTTCTATAGCAGTTTTACCTTCATTTACATCTATAACTTCTTTAAGTAAAAACTCCTGCACTTTCACTGGTAACTTACTTATATCTTTTATAGGTCTTCCTGTTTTACGATTTACAGGAGTAAACTTTCCCTCGCTATCTATTTCAACATCAACTGTTCTGCTTCCAGGTACTTGCACTCTTTCTATTTTATCTTCTTTTCCAATAGAAATTGATTCTTCGTTTAATGTTTCATCTTTTAATAAAGCCTCTACTTTTTTTGTATTTGCTTGCCTAACAGCTTCTTCTTGTTTTGTTAATTTTGTATCGTTTTTAATCTTATTTGCTATACTTCTTAAAATTGGATCAGACACTTCTCCAGTATCAACAAACTCATTAAAAGTTTCTTCAGTAAGCTCTACCATCTCCTGTGGCTTATTGTCATTCATAACAACGCTTTCTTCATTTGACTCTTGAACATCAACATTTTCTACTTCCGTCTCTACCTCTGTTTTCTCTACAGGTGTACTTTCTACCTCCGTTTCTGTAGTAGTTTCTTGAACAACGTCAGTATCTGTGCTTGACTCTTGAACAACGTCAGTATCTGTGCTTGACTCTTGAACAGCATCGTTTTGGTTTAGTATTATTTCAGCAATTTTTTCTTTTATCT
>TARA_R110000787_G_scaffold190739_2_pt1 | contig 11600 bp, 7 predicted proteins | sample TARA_R110000787 | Tara Oceans TARA_R110000787 (sample SAMEA4397920) | marine metagenome | biome: Polar Biome; feature: [DCM] deep chlorophyll maximum layer (ENVO:01000326); material: water (ENVO:00002006), including particulate matter (ENVO:01000060) such as... | depth 35 m
GGGACTCGTCGATAGTCGTAAGTGTTGGTTCATAAACCTTAAGTCTTCCTTCGTGTAAGGCAACTTCCCTTCGGCGTAAGTGGTTAGAGTGTTCGTCATACCCAGCGATTTCTACTTTATTAGACATTATTATAATAAGGTGAGAAAATAAAAATAAAAAGATAACAAAATTATTCGATACTTTGTATCCGCTGATTAGGTTGGATAACAAGGGTATTCTTATTTAAGAAGAAAGTGAAAACGCCAAAGGGTATTGCTACGTTATTTGCTGGGTCTTTTAATGCTGACTCTATCTCTGTAGATATTGTCCCACCAGTTAAGTCTATACCTTGACCCGAGATTTGGTCGAAAGATACACCTAAAAAGTAATTGTTTGCTTGAAGTGTTGCGAGATTTTGACTTGTAATATGAGTATGCTTAACGTCTTTATAATTCTCAAATGCCGATAACGAGTTAAGCATAATTTGAGGGTTCTTCTCTGCTATAATCTCTTCTGCTGGGTCGCCGTCCCCTCGCTCTGTAATTATTTGATATTCATTAGGATACCGTTGTCCGTTTCGGTGAAAGGTTAATCGTTTCATACCAACATTCCAACCATTAAAGGCATTAGCACCAAAGTTGTTATTACTATCTGCTTGTTGTCCGTAATTATTAAGATACTTTACTGGGACGAATTTTTGAAGCATAGATAGACAACCTCTTAATCCTACCTTGTTAGTGATTGTAGCGTTGGTGGATTGGATAACGTTATAGAGTGAAGACCACGTTAAGAACTCAAGGGTGCTTGGTTGCGAAGGCATAGCGAGTTGCTGTGCTGATTTGTATAAGAGTGGTGCGTTGAGGATAACGTCGCTTAACTCATAAGTGGTGGTAGCACCAGCGTTAGAGAAAACATTTGAGTCTGGAGCAAGTGTAATCTCAAGTTCAAGTCCGCCTAATAACCTTAAGTCTAAGTTCTGCGACTGAAACATACCAGCGTATAACTGGATAGAACAATCTTCACCTATATTAGTATTAACACCACCACCGCAAGTAATAAATTTTCTCATAAGGACTTTGTTGTTTTGGACTGAAGCAACTAAATCTTCTTGAGGTTGTCCTTGCTGTCTTCGCTGAAGAATGCCTTGACCGACTGAGAGTTGTTCGTGATTTCGCTGAGTCATTAAGTCTCTCGTTGAACTTAACGTTGGGTGGGCGATTGATACTAACTGGTTATAATTATGGATTTGTTCGCAAATAGAAGTAGCATATCTTCGACTCGATATGGTTAAGGTGTTAATTACACTTTGAACTCCAATCTTAGGGTCAAGATTAGTGGTGTCTGTATGAACTACGTTAGTCCCGTCTGCTTGTTTCGCCTTAAACTTAAACTGAAGTCTTGTTTCGGGAGCGAGTAAAAAAGCGTCTTGTTCTGCTATAGAAAACCGAATAACTGGGTTGCCTTTAGAGAAAGAGAATATCCCATCGCCCGAAGCGTTGCTTGGAGTGATTTTAGTGTAGCGTTTAATTTGAGTAGCAATCCTATCATTTACCGACATTTTATTATAATAAGCAAAGATTTTAATTTTGCTGATAATACTAAAAAGAAATTAGAAAAAAATTTAATACATTACACTAACGCCTTGCGGTGTAATATTAAGTCTGCGGATATGACTAACGTATGAGAAGAATTGTTTATTTATAACTGGGACGGGAGCATTAAGTCGTTTGTCTGTGCTTAAGTAATCTAAATAGATTCTTGCCCCTTTCATAGTTAGCGGTATCGAACCACCATAAGAACTTAATGCTCGACCCACAACAAAATTATTGTGGTGTTTTCTTAAAGACCTCACATTACACCCAGCAGACCTTAATGCTTTCTCTAATTCGGTCAGTTGTTCTTGTGCTACGTTGTGCTGAAATGTGGATAAATTACCACAATTCACGGGTCTAACTGGTTGTCGGTCTTCGCCAATTTGAAACTGGTAGGTATCGAGGTCGTCATAAGTCCCTTCAAAACTATATGGTGCTGTAAGAATATTATTACCACCTAACGCTTGTCCGCCATTTACCCCTATCGCTAAAATACTTCTTGCTCTACTTGAGTAGCAAGGTATCTCTAAAGTCGCAGAATTCACGTTAGCATAAGTATTAGATTTGTAGCAAGTATAAGAAGGCACGTCGATAGAGAAACCTTCAGTCGCTACCTTACGTGCTTGTTCTTGGACGTATTGTTCGGGTGGGACTACAACTTGTAAAACCAACTGGGGGACAGATACTTCATAAGTAAGTGTGCCGTTATTGTCCCAAGTAGTCGCTGGTGTAGCACCGTGTTCGACGCCATTAGGATTAAAACTAACCCTCATATCTATACCATTATGAGTGTTGATAGCACCAAAGGCACAAGTGAGTTTAGTATCACCACCAGAGTCTTCTATAGCAGTAATATTACCAGTTGATATTCGTGTGAGTTCAGCGTCTGCCCCTCCGTTGCCTCCCTCACCGTTAAGATTAAGTCCTTGACCTAAACTAAAGGGTTGGTCGTCGAGATATGTTGAAGATTTACTGTTTAATTTTGGGAATTCTGTGCCTTGAACGTTGCCGAATACTACGTTCGCTAATGCTGTCCCACTTTGGGGGTGGTCGGCGATAGGGACACCATTACATTCAAATCCAGTTGTAGTTAAGCACCGAGGGTTGTATCCCGATTGGATTACCTGTAAGCACTTACGGGGGTCTTCTAAAGTCATTTCAATCTCAACGTCGCCAGTCATACCAACTGGGAAGGTTTGAGTAGAACCAAAGATACCACTAAAGTTCAAATCGAGGATACACTTAACCACAGCACAAGGATTATCTGTGGATATATCGATACCAGCACCGAGTTTATTAAGTCCTTGATATCCAGTAGCATTACCCGCCTTATCTAAGACTTCGCACACTTCACTCATACCGAGGTCTTGTCCGTAATCATATTTAAGAACCTTAAGCAGAACGTTTGGGTGGTCGATTTCTTCGACTATGTGTCCGCCTATAAGTAATCGCCAAGTCCTTATCAATACGTCAGCACCCATTTCATTAGTAAATTCCATTTTTGCTTTAGCATTTTGGACTTCAAGGTTAAATTGGAGGTAAGAGGTATGAAAATCTACATACCCTAAATGACTACCTATTCTAAAGCGTATCTTGTTATTAGGTCCAAATTGAGTTCCATTCTCGCTCTGCTGGACTACAGAGTAATTTTCAACGGGCATAGAAGCACTTGTTTTCAACGACATTTTATTACAATAAGCAAAGATTTTAATTTTACAAAGTTATCTTAATAACGCTTAAAATTATTGCGAGAATTCATTTGAAATGCGTAGGCGTATGGATTATCGACTGAAGGTGGTTGTCGCTGAAGAACGTTTTGAGTTGTCTTTAATGCTTTAGACTTAAGTTTCTCTTTTTCTTTTTTCTCAAATTCTACCATTAACTTAACTCGTTCGTCTTCTCTAATTTGTGCTTCGAATTTTGCTACGTCTGTATTAACTTGTTCTTCGTGGTTTCGTTTATCTACCTTCTGCTGTTCTCTCTGTTGATACATATTAGCAACACCACTAATTATCTTATCATAATCGATTTGAGGTTGTTGATACATTTGTTGTTGTTGATTATAGTGTTGCTGTTGAGCGTAAGGCGTTTGCGGTAAAGTCTGTAGCGGTGGTGGTTCTTGATATTCAAATTTAACTTTCTTCGGTGCTTGTTGTGGTTCGACCTTAACTGACGCCTCTGCCTTAACTGCTTTCTTTTCTTTCGCCTTACCCATTCGGTTCTTCATACTGGTTTCTCTGCCTCGTGCTAATGCGTCTAACTGTGCTTGAGTCATTTTTCTTTTCTTCTTAGGTTTAACTGCTGGTGGTGCTTCAAATCCTTCTTGTCCTTGTTCTATACCATTTCGGTCCATAGGCACTATAGGTGTAATATCGTTGGTAGGTTTAATCTCAAGTTTAACGTTAGGGGAGTCAAACATTTCTTCATTACCTTTCTTAACTCTACTCTCTGCTTCAACAGTTAAAGCGTCTTGAGTCGTTTGTGATATCGATACGTCGGGCATACCTCTTGCGTTCATTATATATATAACACAAAGAAATAAAATCTGTGTAAATATCCGTGTAAATAGCACAAATTCTGTGTGTTGTGATATGGTTGATTGAGATTTTCTGTGAAATTTTTTTTTGAGAGAACTGAAGACCCCCTCATATCACAAGAAAGTATCGTTAGTCGAAACTCGTTGGTTTCTCGTCTTTGCCTAAGTTTAACGTGTATTTCTTGCCGACCTTCATAAATGCCTTTCTCATATTGTAATCCCCAAGGACAGTTTTATCTTTAGACCAACCCGGGACTGGTAAGGCGGTAGAGTTAGAAGCAGTCGGCAAGGATTTCTTATTAGTCCCATATAAGATTAACATTTTACCTAATTTAGGATAATTGAACCATTTAGGTTTGCCTTCACTATCAAATGCTCCCCTATACTTTGCCTCTTCCTTAGTATAAACTGGTCCGCCATAATCCATTTTCTTCATTTGTTTAGGGTTAAGTATCGTCCCCGCACTATTAACGAATCCTTGAAACATAGGGTTATCTACCTTCTTAGGGGCACGTCGCTTTCTTATCTTACCCGTGCTTGGGTCTTTCTCACCCACATAGACTTTAGGTAATTCAGTATTACCCATAACATTACCGCTTTCACCGTAAAGAGTTTTACCCCCTACCCCTAACGCTGTTTTGACTGGGACTGGTAAAGGTTTCTCTGCCTCTTCTTTTGCCCTTCTCGCATTATAATCGCCCATATATTCTCTAACACCTTCAGCGTCTTTAGTCAAAAATCCTAATTTTTTATCCCTATACATTTTAATCAATCCCGCTCTGTGGTCTAACTGAAAGAAGTTCTTTGGTTTAACTGCTAAAGCACTCGTTGCCCCTATCGTCTTACTGGTATCAAGTGTCGGTAATACAGCGTCGGGTTTAACCATATATGGATTGGCGAGGGCGTCAAATGCTAAGTCAAACTTCTTACCTTGATTTAAGTTATTTATGATAGCGTCTCGGTCGGGGTGGTTCTTACCTTCGAATAAGATAGAGTGGATAAAATCGTCTGTAATGCTTGAACTTAACTCGTCTTGGTCGTCGTCTGCTCCAGTAGTCTCAAAGTTAATACCACCCATACCACTAACGCTATACTCTCCGTCGCCTTCGTCCCCCATAGTCCCTAACTTTCGTCCATAAGGGTTATTTGATTCTTTCATATTTTCGCTGAGTGGGACGTTATCCATACCTCGTTCTAACATAAGACTAAATACTTTTTCAGTTGGGTCGCTCCTATATCTGCCTTCGATTAACGGTTCTCTACCTCTAAATACCCCCATTCTCTCTTCACCCTTTTCCAAGTATTCAAGCATACCGCTTTCTTTTTGCTCTTTCTCGTCATAAAAAAACATATGTTCTGCGGTTTCAGTATATATACCCTTAACTGTCCCAAGTCTATTTCCACTCTTAACTAAATCTGCCTTAACTTGTTTCATTCGTGCTAAGTGCTTGTGTTCTCTTTTACCTAACTTCTTACCAGCATCGCTTCTCTCTGCTCTTTGTCTTAACCCTCCAGTCGGCAACTTAATCGCTGGTAATGCTTCTTCTTCTTCTTCTTTTAGAATAGGCATAGTGTGTGGTTGGTCTATATCATAGGTTAATGGGTGCGAGACGATATCGTATGATTGGTCTGCTAATTGTAATTGGTAATCGTCTTCGAAACTCGATACCGCCAACGCTCCAGCACCACTCATAACACTCTCCTCAGTATCAATCAATACTTCTAAATGCTCTTTAACCCAAATCTCTTCAGTTGCTTCGTCGTAATGCGTTAGGGCGAACTCTAATATTGCTTTGCGTCGTTCGTATTCTTCGATTGGATTAAGTCCCGAAGCAAACCCCAGCGTTGCTTTTTGAGGTGCTATCTTTGACCTCGATTTACGTGCTGGTCTTAACTTACCTTTAGCGTCATACTTGTTTTTAGATAATCCCGCCGAAGGGTGGGGGTCTCCGTTCTTCTTTAGCATAGGGTAATTTCCTTGAGGCATTTTATATAATAAGGGCAGAAAATAAATTAGTTCTGCCTTACGAATTAGAGATAAGTTAATACTTTTTTTTAGTTCGTTCCATTCGGTTTTTCGGTTTAACCTTAAATGGTTTGGTCTTTGGTTTAGTCATACCTTTTTTTTTAGGTTTATAATCTTTAGAGTTATCGTCGTCTGTCTTATTACGCTTAACGCCGTGGTCTTTTTCAGTCTCTCGCCTTGGTGCTTTCTTACCTACCTTACACCCTTTTTTACCGCCTTTATCGCCAACCTTACACCCGCCTTTTTGCTGTCTTGTCTTCATTTATACTATAAGACAATATAATAGTTTGCTCCAAAGATTTCTAAAATCTTTATAAGTGGTCCATAGGCGTTGCGTCAAGATTCGACATAGGCGTCATAGAAGCGTCGCTTTGACCGAAACCACCCCTCAAACTTGGTTCTAACTGACCTTTAGGGACATTAAGTTTATCGTAGTTCATAGGTGCTGATAATGGTTTGCCGATTACACCTTGATTAACTGCTTCACCAGCACCCTCCACATTACTTATATCGAGAAGGATATGACTTTCAATCACGTCTGTCGCAAGTGTCCCGTCGGGATTTCTAATAGTAATATCTAACTCGTTAAGTGTAATCTCTGTAGCATTTCTTAGTGGTATCGTGTAGGGGAAATAGTCAAAATAGAATGGACCTTTGTTAGACTTACCACCGTCTCCGTCGTCGTGGTGTCTCGGCACTTTACCAACCATTTTAGTAAGACCTTGCGAATTACCTACTGGTTTAGAACCTAATATACTATCTTTTTTAAATGCTTTGCCTATATAAGACTTGTGAGGTAAATTATCAACGTTTATCATTAGAGTTGGATTAGTTGATAGTTGCTGGTTTGGGATTAACGAGGTATCACTTGAGACTGTAGATTTACTTGGGACTACATATTTATCTTTAGAAAATCCTATCATTTTACCAAAATCGGGTTCGACTTGAGGGTATAATTCGAAGTAATCGTTATCGTTAATTGCTTGACTTGTAAGTAGTTTTACATTACTAACTTGCGATACTGTGGCGGTAGCATTAACGATTTCAGCGTTGCCGAATCCCATAAAGAACCTATAACCATTATTAACTTTAGTATCTACAAAGGCAGTCCCCATACCAGCAGTAAATTCATAATCCACGTTTGCTTGTAAAGGTGCTTTTGCTTCACCCAACCCGACTCTTACTCCAGCGTCAGTTATTTCTTCTATACCGTATTCAGTTGTTTCAACATAACCATTACCAGCATTAACTACATTTATAGTCCCAGTAATTTTACCGTCTGCGTCAGTATCGGCACGAAAGTTTGCCGAGGTGTTAGCATAACCATAACGAAATAGTGCTTGGGTTTGGTCGGGGGTAAAATCAACTCCCAAGTAATCGCTACCGTCTATGATAGTCCCAAGGGTCTTAATGCCGTCATACTCTATGACTGGGACAGCGTGTTCGTCCAGTAAGACTAAATCACTCTTATCACCCAAAGCACTTACCCATAACTGAACCTTGTTAGAATTACCTTCAACTCTTACTATAAATAAGGCGTCAGCAGAGGCAGACCAATCGAAAGAACCAGTTATATCTTCGTAGGGTGCTAAGATAGGTCCAAGTCCTTTTTCGTTGTAAGCATTAAAGTCTCTTCGCTTGTAAATCTTACCACTTGGGTATTGGGTAGCAGTAGCGTCTCCGTCCCAACCTTGAAATCTATATACTGATAACGCCGAGTTAAAATTAGTTGCTGGTTGGACTGAGTAATAACCGTCATTTTGAACTGTATTACCCCAAGCACTATCGACTATCCCGTTAGAATCACCGCCGACTGCTGTGGCGACTTCAACTCGTTTTTCTTCTTCAATCACAGAGACATAGAAATCACCACCAGCACTCGGCATACTGAACTGAAATTCACTATAGGTATCGGCAACCAAATTTTGACTTAAAAATCCATCGACGTTATAACCAGTCGCTAACTGCCCTACTGTGGTTCGGTCTAAAGTATCGCTGGTCTTACTTGCTGAGTTATCAGTATAAGTGTAGTTAGCACCAACGCCAACCAAAGCGGTAGGTTGAACGTTGCTTGAACCCTTGTTAGTTGTCGAACAAGTGATAGTTGGACCATTACCACCGTCGGGATTATCACACGCTATAAATGGGTGTAATTCTAAATTCTTCCAATTCGTTTGACTTAACACTTGATTACCACCATTAATATTAAAATTGGTGTAAGAACCACCGACTCGCTTGTATTGGTAGGTAGGATAAACGTTATCACTTGATAAGGTAATTTTATACAAGTCATTTTTGCGTGGGACAAAATCAATATCGATTCCTATATCTTGTCCGCCTTCAACAACCTTAACTTTAATAGCACCAGTCTCGTCAGCGTGAAATACTAAACCACTCGCTACCCATAACAAGTTAGCGTTATCGGCAACATTCTTAACACCAGTAGCGGGGACACCAGCAGTAAATCCTTGAGTAAATCCTAACACGATACCTCTACTTGTTGCGGGTGCTGTGGGTATGAGTGGATAACCAGCACCAGTCCAGTTCATTTGAAATTCACCGAAAGACCCACCTTCATTTAGAGTTGGGACATATTCAGTTTCTAATTGACTTGCCCCTAAGACATAGTTAGAAGTCCCAAGCGTTATCCCAGTCCAAGGTCCGTGTCCTCGTGCTTTGGCGACTGGTCCAAAATGGACTAAACCGTTATGATTTCGAACCGTTAATGCTGTTTCGACTTTGCTTAGGGTAGTAGTATCCCACGATTTATTAAAAGACTTCTGTAAGGTTAAAGGTATATAAGAGTTGGTGATACTAAATTTCTTCTTATCGTCGTCATAGACAACTGAAAAATTATAACCCGAAGAGTGGTAGTGTTGATTAAGTGAAGATTGTATTGCTTGTGCTAACGAGTTAGCGTCATAAGTCCCCGCTGGGATACCGATAACCTCTCTCGCCACCGTAGGGTCTCCTACCTTAATCTCAAAGGCATTACCGCCTTGTAAGACTACATAATCCACTCGACGTTCAAACTGGATATTGATAAGTGATATTCGAGAGTTAGGGTCTATGATAAGACTTTCGCTGAACTGATTTGAAAATTGATAACCATTATTGCTTTCGACTGACTGAACCGATACTAATACCATTTTATTAATATTAACACAGAAAATAAAAATAACTAAAAATCTTAATAATGACTCATTACTCCCGCTTGTGCTTGTTTAGAAGTATCGAGTGAAACTGAAGTTGCTTGACTTGTATTAGAAGCAACTGGTTTAGCGAGTGTTGCTTGTGCTTGTTGATTACCCGCCACTTGTTCGTTGTGTTCTTTTTTTGCTTCTATACCACCGAATATCGACATACCTAAACCGATTAAGTCGCCTATAGGACCAAGGGCGTCCGCTACAGCACCAGCAGTCTCGAGTCCAGCGGACACGCCACTCGCTACCTTAGAACCAGCATTCATTATATCGTCTCCCACACCAGCAACACCTCTACCTACGGCGGATACTTGACCCGATAAGTTCCCAATTTGCCCTTGGACGTCTGCGAAAGCACCCCCTATTTGACCTTTAAAGTCGTCGAGTGCTTGAGAGATAGAGGCGTGGACGTTGGTTGAAGTATCGGCATTAGCACCCATACGACTAACTCCCGCCGTAGCACTTGTTCTTAAAGAATTAACACTATCAGCAAGAGCGTTATTAGCGGATTGGTCGCCAATCATAGAACTAACTGATAAAGGACTTTTACCACCACCACCACCACTAAACATATCACTCATACCACCAGCAACACTTCGACTACGACTACCGAATGCCCTTGCCCCAGCACTATCACCACTCATAGCACCTAAAGCGTTAAAATCTGTTGAGGCAGAACTTGCCCGTTGAGAGTCTATAAGTGTATTCTGTGTTGAGCGTATATCGCTTGAAATACCTTGCTGGGGTTTAAGCAAAGCAACCATATCGTCATTAACCTCTTCAGTCCCCCCTGGACCTAACGACTTACCGCTATCTTCTTCTCCACCTTGTCCTCCTATAGTTGGTTTTGGTGCTAAGGTTGCTTGTGTGTCTGCTGTCTGTAGGGTTGGGTCTAAAGTTCGGGTTATATCTGCTGACTGAGTATCGCCTAAACCACTCCCACCACTCTTTAGGGATAAGTCGCCTTGGGTTGCTGAACCACCACCACCCATATTTGCCCCTTGTGCTTCGTCTGCTGGTAAGGGTTTAAGGTTAGTTTGAGTTGGTTGTTGTTCTCCACCCGGACCTAACGTCTTACCAGCACCTTCAGTCCCACCTCCACCGCCTATCGTTGGGTCGCTCGTCTGCGTAGTGGTCTTAGTCCTTACTCTTATTTTTGCGTTAGATAATTTTTTATTAAATAAGTCTTGGATACCACCAGTCCCAAAGGGTTTATTAACTGCGTCTGCTACGTCGCCTACTGCCGATTTAACTTTTTGACCGACTGCCTTAAAGTCGTCGTATGCCTTACCGACTTTCTGTCCCGTTGCTCTAATATCACTAACGCCTTTGGTGAAACCTTGGACTGAACCTAATTTCGCTTGTGTCTGTCCCGTCTTTGCTTGTAAGGCAGAAGGGGCGTCGAACTTAAGCATCGCCATTCTATCCGCCATCGCCTTTTGAAATTGTGCGTCGTTATTGCTACGACTTCTCAATCCTCCAATTGAACTATTAAAACTACTTGCGTTGCTGGTCGCCATTTTCTGTTATACTATTAGCAGAGATTTTTTTATCATTCTCTAAACTATTACCTCCACCCACAAAGTCTTCGTTATACCTACCGTCCTCTGTATATTTAGACCAAACGTGTTCTGTAAAACATTTATAAACATTAAAATCGCTATCTACATACATAAATTTATGCGGTTCTTCGACACAAGCGTTATACAAGTTATAACAGTTCTCTTTAGACCCAAGAGACCCCATTTCTTCCATCATTTTCTCTATCTCCTTAAGATTACCCGACCTAAAGAACGCCCAATTGGTAGTATTATTTCGGCATACTGGCGGTAATTCTCTTAGATTCTGTGTCGATATAATCATACTGATACTCCAGTGCCTCGCCTTAGACGTAAGGTTATAGACCAAAGAGTTATACTTGGGTATAGACCCAATAACGTCGTCAAGTATAATGAGTTTCATACTTCGTTCGTGCTTCTCTTTATCTTTAACTGAGTCTATTAACTCTTGGATTATCTGTTCGCTGTATGCTTCATATACATTCTCTTTACCCGCCTCGGCAATAAGAAACCTACTACTACTATCACTATGGATAGTTGGACTTATAATTAAAATCCGTTCAAACAACCCTCTCAACATTTCGTCTCTTAAAATTAAGTTATTTATGACTACTGACTTACCACTACTACGTGGTCCAACCAAAGTCATAACGAAGCACTCACCCTTAGACCCGGGTAAGGGTATCGGCACTTCTCTATCCCAA
>TARA_R110000787_G_scaffold281410_7_pt1 | contig 11569 bp, 8 predicted proteins | sample TARA_R110000787 | Tara Oceans TARA_R110000787 (sample SAMEA4397920) | marine metagenome | biome: Polar Biome; feature: [DCM] deep chlorophyll maximum layer (ENVO:01000326); material: water (ENVO:00002006), including particulate matter (ENVO:01000060) such as... | depth 35 m
GACCGACGACGGCTGGCAGGCAACCGATATGCGGGATTTCGACATCGCGATAGAAGGGGTTGGACGGCTCATGGCCGCGCCCCACGAACACGCGGCAGCCGAAATGCAGGTCGGTGGCGGTATTCTGGTCGTAGCGGAAGCTGGACGACACATGCATCATGTCTTCCGGGTTGGCACCGAGTTGAGCAAACATATATTCGAACGCCTGCATCCGGGGCTTATAGGCCTGCGCCATCTGCGCGGTATAGACCGCGTGGAAGGGCGCACCCAGCATCCCGACATTATGATGGATCTGGTCGTTCATCGCGTTGGAGAGGATGACGAGCGGGATCTTGTCGCCGATCTTCGACAGGCCACCGGCGACATCGTCATGCGGACCCCAGGTCGGCACCGCGTTGTACACCGCGTCGGCGTCCGCCTCATTATAGGCGACGCCCCATTTCTCGCAGGTCCGGCGCAGCGAATTGCGGATGATCTCTTGATAGGGTTCCCATGCCCCCATCACCTGGTCGAAGCGATAGGCGCCCCAATCCTTGCAGAAGGCAGGCAGTTTTTCCGCGTCGATGCGATCGGCCATGAAAGCGGTCGCCATTTCCGTCATGCGGAAACGGGTCAGCGTGCCATAACAGTCGAAACTGATGAATTTGGGCCGGAAAATGGGCATCGGCGGATCGTCCTTTGCATGCTTTTACAGGGGGCTGTGGCAGCCGTGTGACAGGGGCATTACGACATGGCTGCACCGGAACATGAACCCCATTTCGACAAGCCAAGACGCAGATTATGGGCTTTTATCGCGCCTCATTCGGCATAGTTTGCCGTGCCTGCGAAGGTGCCGCAATTGGGCGAGGAAAAGTGCGGCCCGTCAACGAAAATACCTGGCGGACGGCACGGAATGTCGCGCCCTCAATAGCCACGGCCCCGCGCCACTTCGCCCTCCATCGGCTGGCCTGATTCATGGCGGCGGATATTGGCGATCAACGCGCGCGCCGCGCTGTCCGCGCGGGTCATGCTGGCGATATGGGGCGTCATGATGATGCGTGGATGCGTCCAGAAAGCGTGCCCGGCGGGCAGCGGTTCCGGGTCGAAAACGTCCAGCACCGCACCCGACATACGACCTTCGTCGAGCAGGGACAGCAGATCCTGCTCCACCAGATGGCCACCCCGCCCGACATTGATCAGGCTGGCCCCGGAAGGCAGTTGCGCCAGCCTATCCCGGCACAAGATGCCGCGTGTCTCCGGCGTCAACGGCAACAGGCAGATGAGGATGTCGCAACTGGACAGGAAGGCAGGCAAGGCCGCCTCGCCCGCATGGCATGCCACCCCGTCGATGACATGGGCCGACCGGCTCCACCCCGACAGCGCGAAGCCGAATGGCGCGAGCGCGCCCAGCACGGCGTGGCCTAAATTCCCCAGCCCCATAACGCCGACCCGCCGCTGCTCGGCAGACACCAGCTTGATCGGTGCCCAGCGTCCTTCGCGCTGCGCGATGCCATGGTCGATCAGGTTCCGATGCAGTGCCAGCACCGCCATCGTCACATATTCCACCATGCCCTGGCGGATACCCGGTTCGATCATCCGCACGACCCGGACATGGGGCGGCAGGCGCGCCATGTCGAACTGGTCGATTCCCGCTCCGATCGAAAATAACACTTCCAGCGCGGGCAGGGTGGTGATCAGGTCGGCCGACGGGTTCCATGCGGCGAGGTATCGGATGGCTGACGGATCATGCGGATCCGTCGGATCGACAAAAGCCACGTCCCCCGCTTCGGCCGCGAAAATCTCGCGCCAGATGCGGCCGCGTTCGGGATCGGATGTATAGAGCAAGGTCATGTGGGGCATCCATGTCCGGGCCAAAAGAAAAACCGTCGACAACAGCGGAAGGGCGCTGTTGTCGACGGTCGAGGAAGGCAGAGAACCGCCTATGACGTCATCAGAAGTTGAAGGTTCCGCGGATCGTGAAGGAACGGGGTACGCCCGGCTGCACCCACAACGCCGCATAGGAGCTCGCATAATATTTCTTGTCGAACAGATTATCGACATTCGCCGATAGCTTGAACTGTTCGTTGATCGTCACCGAACCCAGGATTTTCGCGATAGTGTAGCTGGGTAGATAAAAGTCCGCCGCCGTCTGACCCAGACGCTTACCGACATGGTTCACGCCCGCGCCCAGCATCGCCTCATGATCGCCGATCGAGAAATTCTTGAACAACAGGGCATTGGCCTGATGCTCGGGAATATTGAGCAGAGGATCATTCTTGAGCACCCCGGCGGACGCATAGTCGTCCGCCCAGCCTGCATCGGTATAGGCATAGGTCACGAACAGTTCGAACCCGGCGGGCAGCTTGGCATTGACGTCGAACTCCACGCCCTTGCTTTTGGCTTCACCCACCGCCACCGACAGGCCGGTCAGCAGATCGGCGGTCAGAACGTTGCTCTTCTTCATCTTGTAGAGCGACAGCGTGCTGGTGATGCGGCCATCCGGCGTCACGAACTTCGCACCGACTTCATAGCTTGTGCTGACTTCCGGGGCGAAGGGGTTGTTGTTCACATCGACGCCGCTGTTCGGCCGGAACCCCTTGCCATAGCTGGCATAGAAGGACAGGCTTTTGGTTGGTTCGAACACCAGGCCCGCCATCGGACTGAACTTGGTATAGGATGCGGGGTTTGTGGTCCCCAACCGGTTGTCGATATTCTGGCTGAAATCGTCGTAGCGGCCACCAAAGCGCACCTTGAACTGCTCGGTGATCTCAATCTGGTCCTGCGCATAAATGCCCCAGGCCTTCTGCACTTCGGTCGAATTCTGGATCACGGCTGCTGGTATCGGTGCCGCGATATTGTAATTTGGGTTGAAGATATCGATCGAATAGGATTGATCCGCCGCCGTTGGCCGATAACGGGTCTGAAGCAATTCGATCTCGAACTTGTCCCAGTCGCCGCCAACGCGGATATTGTGGATGATCGACCCGGTTTCCAGCTTGCCGCTGATTTCCCCGCGGAACACCATATGGGTGGTGCTATAGTCGCGATAACGGCGCTGGCGCGACAAAGTGCGACCATCATTGTCGATCTGCTGACGGCTAAGCGCCAGTTCGGGGTCGCTGGAAAAGCCCTCGAACGTGGTGTCCTTATAGCCAGCGCCCAGCATCACGACCCAATCGTCGCTCAGGTCATGCTGCAATTGCGCCTGATGGCCGAGCGCCGTGATCTTGATCGGGCCGTCATTGGGGTTGCTCAGGAACCGACTCTGCGGAATGGCCCCCAAATTATAGGTCGTGCCGGTCGCGGTCACCGTCGGGATTGCCACCACGCCGCGATCGAACGGCACTTCCTGGTTCACATATTCCAGTTCGTAGGTGAAGATCGTCTTGTCCGTCAGCTTCGCCAGGATCGACGGGTTCAGCACATATTTGCGGGTTTCGACCGTGTCGCGAAAACTTTCGGCATCCTCGACGGCCCCGGTCAGGCGGATGGCGACGCTGTCGCCGAGCGGCATGTTATAATCGCCCTCGACCCGATAGGTGTTCCACTTGCCACCCGCGACCGTGAAGCTGCCGCCTTCCTTGAAGGTCGGTTTCTTGCTGACGATGTTGATCGTGCCGCCTGGCTCGCCGCGCCCGAACAGCGCCGAGTTTGGCCCTTTCAGCACTTCGATCCGCTCGACATTGGATGCGTCGCGTGGGCCGGCATAGCCGCGCCCGCCATTGAAGCCGTTGACCAGGAAGCCGCTTGGAAAATTCTCGTCGCCAGCAAATCCGCGAATGGCGAAACTGTCCCACAGGCCGCCGAAATTATTCTGCTTCGATACGCCGCTCGCCAGTTCCAGTGCGGTGTCGAGACGGGTGATGTTCAGGTCGTTGAGCAGTGTGCCTTCGAGAAACTGGACCGCCTGCGGGATTTCCTTGACCGGGGTGTCGCCGAAATATTGACGTTTGAGACCCGTGACGACGATGTTGCCTTGAGCGTCGTCGGCCGGACCCTGGGCCAGGGCGGCGGTGGGCAGGGTGATGGCGGCGGTGCTGGCGATAAGCGCCAGGCGGAGGGCCGATGAAGTGCGCATGATGATATCCCCTATGAAAAATCGCTGTTCCCAAATGTCCTGCGAAACGGGGACCGGCTGGTCTTCTTTTATGGTCCGATGCGAACATTGCGTCCTGTCATCGGCAGCCGGGCCGCGGGGTGTTTTCATCACCTCTTGTTGAATTCAGGCTAGGTCGAGTTACGGATATATTACATCAAACTTGGCGCGAATGACGGCGCAAAATTGTGAATCGCGCGGTCCTACGGCATGAAAATGCGGCCTCTCGTTACGCTGCCGATCCTGGTAAAAGCCCCGAAAAATGGCCGCCTCCGGCAAAGAAGGCGGCCTGCGACCCGGAAGGCTCGTGCCTTCAGAGATATTTGAGCCACCATATATCCTTGCGCCGCTGCTTGAGCTGCGCGAACCAGCGGGTCGGATAATAGAGCGGCAGGATCAGCAGCGCGACCCAGATCCAGACGGTCGACAGATTGTCGACGCCGAACACCGTGCCCTTGGTCGGCCCGTAAAGCGCCAGCGCCACATTGTAGATTAGCTTGAGCACATAGAGATGCAGAACATAATAAAACATCGGCGCGCCACCCAGCAGTGCCAGATGCGGCATCACGCGGCTATTCTCGAACTTCTCGAACAGGGCGAGCAACAGGCAGCCCGTGCCGACCGTCGGCATCAGGAACAACAGCGAGGGCGGATATTTGGTGAGCGCCAGGAAGCTCATCACCGTGCGCGTCGAATTTTCCGCAACGAACCAGGGCTTGTCCCCATAAATGTTGAGATAGCGGATCAGCACGAAGCCCAGCACTAGCCCAAGGCCGGTCATCGCCAAGCGACGGATGCGCCGCTGCGGATCGCTGCCCTTGGCGAACCATGGCCCGCAGGCATAGCCTAGCAGGATGACGCCGATCCATGGCAGGATGGGATAGGTGGTCTTGACCGCGATGCCGCCAAATTCAATGAGCGACCGCTGATGCAGGATCGCCCAGGCGATATAGCCCGGCTGGTCGGCCGTCAGCCGGATCGGATCGAGCAGATTGTGCAGGCACACGATCCCCAGGCCCACCGCAAATTGCGCAACGCGCGGCAGGTGCAGCAGGGCGGCCAGCGCGATCATCGAAATCCCGATCGCCCAGATCACCTGCAACCAGATCGCCGTGGGCGGAAAGGCTGGGGCCTGTGTCGGCCACGCATAGCCGACCACGGTAAATTCCAGGAAGATCAGGAAGAGCCCGCGTTTCAGCAGAAATTCCGACACCTGCCCCTTGCTGTGCGACTGGCCATAGAGCCAGGCCGACAGACCGGTCAGCGCGACGAAAGTCGGCGCGCAGAAGGTCGAGAGCAACCTTGTGTAGAACAGCCCCGGATCGGTCGTGGTCGCGTCTACCGGGTCAGTGACCTGCATATATAGGAAGAACGTCTCCCGCACATGATCGACCAGCATGAACAGCATGACGAGCCCGCGCAGCGCGTCGATCGCGATCAGGCGGGTGCGCGCCTTGGCTGTGGCCATGGGCGATGCTGCGCCAGGACTGAAGGCGGTGGGAGGCGCGTGGCCCGCTATGCTGCTCATGGCTATTGTCCCTTATCCCCGTAGTTCGATGCGGCTCCGCTCGAACCAATCATGATATGCTGTATCATTAACGATCTAGCTTCGCCTCGTCCGTGTAGCAAGCCTTGTTGCGACAGAAAAAGGTGGGGATCATGGTCACCGGGCGGGGGTAGGGCATGCCGAAACTCCACGACCGGGGACCGATCCCAAGGGTTGAGGCTATGATGACTGCACGAACGAAAGTGTCGAATATGTCGAATGACTAGGTGGAATATGTCAAAAAAAGGGGGTGAAGAAGCGTTGCGCTCCTTCACCCCCGATAATGCCTGTGTCTGTCGGCCGTTCAGGCGTCTTCGAGCGCAATGGCGTTGACGATATGCGCCTGGGTATATTCGAGAAGCCCCGCTTCCCCCAATTCCGCGCCCAGGCCCGATTGCTTGACGCCGCGGAAGGGAATGTTGGCGTCGATCGCCATATGCTGATTGACCCAGACCGTGCCGGAATCGATCCGCATCGCGACGTCGGTCGCCCGCGCCAGATCCTTGCCCCATACGGTGCCGCCCAGCCCATAGTCACTATCATTGGCACGGGCGATCACATCATCGATATCATCATATTTCAGCACCGGCAGCACTGGGCCGAACTGTTCTTCACGCACCAGCGGCGCGTCGTCGTCGAGATCGCGGACGATCGTAGGCGGCATGAAATAGCCCGGTCGATCGAGCGCATCGCCGCCCGCCAGCACCGTGCCACGCGTCCGCGCGTCGTCGATCAGCGCCTTGACCTTGTCGAACTGCATCTGGTTCTGGATCGGCCCGATGGTCGTGCCCTGCTTCGACCCGTCATCGACGATCGCGGCATTGGCGAGCTTGGCCAGTTCATCGCAAAATTCGTCATACATGGGTGCTGGCACATAGGCGCGCTTGATCGCGATGCAGATCTGCCCGGCATTGGTCATCGCGCCCTGATAGACTTTCTGCGCCACCTGTCGCGCATCGACATCGTCCAGCACGATCGCCGCGTCATTGCCCCCTAGTTCCAGCGTCACCCGCTTCACCGTCCCGGCCGAGGATGCCATCACCTTCTTGCCGGTGGCGGTCGATCCGGTGAAGGCGACCTTGGCAATGTCGGGATGGCCGGTGATGAGGGCACCCAGCTCATTCTGGTCGCAGACGATGTTGAGAACGCCGGGAGGCAGGATCGCCTGCGCCAGTTCACCAAACAACAAGGTGGTCAGCGGCGTGGTGGGCGCTGGCTTGGCAACCATGCAATTGCCGGTGACCAAGGCCGGTCCCAGCTTGTTCATCAGCAGGATGACCGGGAAGTTCCAAGGCGTGATCGACGCGACGACGCCCAGCGGCGTGCGATGTTCGACGACGCGGTTGCCGCCTTCGTCCTTCAGCACCTTGGGCTCAACCCGCATCGCGGCAAAGGCGCGTAGGGTGAAGACGCTGCCCATGATCTCATAACCCGCCTGGTCGAGGGGCTTGCCCTGTTCGCTCGTCAGCAGGCTCGCAAATTCGCCGATTCGTGCTTCCAGCGCATCGGCGAGCTGGTTGACGAGCGCGGCGCGCGTTTCCACCGGCGTTGCCGCCCAGCCGGGTTGGGCGCGCTTGGCGGCCGCGACCGCGCGGTCCAGCAAGGCTTCATCCGCCTTGGGACATTGGGCGAAGGCTGCGCCTGTCGCAGGGTTGACGACATCGAACTGGCTGACGCCGGGCGTCAATTCGCCATCGATCAGCATGCGGAAATCATGGTCCATCGCTCTTCTCTCCTGCATTATCCGGTCACGCGCTTTGCGTCTTGGCTATCGCTTTCCGCGTTGGCGCGTAGTAGCATATATTTGTGCGCTAAGGATACAATATTGGCAAGGGGCGATTGGAGCGGATGAACCAAGGGACCGACCTGCGCGGATTGATAGGCTATCAGATCCAATGTGCCCACCTCGTGATGGGGGCGGACGCCCGCGCCGCGCTGGCGCCGTTCGACCTGTCGCCGGCCAAGTTCACTGCGCTGCTGCTGATCCGCGATAATCCGGGCTGCGACCAGACCGCGCTCGGCCGGGCGCTGAGCGTCAACCGGTCCAGCGCGATGAAGCTGGTCAACATCCTGGAGGATCGCGGCCTCGTTGAGCGGCGCGCCGGACGAGACCTTCGCACCAATGCGCTGTTCCTGCTGCCCGAAGGGGAAGTGCAGATTGGCGCGATGGTGGACGCGGTGCATCAGTCCGATGCGCGGATGACCCAGGGTTTGAGCCGCGAAGAGGCCGCACAGCTGTTGGTGCTGCTGCGCAAGATCAGTGGCGAAGAGCCTATATCGGACAGCGAAGCGGACACTGGTATCGCCTAAACGGGTTGCGCAAACTGTATCCCTGGCGCACAATGTTTCCAACATTGGGCGGCTGATTCGAGGTCGCCGATAGGGGAGGATCGCGCGTGACCAACATGATGAACCTGGACCGGCTGCTGCGGCCGCGATCAGTGGCGATTATCGGCGCATCGGACAAGCCGGGCGCGCTCGGCGCATCGGTGCTGGCCAATCTGGAACGGCAGGGCTTTGCCGGGGCCATTCATCTGGTGAACCCAAAGCGTACAGAGATTGGCGGGCGGCCCTGCGTCGCGTCGGTGGATGACCTGCCCGAAGGCGTGGATGCCGCGATCCTGGCGATCCCGCGCGTCGGTGTGCTGGATGCGATACGCGGCCTCGCCCGACGCGGGGCGGGCGCAGCGGTGATCTTCTCGGCCGGTTTTGCCGAAGATGGCCCACAGGGTCTGGCCGACCAGGAAGAAATCGCCCGGATCGCCCGCGAAGCGGGGATGGTGGTGGAAGGCCCTAATTGCCTGGGCCTCGTCAATTTCTGCGACAATGTCTCGCTGACCTTCATCGACATGCCGCCAGCGCGGGCGCAGGGCGACCGGCGCGTCGGCATCGTATCGCAATCCGGCGCGATGGCCGCCGTGCTGGCGACGACGATGATCCATCGCGACGTGCCGCTCAATTGCTATATCTCCACCGGCAATGAAGCGGCGAGCGGGATCGAAGATTATCTCGCCTATCTGGTCGATCAGCCCGACACTGCGGTCATCGGCATGATCGCCGAACATATTCGCGACGCGGCCCGTTTCCTCGCTGCCGCGCGCGCGGCGCGGGCGGCGGGCAAGCAGGTGGTGCTGCTGCATCCGGGGCGCAGCGCGGCGGGTGCGGCGAGCGCCGCCACCCACACCGGGGCGATGGCGGGCGATCACGCCGTCATGGCGGTGCATGTCGAACGCGCCGGGGTGATCCTGGTCGATTCGCTCGAAGAATTGGGCGACGCGGTCGAGATATTGGCGCGCAACGCAGCGATCGGCACGGGCGGCACCGGCGTCATCGCGGAATCGGGCGCGTTCAAGGCGATGATGCTCGATCTGTCGGAAGCGGTCGGTCTCGACCTGCCCGTCTTGAGCGATGCCGATAGCCCGGCGTTGCGCGCGGCCCTGCCCGATTTCGTGCCGGTCACCAACCCGCTGGACGTCACTGCGCAGGGGCTGGTCGATCCGGGCCTCTATGGCCGCACCTTGTCCGCTTTGGTGAACGATGACCGCATCGGCACGATTTTGGTGACGCTGATCCAGACGGCGCCCGCGACATCGCACATCAAATTCGCCGCCGTGCTGGATGCCCTCGCGACGCTGCGTCCGACCAAGCCGATCATCATCGGCGGCGTCGATGAAGGCGGCGACGTGCTGGATGCGGATATTGCGGCGCTGCGCGAAGCGGGCGCGACCTATCTCCCCACCGCCGAGCGCGCTGTCCGCGCGCTGGCGCGGATCAGCGCAGCGGCGGCCCGCGATTTCGCGGCTGAACCGCTAAACGCCGAACCCGTCGCTGATCTGGCGCAGCTAGGCAGCACCATCCCCGAATATCGCTCCAAAGAGATTATGGGCGCGCGCGGCATAGCCTTTCCCGCCTTTGCTCTGGCGCAGACGCTGGAAGAGGCGATCCTGGCAGCCGATCGGCTCGGCTATCCGGTCGTGCTGAAGGCGCAATCGCCCGAACTGCCGCACAAGAGCGATGCTGGCGGCGTGATCGTCGGCCTCAAGAACCGCGAGGAGCTGGCCGATGGCTGGGCGCGGCTCGCTGCCAATCTGGCCGCATCGCGCCCCGACCTGACGCTTGATGGCGTGCTGGTCGAGGGGATGGCGGACAAGGGCGTCGAGCTGATCGTCGGCGCGCGCAACGATCCACATTGGGGCGCGACCATCCTCGTCGGCTTTGGCGGTGTCGCGGCCGAACTGCTGCATGACGTCTGCCTGCTCCCGCCCGACCTGCCACGCGCGGCGATCATCGCGCGCATTCGCACACTGCGCATGGCCCCCTTGCTCGACGGCTTCCGCGGTGCGCCAGTCATGGACATCGACGCGGTCGCCGATGTCGTACAACGGCTGGGCCAGATGGTCGCGGCGACCCCGGCCATCCGCGAGGTCGATCTCAACCCGGTGATCGTCTATCCCCAAGGCAAGGGCGCGCTGGCACTCGACGCGCTTATCTCGCTCTGACGCGGGCAACATACCGGCGATTTGACTTGGCAAATTGTTTCGCCAGCATACAGTGGCGCGACAAACGCCGGAGAGAATGTCCCCCATGTCGAGCATAACCCTGCCCGCGGATGATCCGCGCAGCATCCTGGCAGACCGGCCCATGCGCCTGCCGCAGGTGGTGGCGATATTCATCTGCTTCCTTCTCAACGCGCTCGACGGGTTCGATGTGCTGGCGGTGACCTTTGCGGCACCGGGCATCGCCAAGGATTGGGGCGTCGGACCCAGCGCGATTGGCATCATCGTATCGACCGGCCTGATTGGCATGGTGATCGGATCGCTGACGCTGGGCCAATTGGCCGACCGTATCGGGCGGCGGCGGCAGATTTTGCTGTGCCTAGTCATCATGACGCTCGGCATGCTCGCCTCCGCCTTCGCGACCGGGGTGGTGATGCTGAGCATATTGCGCATCCTTACGGGCTTGGGGCTGGGCGCAATGCTTGCGGCGATCAATGCCATGTCGGCTGAGTTCGCCAACCGGCGGCGCCGCGACCTGGCGGTGAGCATCATGGCGGCGGGCTATCCGGTCGGCGGCATCATCGGTGGCTGGGGTGCGGCGCAATTGCTGCGCACGGACGGCTGGGAAGCGATCTTCCTGTTCGGCGCGGGCGCTACGGCGCTGATGATCCCGCTCGTGCTATTGTTCCTGCCTGAATCGATCGGCTGGCTGGCGACGCGCGGCGCGCCCGACGCGCTGGCCAAGATCAACGTCATCCTGCGTCGCCTTGGCCAACCGCAGGCCGCCCAACTGGTCGCGCTGAATTTGCCCAAAGCGTCGATGCGCGCGCTGTTCCTCGATCGCTATCGCGTCATCACGATCGCGTTGATCATCGTCTACGGTCTGCATATGATGACCTTCTACTACGCGCTGGGCTGGGCACCGTCGCTGGTGGTCGATCTGGGCTTCGATCCTTCGCGCGCCAGCATCGTCTCGGTCTTCATGAACATGGGCGGGGCGATCGGCGGGCTGACGCTGGGGTTCCTATCGCCCTGGCTCGGCCTGCGGCGGTTGTTGCTGCTGGCCATGGCGGGTGCGGGCATCGCGGTCGCCATATTCGGCGTGGTGCCGGCCGACTTCCTGTGGTTGCAGATTGCTGCCTTCGTGCTGGGCTTCCTGGCCAATGGGTCGGTCGTGGGTCTTTATGCGCTGATCGCCAATGTCTTCCCCACCACCTTACGCGCGACCGGCACGGGCGCGGTCATCGGCTTTGGGCGCTTCGGCGCAGCGCTTGGCCCTTTCCTTGCGGGGCAATTACTGGCTGCCGGGGCAGGGCGGGGGCTGACCTCGCTGCTGTTGGGTCTGGGGTCGCTGGGTGCCGCCGCCGTGCTGCTGGCGGTGCAGATGCGCAACGCCGACGAAAATGGTTAGAGTATCCGTGATGGTCAAGCGCATGCTGTGGTCCAGAGACG
>TARA_R110000787_G_scaffold4182_1_pt1 | contig 11558 bp, 9 predicted proteins | sample TARA_R110000787 | Tara Oceans TARA_R110000787 (sample SAMEA4397920) | marine metagenome | biome: Polar Biome; feature: [DCM] deep chlorophyll maximum layer (ENVO:01000326); material: water (ENVO:00002006), including particulate matter (ENVO:01000060) such as... | depth 35 m
GATAACAGAAACAGCAATACCGGCAACAACTGGCGGTTTTTCGGGGTGATCGCCGGCAGGTCCAGCCAACCGGCGGAGGCCAACCACAGCAAAAACAGCCAGGCCAGATGAATCGCCACCATGGCCAGCACAAAGTAGCCCAAGTCCCACCAGAAGCCGGGACTCACCAGCAGTGCATGGTAGAAAGCTTTTATGTCCACGTTGTCCGGTGCCACAATCAACACTTGATAGAAATTGGCCACCAGCACCACCACCAAAAAACCCAAAATCAACCAGGCATAGAGTGTACCCGGTCGGCGCGGTGGAGGTGCTTGCTGGTCCGGGCTGGCGGAGTGCATGGTGTCTGTCTCGGGAGTATCCGTCATAATCAATTACATCTGCTGGCAATAAGCTTCATTCATGAAAAAACCCTGCCCAGGTCATCCAGGCAGGGTTTTGTTTACCTCAGTCGTGAACTTGATCCAGTAGCAATCACATTCACATTGCCCAGGTGAGGACTTAGCCTTTACAGGAACCGGGCAGGAATTTATTCATATCGGTACTTTCAGGCTCACACTTAAACTTGAATATCTGCTTGCCTGCATCACTGGTCGTCATTGGGCTGGTGCTATCAGAGAAAGGCACTAGCTTGATGACCTTGCTATCAACCTCAGTATCACCAAAGCCTTGGGTCTCGACTGTGATCACACCACTACCGGTCGTATGAATATTTTTAACGTACTTGGTAATGCCGTTGCCACCGGTACCGCTGCCTTCACCACAACCCCAGCCGTCGGACCCGATCGTCGACAGGGTGGTTGAATCGGCTGTCTGGTAGACCTCAGATATCGTGGTGCGGCACTGGCTAGTGGCCAGGATCACTTCAGACATTTTCGCCTTGACCACATAGCTCTGGTAGGCGGGCAGTGCCACGGCGGCCAGAATACCGATAATCGCGACCACGATCATCAGTTCGATAAGGGTAAAACCCTGTTGTACTTTCTTCATTGTATTTCTCCCATAAAATAACGATATGCCATTTGGCAGCGTTGCAGGGTATATGTCTAGCATTTACCGTGCCAAATAACGGGTCTGCGGACATCAAGGGTTTGAGCTCACTGCAGACTGACAATTTTTGTCAGTTTATAACCAGACCTGGCGGTCATGGCCCATTCAGCCTGAGGCAATGCCCTCCACCAACACCGATCTTCCGGACCGGCACCCGGGACCAGGCATTAAATGCGGGCGCGATTCAGCCGCCAGCCATCATTAATTGGTTACGCCGCAGCCAACGGGGTTGACAACCGATTGCCAGACTATGGCTCCCGCCGTCACCTTGTATTACCATCACGGCTGGTTCTACTACTTCTACTTCTTTATTAGCCGCTGAGTATCTGTCCGCCCATGAAACAAACCGATACATTGAAAGGCTTGGCCAAACGTCTGGTAACGGATCAGTTGCTGGAAGAAAATATTGCCGTGCAGGCACTGGCAGAATGTGAAAGCGACCAGTCCAACCTGGTGCATTACCTGACTCACAATAACCTGTTGGCTCCTAGCCTGATCGCCGCGGTTGCGGCCAATGAATTTGGCACACCACTCTACGACCTCTCCGCCCACAACATCGAGTCGAGCCCGAAAGAGCTGGTCGAGAAAAAGCTGATTCGCAAGCACCAGGTTCTGCCCCTGTTCAAGCGGGCCAACCGCCTGTTTCTGGCAGTGAGCGACCCCACCAACCACCAGGCGGTGAGCGAGGTGCGCTTTCAGACCGGCCTGTCCGTTGAGCTGGTGCTGGTGGAACACGACAAACTGGAGCGGGCGCTGGATGCCTACCTGCATGAGCAGGATGAACATGAAATGGGTGATGCGCTCGGCACCATGGATGATGTGCACCTCGATGACCTGGATATTGAGGCCGTCGACGAGGATAACAAAGGCGGCGGCGCTGGCATTGACTCCAGCGATGTAGACGATGCCCCGATTGTGCGGTTTATCAATAAACTGCTGCTGGACGCCATCAAACAGGGATGTTCGGATATTCACTTTGAACCCTATGAAAAAACCTACCGGGTGCGGTTCAGGACCGATGGTATACTGCGCGAAGTCACCAAGCCCCCGGCCAATCTGGCCCCACGGCTGGCGGCGCGCCTGAAGGTGATGTCACAGATGGATATTTCCGAGCGGCGCGTACCCCAGGATGGCCGGATTAAACTGCGGATTTCAAAGAACCGGGCCATCGATTTTCGGGTGAACACTCTGCCCACCCAGTTCGGCGAGAAAATCGTACTGCGGATTCTTGATCCCACCAGCGCCCAGGTGGGTATTGAAAACCTCGGCTATGAAGAAGACCAGAAGCAGATGTACCTGGATGTGCTGAACCAACCCCAGGGCATGATTCTGGTGACCGGCCCCACCGGTAGCGGTAAAACTGTCTCGCTTTACACCGGCCTGAATATTCTCAACACCACCGAACGCAATATCTCCACGGCCGAAGATCCGGTGGAAATCAACATGCCGGGCATCAACCAGGTACAGATCAATTACAAAGTGAAACTCACTTTCCTGGAGGCGCTGCGGGCTTTCCTGCGACAGGATCCGGATGTGATCATGGTGGGTGAGATTCGCGACCTGGATACCGCCGAAATCGCCATCAAGGCAGCCCAGACCGGTCACCTGGTGTTGTCCACCCTTCACACCAACAGTGCCCCGGAAACCCTCAACCGACTGCTCAATATGGGCGTACCCGCATTTAACGTGGCCACCTCGGTGAACCTGATTATTGCCCAGCGGTTGGGCAGGCGACTCTGCGTGCATTGCAAAAAGCCCGCCGACGATATACCCCATAATATCCTGATCGATGAGGGTTTTGAGACCATTGGCCGCCCCCTGGAGGAGCTGACCCTGTTTCACCCGGTCGGCTGCCCGAAATGCACCAACGGTTACAAAGGACGGGTGGGGATTTACGAGGTGTTGAAAGTGACACCCAGAATCGCCCGGCTCATTATGGAAGGTGGCAATTCGATTGAAATTGAGCAGGCGGCCATCGAAGAAGGCTTCAGAACTTTGCGCCAGTCGGCACTTCGTCGTGCGGGCGAAGGTATAATCAGCCTGGAAGAGGCTAATCGGGTAACCAAGGACTAATCCATGGCAACAACGGCACAGGTCTATACCTACAAGGGAAAGGATAAAAGAGGCAAGCCCATCCAGGGCGAACTGAAGGCGAGTAGCGCAGTGATGGTGAAGGCCCAGCTCCGCAAGCAGGGCATTGCCGCCAGCCGGGTCAAGAAAAAGGCCAAACCCCTGTTCACAGGTCAGAAACCCGTCAAACCCCAGGATATCGCAATATTCACCCGCCAGCTGGCCACCATGATGAAAGCGGGTGTGCCACTGGTACAGAGCTTTGATCTGGTCGGCGAAGGTGCCGATAAAGAATCCCTGCGCGAGATCATTTATACCATTCGCGATGACGTCTCCTCAGGGATCAGCCTAGAGGGCGCCCTGCGCAAACACCCCAAACACTTTGATGACCTGTTTTGCAGCCTGGTTGGAGCCGGCGAACAGGCTGGCGCACTGGAAACCATGCTGGACCGGATTGCCACCTACAAGGAAAAAACTGAATCCCTGAAAGCCAAAATCAAAAAGGCCCTTACCTACCCGATTGCCGTTGTGCTGGTGGCGGTGATTGTGACCGGGATACTGCTGGTCAAAGTGGTGCCGGTATTTGCCGAAACCTTCAGTAACTTCGGGGCCGACCTGCCCGCGTTCACCCTGTTCGTGCTGGGCCTTTCGAATACGGCACAGGAGTGGTGGTTTATCTGGATAATCAGCCTGGTCGCCTTTTTTCTGATCTTCCGTGAGGCCAAACGGCGCTCAACGAAGTTTGATGCGTTCATTGATAAATACATACTGAAAGTGCCGGTGGTGGGCAATATTCTCTACCAGGCCATTATCGCCCGATTCGCCCGCACGCTCTCCACCACCTTTGCCGCCGGGGTACCGCTGGTGGATGCGCTCACGTCGGTAGCGGGGGCCGCGGGCAATGCGGTTTACCGGGAGGCCATTTACAAGGTTCGGGACGATGTGACCACGGGGATTCAGCTTCACCAGGCCCTCAAAACAACCAACAAATTCCCTGTGATGTTGCTGCAAATGACCTCAATCGGTGAGGAGTCCGGTGCGCTGGATGACATGCTGGAGAAGTCTGCCGTGTTCTACGAAGAGGCGGTCGACAATGCCGTGGATAACCTGACCACATTGCTGGAGCCCATGATTATGGCAGTTCTGGGGGTTCTGGTGGGCGGTCTGCTGATTGCCATGTACCTGCCGATCTTCAAACTTGGCGCGGTGATCTAGAGGCCCTAACCAATGCCCGACATGCTGGGTTTATCCGTTGCGCCAGTGCTGGCTGTCAGTCTGATACTGGGCTTGCTGGTGGGCAGCTTCATCAATGTGGTGATTTACCGCCTGCCCCGGCAACTGGCTGCCACCTGGCGTCGGGATTCCCAGGAGTTTCTGGAGATCGAACCGGATTCAGAGGCCGTGCCGGAACCGCTCAATGTGGTCTTTCCCGCCTCCCACTGTCCGCAATGTGGTGCCCCGATCAAGGCTATTCAGAACATCCCACTGTTGAGCTACCTCCTGCTGCGCGGCCGCTGTGCGCACTGTCGTGCCGCCATTTCCCTGCAATATCCGCTGGTTGAGTTGGTTTCCGGCCTGCTGACCCTGATGGTGGTGTATCAATTTGGTCTGACGGCGACCACCGCGCTGGCATTAGTGTTCAGCTGGAGTCTGCTGGCGCTCACCGGCATTGATTTCAACGAGCAATTACTGCCGGATGGCATTACCCTGCCCCTGCTGTGGCTGGGCTTGCTGGCTAACGTCAACGGCCTGTTCACTTCACTGGACAGCGCAGTTATTGGTGCGGTAGCGGGCTACCTCAGCCTTTGGGCGGTGTTCTGGCTGTTCAAGCTGGTGACCGGCAAGGAGGGCATGGGCCACGGGGATTTCAAACTGCTGGCGGCGCTGGGTGCCTGGCTGGGCTGGCAACAATTGCTGTTGATCGTTTTATTGTCGTCGCTGGTTGGGGCGGTGGTTGGCCTGCTGATGGTCGTTCTGCTGGGCAGGGACAGACAGATACCCATTCCGTTTGGGCCCTATCTGGCAGCGGCTGGCTGGATTGCCCTGCTCTGGGGCGAAACCTTGACCACGAGTTACCTGACGCTGTTCTGAGCGCTGCCGTCGAAGAACGCTGTTCGGTAATGTTTAGCTCGGTTATGCTTTTCTCCGTAATTAATATGTTTTCAATCTTCCTGAGAGCAACCCCATCATGTTTACCGTAGGTCTGACCGGCGGCATCGGCAGCGGCAAAAGTGCCGTGGCACAGTTATTTCGACAGCACGGTATCACCGTGGTGGATGCCGATCAGGCGGCGCGCGAGGCTGTGCTGCCCGGTTCGCCGGCATTGGCGGATATCCGCGCCCACTTTGGGGCCGCGGTGCTGAAGAAGGACGGCTCCCTGAACCGCGCCTGGTTGCGGGACGCGGTATTTTCCGATCCCGAACAACGGCAGTGGCTGGAAGCCCTGCTGCACCCGGCCATTGCAGTGCTGATAGACGAGGCCCTGAATAGCGCCACCAGTCCCTACGCCATTCTGGAATCACCCCTGCTGCTGGAAACCTCGCAGCACACACTGGTGGATCGGGTATTGGTGGTGGATGTCAGCGAGGCGACCCAGGTGGCCCGTGCCGCGCGGCGTGACGGTAGCGATGAGGCACAGATTCGCGCCATTATGGATGCCCAGATCAGCCGCCATGGGCGACTCGGCAGGGCAGATGACATTATCGATAATGATGGACCGCTGGCGGCATTGGAACCGGCCGTGGCGGCGCTACATCAGCGCTATCTGGCGCTTGCAGCCCAACCCACCGGGCAATAGAAGACTGCCAGAACAGGCATAGCAAGGTGACAGAGGCCGGGATGATAAATCGGTGAATATGCCGTAACATTCGGGCTTTCACTTTATCGCTACTAGCGTATGGCAAGTAGCATGAAGGCAAGTGACGTGATAGCCAATAACGGCTTCACTTTCAATATTTCATATCCATCCAACCAACAATCCCCCCAACAACAGTGTCTGATGTCAGTATGAATGAATCAAAAGCCCTTACCGTAAACTGCCCCACCTGCAAAAAATCCGTGACCTGGGGAGAGGACTCGCCCTATCGGCCATTTTGCGGCAAGCGCTGCCAGCAGCTGGATTTTGGCGCCTGGGCCAGTGAACAGTTCAGCATTCCGGGCGATGAGACCATGCCGCCGGACGATGCGGATTCAGATGCTGAAAACGGCGGTGTCACCCGGCATTGACCTGCAATCTGCCTGACTTGCCACCCCTGCCACCCGCCCTGCGCTGGGAGGTTGCGTGGTCAGTCAGTTCGGCTGTAATGCCGATTGCAGTGCATCGATAATCGGCTGATTGGCGGCGGGAAACGCGTAGTCCGCCAATTCGGCCACTGTCACCCACTGTAACGGCTGGCCCTCGTTGCCTTGCGGCTGGCCGGAAAATGCCCGCACCCACCACACATCGAGCAGAACCGCCTTGTCGGCGTAATCGTGTTGCACCTCGAGAAAAGGCTCGGCGGACTGCACCGAAATCGCCAGTTCCTCGTGAAGTTCGCGGTGCAGGGCGGCCGCCACGGTTTCATCCGGCTCGACCTTGCCACCGGGAAACTCCCACAGCCCGCCCTGATGCTTATGCTCGGGCCGTCGCGCAATCAGGATGCGCTGATCTGCCGCCAGAATCACCGCCGCCGCCACATGAATGCGTGGGGTCAAGTGCGGTATTCCGCGTTGATGGTGACGTACTCGTGAGAAAAGTCGGTGGTCCAGACGGTTTCCCTGGCTTCGCCGCGGTTGAGGCGGATTTCGATGGTAATTTCTTCCTGACTCATCACCGATTGGCCCAGTTGTTCGGTATAACTGTCAGCGCGGCCACCGTTTTCAGCGATCAGCACATCGTCGAGGTAAACCTGGATAGCGTCCACGTTGAGATCAGCAATACCGGCACGGCCAATGGCAGCCAGAATCCGCCCCCAGTTGGGGTCCGAGGCAAACAGGGCGGTTTTCACCAGCGGTGACTCCGCCACGGTATAGGCCACCGCCAGACATTCGGCACTGTCACCGCCACCGGTGACACGCACGGTGACAAATTTGGTGGCTCCTTCACCATCCCGTATGACCTGCTGGGCCAGGGAGATGAACACCTCAATCAACGCCAGCTCAAAACGGGTCTGCTCCTCGGCGGACAGCCCGTCAATATCGAGATCTGACGCACCGGTGGCCACCAGCATGGCGGCATCGTTGGTGGAAGTATCACCATCCACGGTTATGCGATTGAAGGAGCATTCTGCGGCCGTACTGACCAGTGTCTGCAAACGGGTTGCCGAGATCTGGGCATCGGTGGCCACATAGGCCAGCATGGTGGCCATGTTCGGTTTGATCATCCCGGCGCCCTTGGCAATGCCGGTGATAGTGATGGGCTGCCCCGCCAGGATCAGCTGAACGCTGGCACCTTTGGGGCGCGTATCGGTAGTGAGAATGCTTTTGGCCGCGCTGGTCCAGCCATCCTCACTGAGGGCATCAATAGCATTTGGCAGGGCAGCCAGAATTTTTTCCACCGGCAGTGGTTCACCGATTACTCCGGTGGAAAATGGCAATACGGCGGTGGGCTCCACATCACCGAGCTCGGCGACTTTTTCGCAGACCCGGGCGGCATTAATTCGGCCCGATTTACCCGTTCCCGCGTTGGCGTTGCCGGTATTGGTCACCAGGTAGCGAGTGGCAGTCCCGGCAAGATGTGCTTTGGCCAGCTGAACCGGCGCTGCGCAAAAGGCGTTTTGGGTGAACACCCCGGCAGCGCGTCCACCCGGCGCAATCGCCATCAGCACCAGATCCTCGCGGCCGGGCTTTTTGATACCCGCACTGGCTGTACCGAGCCGGAAACCCGGCACCGGGTGCATAACCGGAAAACAGTCTTCGCCAACGGCCATGATGTCTGTCTCTTTATGTTTTCGCTATGGGCGCACGTCGCCGGGCCTGAACCCGCTCACGACAGGCGTCCGTGACACTGTTTGTATTTCTTTCCGCTGCCACAGGGACAGGGGTCATTCCGGCCGACCTTGCGGCCTTCCCGGACAAACGGTTGCTCCGGGTTTTCCTGCGGCTGTGCAGGTGATTGCCCGCCCAGCGCCGATATTTCATCGTGCTGCATCTGCAACTGCTGACGCTGCTGCGCTTCCAATTGCCGACGTTCCAGAGCTTCAATTTCCTCGTGACTGCGAACTTCGACGCGACAGAGAAACTTGATGGTCTCCAGCTTGATATTATCGAGCATTTCCCGGAACAGCATGAAGGATTCGCGCTTGTATTCCTGTTTGGGATTTTTTGCCGCGTAGGCCCGCAAACCAATACCCTGGCGGAGGTGATCCATGTTCGATAGATGCTCTTTCCAGAGGGTATCCAGCACCTGCAACATCACCTGCCGTTCAATGGTGCGGATATCCTCGCCGATAGTCTGAGCTTTTTGCTCATAGCGCTCGCTCATCGCCTGCTGGATACGGTTGCGAAGACCCTCCTCGTGCAGCCGGGAATCCTCATCCAGCCACTGTTGAATCGGCAGTTTCAACCCGAATTCCGTGGAGAGGTGTTCTTCCAGTCCGGGGATATCCCACTGTTCAGCGAGACTCTGGGGCGGCACAAAATAGTCGATCGCCTGATTGACCACATCGGCCATGATGTTCGTGATCACATCGGCGATATGATCTGCCGACAGCAGGTCTTCGCGCTGCTGATAAATGACCTGCCGCTGATCGTTCGCAACATCATCGTATTCCAGCAGGTTTTTCCGGATATCAAAGTTGCGACCTTCGACCTTGCGCTGCGCCTTTTCAATGGCACCGGTCACCATGCGGTGCTCAATGGCTTCGCCTTTCTCCATACCGAGGGCGCGCATCATGTTCTTGACCCGGTCCGAGGCGAACAGGCGCATCAACTGGTCTTCCAGTGATAGATAGAAGCGGGTAACACCGGGATCGCCCTGACGTCCGGCCCGACCACGCAACTGATTGTCAATACGGCGGGATTCATGGCGCTCGGTACCGAGAATGTGCAGACCACCGGCGGCAATGACCGCATCGTGACGCTCCTGCCAGGCTTCTTTGACTGCTGCAATTTTTGCCTCGTCCGGATTAGTCAGCTCAGCAATCTCGGCCTCCAGATTGCCCCCCAACACGATATCCGTGCCGCGACCCGCCATATTGGTGGCAATGGTGACAGCGCCCGGTCGCCCCGCCTGGGCGATAATCACCGCCTCTTTTTCATGCTGCTTGGCGTTCAGAACCTGGTGGGGAATTTTCGCTTCCCGAAGGCGGGCCGCCATGGCCTCCGAGGTTTCGATGGAAGCTGTCCCCACCAGTACCGGCGCCTTTTTTTCAATACAGGCACGGATATCTTCCACCACGGCATCGTATTTTTCCTCGGTGGAGAGGTAGATCAGGTCGTTGAGGTCTTTTCGGGCCAGCGGTTTATTGGAGGGTATGACCACCACCGGCAAACCGTAAATCTGATGAAATTCGTAGGCCTCAGTATCTGCGGTACCGGTCATGCCCGCCAGTTTTTCGTAGAGACGGAAGTAATTCTGGAAGGTAGTGGAGGCCAGTGTCTGGCTCTCGCTCTTGATCTTCACTCCTTCCTTCGCTTCGATGGCCTGGTGCAACCCCTCGGAGAGACGCCGGCCCGACATGGTGCGCCCCGTGTGCTCATCGATCAGGACGACCTCGCCTTCCTGAATGATGTACTCGACATCCCGGTGGAACAGGTAGTGCGCCTTGAGAGCGGACTGCACGTGGTGCAACATGCCCAGGTTGGATGCATTGTAGAGGCTATCACCGGACTGAAGTAAGCCATCACTTTCAAGCAATGACTCTATTTTCTTGTGGCCTTCTTCGGTGAGTTCTATCTGGCGGGTTTTTTCATCGATAATGAAGTCGCCGGGTTCTTCATCGCTGTGGGGCTTCAGCATCGGCATCATACTGTTCATGCGCTTGTACAGGGCCGAGCTGTCCTGTGCCGCACCGGAGATGATCAGTGGCGTCCTGGCTTCATCGATCAGGATGGAATCCACTTCATCCACGATGGCAAAATTCTGACCCCGCTGAACCCGGTCATCGAGCCTCAGCACCATATTGTCGCGCAGATAATCAAAGCCGAATTCGTTATTGGTACCGTAGGTAATGTCCGCCTGGTAGGCCCGTTTTTTGTCCTCTGGCAACTGCTGGGACATAATCGCGCCCACACTCAGACCGAGAAATTCGTAGACCGGAGACATCCATTCGGCATCCCGCCGGGCCAGGTATTCGTTCACGGTAACCACATGGACGGCGTCACCAGCGAGGGTGTTGAGATAGGCCGGCAGGGTCGCCACCAGCGTTTTACCCTCACCCGTGCCCATTTCCGCAATGCGTCCCTGATGCAGCGTCAGACCACCGATCATCTGCACATCGAAGTGGCGCAGCCCGAGGGTTCGTCTGGCGGCCTCGCGCACTACGGCAAAGGCTTCCGGGAGCAGCTGGTCGAGAGATTCCCTCTCGCTGACACGTTGTCTGAACTCGGTGGTTTTGGCTTTTATCTGGTCGTCGGTGAGCTCCACAAGAATCGGTTCAAATGCGTTGATCTGACGAACAGTCTTCCACATTTTTTTGATTTCACGGTCATTTTTACTGCCAAGAAGCTTCTTTAAGAGTTTCATTATCAAATCCAGTATCACAAGATGCGCCAATGCGCCCTGAAAAACGTGCGGGTGTGGGGTTTGAACAGATGGGAGCGCTAGCGGATGGTGCGTCGGATATAACTGGCCGGATCGACCGAACGACCATTCTTGTAGACTTCGAAGTGAACGTGGGGACCGGTTGAGCGGCCGCTACTGCCCATCAGGGCAATCACATCACCCTGCTTGACGGTATCGCCCGCCTTCACCAGGTTTTCGCGGTTGTGGGCATAGCGTGTCAGGTAACCTTCACCGTGATCCACCTCGACCAGTTCACCATAGCCGCTGTGTCGACCCGCCCGGGTGACCACACCAGAGGCAACCGCAACGATCTGATCCCCTTCCTGGCCGGCAAAATCGATGCCGTTATGCCAGGCGCGGTGGCCACTAAAAGGATCGGTTCGCCTGCCGTAGCGGGAGGACAGCCAACCTTTCAGAACCGGCCGTCCAGCCGGTTGGCTCTGACCATTAAGCTGGCGGTCCAGCATCAGTGATTCGAGGACACCGAGCTGGCCTTCACGGTTTTCTACCTGGGACTGAAGCTGGGCGAACATGAGGTCCAGTTCAGTGTGGCTGTACTCAAGCGCGAGGGGCTCCAGCTCTGGGCCACCGATAGCCGGTTGTAGGCTGAAATCAAACTCACCGTCTTCGAGATCGGCGAGGCTTGCCAGCCGCGCTCCCAGTGCATCCAATCGCAACAGGCGGGTTTGCAGGGCAGCCAGTTTTTTGGTGAGAGCCGCCACCTTTTGTCTGGCCTCTT
>TARA_R110000787_G_scaffold156791_1_pt1 | contig 11549 bp, 10 predicted proteins | sample TARA_R110000787 | Tara Oceans TARA_R110000787 (sample SAMEA4397920) | marine metagenome | biome: Polar Biome; feature: [DCM] deep chlorophyll maximum layer (ENVO:01000326); material: water (ENVO:00002006), including particulate matter (ENVO:01000060) such as... | depth 35 m
TGACTGTGATCTGAAATTCGTTGGAATGGGTGACGGTGCGGCGCTTCTGGCCCGGCTCAAACTCGAAGGTGCGCGATCTGACGCCGATGTGGTGCTTGGCTTGGATACCAGTCTGGTCGCCGCGGCAAAGGATACCGGGCTGTTTGCTCCGGCCAAGGTCACTGCCGATTACGATTTGCCCGTCACATGGGCCGACGATACTTTCGTGCCCTATGACTGGGGGTACTTCGCCTTTGTCCACGACAAAAAGCTCACCGCGCCCAAGAATTTCCGCGAGCTTGCCGACAGCGATCTAAAGATCGTGATTCAGGATCCGCGTTCCTCCACCCCCGGTCTGGGCTTGTTGATGTGGGTCAAGGACGCGTACGGTGACGAAGCCCCGGCGATCTGGGAAGGGCTGGCGGATAATATCGTGACGGTGACCAAAGGCTGGTCCGAAGCGTATGGCCTGTTTCTTGAGGGCGAGGCCGATATGGTACTGAGCTATACCACGTCACCCGCCTATCATCTTATCGCCGAAAAGGACGAAACCAAGGCCGCTGCGATTTTCGACGAGGGCCACTACATGCAGATAGAGGTGGCAGGAAAGCTTGCGGCGACCGACCAACCGGAGCTGGCTGACAAATTCATGCAATTTATGGTCTCGGACGCCGCGCAATCGGTGCTGCCAACAACCAATTGGATGTATCCGGCGGTAGCTCCGGCAGCGGGCCTGCCGGAAGGTTTTGACCAGTTGGTCGAACCCGAAAAGGCGCTGTTGGTGCCAAATGACGCCGTGCCAGCCCTGCGCGATGAGGCGCTGGCCGAATGGCTTTCCGCCCTGTCTCAATAAGTACCAAGCCAGGGATCAGCGCCGCCGTGATGGTGGCGGCGCTGATCTTGACTGCGCTACTGGCCGTGTTGGGGCGCGCCGAATTCACGAGCGGTCTTGGCCCTGCCGATTGGTCTGCGATCCGCTTTACTATCCTCCAGGCAGTGATATCCGCCGTGGTTTCCACCCTGCTGGCGGTCCCGGTTGCACGCGCGCTGGCGCGGCGGCGCTTTCGCGGTCGCGGTTTGTTGGTCACGTTGCTTGGCGCTCCGTTCATCTTACCTGTGATTGTTGCGGTCCTGGGGCTGATTGCGGTGTTTGGCAGAGCGGGGTGGTTGAACGCGGGCCTGGCACAGGTCGGGTTGGAACCAGTGTCGATATATGGCCTGCACGGCGTCGTTCTGGCACATGTTTTCTTTAACCTGCCGCTCGCCACCCGTCTTTTGCTGCAAGCGTGGCAGACCGTACCAGCCGAACGATTCCGCCTTGCCGCCCAAATGAACCTGACCCCCTATGCGGTTTTTCGCAGTATCGAAGTACCGCTGCTGCGTCAGATTTTGCCCGGTACCGCAGCGCTTGTATTTGTGATTTGTCTGACCAGCTTTGCGGTTGCCCTGACCTTGGGCGGCGGCCCTCGCGCCACGACTGTCGAATTGGCGATCTATCAGGCTTTCCGATTTGATTTCGACCTGAGCCGCGCGGCCCTGCTGTCATTGGTGCAGCTAGGCATTGCGGGCGGCACGGCTGCCGCGGCACTTTGGATCATTCCGACCATCAGCATCGGTGGCGGGTTTGACCGATCGTTGCACCGGTGGGATGGGCAAGTTGGCGTGCAACAAGTGCTGGATGTCTTGTTCATCGGTCTTACGACCGCGTTTTTGTTGCTCCCGCTTGTCGCGGTGGTCACCCGCGGCGTGGCCGGGTTAGCCAAAACGCCGTTGGCGGTCTGGCATGCCGCGGGCGTGTCCATTATCGTGGCTCTGTTCAGCATTGTGGTGCTTTTGGCAATCGCGCTTCCGATGGCGGGTTGGATCGCCACACGACCACGGGGCGGGTCAGAGGCAGTGGGGCTGCTGGGGCTCGCCGCGTCGCCGCTTACCATCGGCACGGGTTGGTTTATCTTGATCAACCCGGTGGTCGATCCCTTTGCGCTGGCCTTGCCGGTCACTGCACTGGTAAATGCGTTCATGGCTTTGCCTTTCGTGCTGCGTATCATCGTCCCGCCGATGCGCGATACCGTACAGGTTTACGGACGCCTGACCCAGACATTGGGGATGGGCGGCTGGTCGTTGTGGCGATGGGTGATATTGCCACGACTACGCCCGCAAATAGGGTTTGCCGCGGGCCTGACGGGAGCGCTGTCTATGGGTGACCTCGGGGTCATCGCTTTGTTCGCTTCGCCCGATACCGCCACGTTGCCGCTGCAAATGTATCGGCTTATGGGGGCATATCGAATGGACGCCGCCGCGGGTGCGGCCCTGATTTTGCTGGCCCTTTCCTTGGGTATCTTCTGGGTTTTCGATAAGGGGGGACGTTGGCATGCTCAGGCTTGAAGAAGCAGAAATCGCTCAAGACACCTTTACGCTGCGTGCCGATCTGTCGATTGAACAGACAAGAAAATACGCGGTTATCGGCCCGTCCGGCGCGGGCAAGTCCACCCTTCTGTCCGCGCTTTGCGGATTTATCCCCCTCAGCACGGGTAGGCTACTCTGGCAGGACACCGACATCAAGACGTTTGCCCCCGGTGACCGGCCCATGACGATGCTTTTTCAGGACAACAACCTTTTTCCGCACTTGAGCATCCAGCAGAATGTGGGGCTTGGCCTGCGCCCAGACCTTCGCCTGTCGATTGACGAAAAAGACAGGGTTCTTAACGCTTTATCTCGTGTCGGCTTATCTGCGTTTGCACAGCGCAAGCCGGGTGCGCTTTCCGGTGGCCAGCAAAGCCGTGCCGCGCTTGCCCGGGTTCTGGTGCAGGCCCGCCCGTTTGTGTTGCTGGATGAACCTTTTGCCGCCTTGGGCCCTGCCTTGCGAAATGAAATGCTGGATCTTGTCGCCGAACTGATCACCGAAACCAAAGCGACGTTGATCATGGTCACCCACGCACCAGATGACGTGCGCCGCATCGCGGACGAGGTTATCTTTGTCGCGAATGGGGTGGCAGCGAAGCCGCAACCGGCCAAAGCCTTGATGGATAATCCACCTCAAGAGCTACGTGAGTACCTTGGATGATCAAAAAAGGATCGCATAGAATACCACTGATGTGACCAAGATCGTCAGATAGCCCAACAGCACATACAGGCCGTCACGCGTGAACAGGCCAAATGAAAACAATGCGACCGTCCCTCCGCCAAACGACGAAGCGAACGGTACGAATTCCAGCATCGGCCACGCGGTGGGCAAGACCATGCACGTCAGAAGCGTGATTGACCGCATTGGACCGGTAACAAGGATCAGCAAGCGTCGTCCGGAGTGACGGTCAAAAAACTTGCTTGGTGCGCGCAGCCAGCGGATGCCAAGCAAAAGCCGCGATGACTTCACCCGACGGCGCAAAATAAAACCGGGAAGCCAAAGCCGTCTGCGGCCCCATAGCGCTTGGGCAGACAGCACAATGATCACCATTGCTATAAGTGTGGTGACGCCGAACAGCCCTGACAGCGGCGAGACCAGCAATAGCGACGCCACCAGGATAAATGGCAATACAGACCGCTCTCCGAATTCGTCCAGTACGTCTTTCACCGACACGGTATCATGGCGGGCGGCATGCTCCATCCCATCCAAAAGGTGGGTCAAACTGCGTTCATCACACTGTTTCATTTCCCACCTCCCCCCGAAAAACAGTCAGCCGTAGCCCTCAAGTATAGCGGCCAACCCAGATCGGTAACTTGGATAAAGCGGCATCCACCCCAACGCCTGTTTGATCCGGTCGTTCCGCACCTTCTTGCTTTCGGCATAGAAACTGCGTGCCAGCGGCGACATATCCGCGTCTTCAATATTGACCTCCGGAGGTGCCGGCACACCCAAAAGCGCAGCGGCATAGGCGATCACATCCTGCGGCGGCGCGGGATCATCATCGCACAGGTTGTAGATTCCTCCGGGTGTAGGGTGATACAGCGATAACGTCAGCGCTTGGGCAATATCGTCGACGTGGATACGGGAAAACACCTGATCTTTCTTGATGATGCGGCGGGCAGTTCCTTCTTTTACCTTGGTAAACGGCCCGCGTCCGGGGCCGTAGATGCCAGCCAATCGAAAGATATGAAGCGGCATTTCGGGGATGGCCCGCCAACGACTTTCGGCCTGCATGCGCGCGGCACCGCGTCTGGTGGCAGGTGTTAAAGCCGTATTCTCATCCACCCATCCACCGTCGTGGTTGCCGTAGACACCGGTCGTGGACAGATATCCGACCCACCGCAGCCCCGGTGCCATACGTGTCATTGTTGTTTCGCAGGCATTAAGCACCGGGTCGCCCTCGGCCCCCGGTCCGGCTGAAACCAGAACATTCGGTATCTGGTCAAGGAGCGGCTCAAGGTCAGTGCCCGGCCAAATCAGAGGTTCAACCCCGGAAGCCGCGATTTCATGCGTCTTATCGGCGCTGCGCGTTGTACCGATTATCCGCCAACCCTGCGGCAACAGGCGTCTGGCCAAGGCTTGGGCACTGTACCCATGACCGATAGAAAGAAGCGTTTTATTCATTTCATCCATCGTCGCTCACCTTTCCCGTCTCAAGGCAAGCTGATCTGCTTGTCGGCCGGGACCAGCGCATTGATCTGGGCAATGTGCTCGGGCAGACATTTGGTCAGAAAATCATAGTTCCGTACGACATGTTTGCGCGCCTCTGGTCCCAGTCGCTGGTATTTATCGGGATTTTGCAACACGTCAATCACTTGGCCGGCGAAGGCGTCGGGATTGAAGAAGTCGACAAGCAGACCGGTTTTGCCATGGGTGATTGCCTCGCGGACCGGGGCGACATCGGATGCAACAATCGTCGCCTCCATCGCCATAGCTTCCAGAAACGACCACGACAGCACGAACGGCATTGTCAGATACAAGTGACAGCGGCTGATCTGTATGACCTTTTGATAGTCGTCATAGGGTAGCTTGCCCAGAAAATGGACACGGGTCCAATCGACATCCTTTCCGACCTCGGCTTCCATTTCAGCACGAAGTCCGCCGGGATGTTTGCTTTTCCCCCCATAGGACGTGTCATTTCCCCCCACGATCAATACGCGTGCGTCGGGCCGTTCTTTCAGTATACGCGGAAGCGCCCGCATGAAGATGTGAAACCCGCGTGTCCGCTCCAGATTGCGGGAAACAAAGGTGACAATTTCATCGGATCGTGTCAGATCGTGCTTCAGACGGCCCAGTTTCAACCGCACCAGGGGGTTTGGTCTTAATTGATCAGTACGGATACCGTCGTGGCACACGTAGAGCTTTCGATGGAAGCTTTGCGGAAACCGGTCGCGCTGCCAAAATGTCGGGCTCAGGCCCATGTCCACGGTTTCAATGTTTGCCAAGGGAACGGCATTGCGCGCATGCAGCAGGAACGGCGTATTCTCCGATACCGGTTCCGCCGGATCAAACCCGACCGGGCCGCCGGTCGCGCTATAGTAATACTCGAAAAGCCCAATGATCGGGACGTCTTTCCATATCTCCTTGAAGAAAGTCAGCTCTCCCCAGCCGACGTGGCCGATGACGATGTCAGGCTTGAACCGTTCTGTCTTTTCAATCTGTCGGGCAGCCCGGACCGCTCCCAGAGCATTTCCGGTCGATTCCTCCCAGTTTTTCGACAGGCCATAGGCGTTATCAGCGGGTTTGTGATGCGGCTCGTAAACTCGGGTCTGCACCCCTTTGAAACTGGGCGCGGCCTTGCGTTGGGTCAAAAAATAAATCTCGTGGTCACCTGTAGCGGCCAGCCACTGTACCAATTCGCGATATTGGCCGGGCATATTCTGGTGAACAAACATGATTTTCATCGAAACTGCCCGTCTTGTGATGCCATGCAGCGAATTAGTGCCAGACCGGTTTGGAATGCAAATGCTAGTTTAACCAGACGCACCGCTGGCCAGGGTGCTACCCTATACGGGAAAGGATTGGATCAATGCGCGTAATTGGCCCCTTCTGCATCAAGGATCGCTTTTAATTCAGCCAGATGCCGTGCATCCTGTTCGGGGTAATTTTCAAGCTCGCGCGCGGTTTTTTCGGCAATATCGTCAGGTATGCGGCGCAGCGGCATGCCTGTTTGCAGCGCCCGGATGTAAGTCTCGGCGGCACGTTCAAAATAATAAAGCCTGTTGAAGGTATCAGCCACGCTGTTGCCGATCACTAGCACACCGTGGCTGCCCATCACCATAACCTTTTGCCTGGGGTCGCTTAACAGCGCGGCACACCGGGTACCTTCGTCCTCGAAGGCCAACCCGCCATAGTTTTCATCGATCACTACCCGGTTAAAAAACGTGCAGCAATTCTGGTCAATCGGCGGCAGTCGGCTGTCTTGCAAACAAGCCAACACCGTCGCGTGGATCGAATGAACGTGCATCACGCACCGGGCATGAGCGCAAGCGCGGTGGACCCCGCCATGCAACCCCCAAGCTGTCGGGTCGGGGGCGTCAGGCCCGGCAAGCGTCTCGGGGTCATTGGCGTCGACTTCGATGAGATCGCTTGCCTTGATCCGCGAAAAATGGACCTGGTTTGGGTTCATCAGGAACCGGGTTCCATCATCATTGATCGCCAGGCTGAAATGGTTCGCGACACCCTCGTGCATGTCCAGTCGCGCGGTCCAGCGAAACGCAGCGGCCAGATCGACCCGCTCTTGCCAGTGGTCCATGTTTTGGCGGATTTGTGTAATGGCCATCTTCGGTTTCCTTCTTTGTCGCGGGTTTGCCGTGCCCCCTAGGGGTCGCATCACCTTGAACCTCATGCAATCTTCGTGTCAACGTCAGGCATGAAACAGCAATCCTTCCCTTCGTGGCCCGATGTTGCGGCTCAACTGGTTTCAGTGGCGGCCGGTCGCGCGGTCGCCGATACAATCATTACCGGCGGCATCTGGGTAAACGTCCATACCCGCGAAACCCTGCCTGATCATGACATCGCCATCGTCGCAGGGCGCATCGCGTTTGTCGGACCCGATGCCAGCCACTGCAAGGGCGACACGACGCAGATGATAGATGCCAAGGGGCGCTACATGGTCCCGGGTTTGTGTGACGGGCATATGCATATCGAAAGCGGCATGCTGACCCCTGCCGAATTCGCCCGCGCGGTCATCGCTCATGGTACGACGTCGATGTTCACCGACCCGCATGAGATCGCCAATGTGCTTGGTCTTGAAGGCGTACGCATGATGCACGACGAAGCGTTGTTGCAGCCGATCAATATTTTCACCCAAATGCCGTCCTGTGCCCCGTCGGCACCCGGGCTGGAAACAACCGGATTTGAAATTACCGCCGACGACGTCGCCGAGGCGATGGCATGGCCGGGTATCATCGGTCTGGGCGAAATGATGAACTTTCCCGGTGTGACCGCCGGCGATCCCAAGATGCTGGCCGAAATCGCGGCGACGCAGCGGGCAGGCAAGACGGTTGGCGGGCATTACGCATCGCCTGATCTGGGGCCGGCTTTCGCGGCCTATGTCGCGGGTGGTCCTGCCGATGACCACGAAGGCACCTGCGAGGCCGATGCGATCGCCCGCATGCGGCAGGGGATGCGGTCGATGATCCGTTTGGGATCGGCATGGTATGACGTGAAAACGCAGATTACCGCGATCACCGAAAAGGGATTGGACCCGCGCAACATGATCCTGTGCACCGATGATTGCCATTCTGGCACTCTGGTGAATGACGGGCATATGAACCGCGTCGTGCGTCATGCCATCGACTGCGGATGTGACCCGCTGATCGCTTTGCAAATGGCAACGATCAACACTGCAACCCATTTCGGATTGGAACGCGACATCGGCTCGCTGACGCCGGGCCGTCGCGCCGATGTGATCCTTACCTCTGATCTGAAATCGTTACCGATCGAGACCGTGATTGCCCGTGGCCGGATCGTGGCCGAAAATGGTGCCTGCCTGGTCGATTGCCCGCACTATGATTGGCCGCAACACGCGCGTCAGACCGTAAACATGGGCAAATCGCTGACTGGCGACGACTTTCGAATTTACGCTCCGGCCGGTGCCAATGCCGTAACTGCCAATGTGATTGGTGTCGTGGAAAATCAGGCCCCGACCCGTGCACTGAAGTTTGAACTGCCGGTCACCGACGGGCGCGTCCAACCGACCGGCGATGTCTGCCAGATCGCTCTGGTGGAAAGGCACCGCGGGACCGGCACCGTCGTGAATGCATTGGTGTCGGGGTTCGGCTACGACGGGCCTATGGCAATGGCGTCAACCGTGGCGCATGACAGCCATCACATGATCGTGGTCGGGACCGACAACCAACACATGGCGCTGGCCGCAAACCGATTGGGAGAAGTCGGAGGCGGCATCACGATCTTCAAAGACGGTGCCGAGCTGGCGATGGTCGAACTGCCGATTGGCGGTCTGATGTCGGACAGACCCGCCGCCGAGGTTGCCGCCAAGACACAAGCGATGATGCAGGCCATGCGAGATTGCGGATGTACGTTGAACAACGCCTATATGCAGCATTCGCTGCTGGCGCTTGTCGTCATTCCCGAATTGCGCATCTCGGACCTTGGCTTGGTGGATGTGCGTAGCTTTGAATTCATTCCTTTGTTAGAGCCTGTTTCATGAACAAGATATTGACGCCCGATACCCGGCCAGCAGAACAATTCACAGATGCAAAAGCGGCCGTGGAACGGTTGATCGACCTTTATTCCCAGGCGACCGGCTTTCTGACGGCGCACTTTCAAAAGGCAATGGACAACGCCGCGCCGGCAATGCGGATCAGGGCGTTTTATCCTGAAATCCGCTTCACCACCTCCAGCTATGCGCAGGTGGATTCGCGATTGTCCTTCGGTCATGTGTCTTCGCCCGGGACCTTTGCCGCGACGATCACGCGACCGGAATTGTTCAGGAATTACCTGACCCAACAGATCGGCCTGCTGATTGAAAATCATGGCCAACCCGTCACCATCACAGTTTCTGATACGCCCATCCCGGTGCATTTCGCAGTCAGCCATGACGACAGCGTAACCATACCGCAGGAAGGTGCTGCGGAATTCACCCTGCGCGATGTATTTGATGTACCCGATCTGAGCACAACGAACGATGACATCGTGAACGGCACCTGTCTGCCTCTGGATGGTGTGCGCCCGCTGGCCCCGTTTACCGCGCAGCGGGTCGATTACTCTCTGGCACGTCTTGCACATTATACCGCGACCGATCCGGAACATTTCCAGAGCCATGTTCTATTCACCAACTATCAATTCTATGTCACCGAGTTCGAGGAATACGCCCGCGCCATGCTGCGCGACCCCGAAAGCGGCTATACTTCGTTTGTATCCACCGGCAACTTCGAGATCACCGACGGCGACGCAGCCCTCCCGTCCTCGGTAAAAACCCCGCAAATGCCGACCTATCACCTAAAGCGCGCGAATGGCCTGGGAATAACCCTTGTCAATATCGGTGTCGGCCCCTCGAACGCGAAGACAGCCACTGACCATATCGCGGTGCTGCGCCCTCATGCTTGGCTTATGGTCGGACATTGCGCCGGGCTGCGCAACACTCAGGCGCTTGGCGATTTCGTGCTGGCGCACGGGTACCTGCGCGAAGATCACGTATTGGATGATGACCTGCCGGTGTGGGTCCCCATTCCCGCATTGGCCGAAATCCAGATTGCTCTGGAAGACGCCGTTGAACAGGTGACCCAACTGGAAGGGTATGAATTGAAGCGGATCATGCGAACCGGCACGGTCGCAACCATCGACAACCGCAACTGGGAACTTCGCGACCAATCCGGCCCGGTGCAGCGTCTGTCGCAGTCACGCGCAGTGGCATTGGATATGGAAAGCGCTACAATCGCCGCGAACGGCTATCGGTTTCGTGTGCCCTATGGCACGCTTTTATGTGTCTCTGACAAACCCCTGCACGGCGAACTGAAGCTCCCCGGAATGGCTTCGGAATTCTATAAAACACAGGTTGCGCGCCATCTGATGATCGGAATTCGGGCGATGGAGCAATTACGCGATATGCCTTTGGAGAGGCTTCACAGTCGGAAATTACGCTCATTTGACGAAACAGCCTTTCTATAAAGGCTCAAAATCGCAGAAAAACGCATGTTTTCACTGTTTATCGCCACCTATTCGTTGTGTTCGTCCACTACATACCGTTACATTCTGCCCGTGAGGCCCTAATCCGGGCGGACGAAGGAGAAAAAAAGATGGCAACTAAACCAATGACAAAAACCCAGCTCGTCGCGGCTTTGGCTGAGGAAATGGGCGAAGACAAGAAAGCGGCAGGAAATGCGCTCGACGCAATCTGCGCATTGATCACAAAAGAAGTATCTGGCGGAGGAGCGGTGACGCTTCCCGGCATCGGTAAAATCTATTGCCGTGAACGCCCTGAACGTATGGTGCGCAACCCCGCCACCGGCGAACAGTTCAAAAAAGACGCGGACAAGGTTGTGAAGATGACCATCGCGAAAGCGCTGAAAGACAGCGTTAACGAATAAACCTGGATACAGGCTTTGACAAAGGGTCGCCCTAGGGGCGGCCCTTTGCGTTTTAGGCAGGGCTGCTTTGCTTTAAACGTGCTTGCCCTCATCCCGCATCTGCGAAAGGGTTCGCAAGATATCAACCTCAGGGGCTCAGCATGGACATACGCGCAATTCTTGGGGGCCTCGCGTTTGCATTCATGTGGTCGTCTGCCTTTAGCTCTGCGCGGATCATTGTTGCGGATGCATCGCCGCTGATGGCTTTGTCGGCCCGGTATCTTATATCGGGGTTGCTGGGGGTCGGCATCGCCTTGGCCTTGGGGCAATCTTGGCGGCTCACACCGGCGCAATGGCGCGCGACCATAATCTTTGGAATCTTGCAGAACGCGGTATATCTGGGCCTGAATTTTATTGCGATGCAGACTGTTCAGGCGTCACTCGCTGCGATCATCGCCTCTACAATGCCGCTGCTGGTCGGGCTGGCCACCTGGTTAATTCTAGGGGAAAAGCTAAGGCCCCTTGGTATGGGTGGCCTGGTCGCGGGTGTTATCGGCGTGATCGTCATCATGAGTGCGCGGATCAGCGGTGGCGTTGATTTGACCGGCCTGTTGCTATGCGGCATCGGGGTGGTGGCACTTTCGGCCGCGACCTTGCTGGTGCGGGGTGCGACTTCGGGCGGGAATTTCCTGATGGTCGTCGGGTTGCAAATGCTTGTGGGATGCGTGGCACTGACCCTGGCCATGCTAGCCTTCGAGACACCTTATATCAATCCGAGTTGGCCATTGGCCGCGGCTTTTGCCTATACCTGTCTGGTTCCGGGATTGCTTGCGACTGTGGTCTGGTTCTGGCTGGTCAACCGAATTGGCGCGACGCGGGCGGCGACGTTTCACTTTCTCAATCCCTTCTTCGGTGTGGCAATCGCGTGGGTATTGTTGGGTGAACCGCTTGGGCTTCAGGACGCCATCGGTGTCGCGATCATCGCCATCGGTATCCTGGCGGTTCAAATTTCACGTCAGCGTACAGCCTGAAGGCCAGGTCGTCGCCGATGCATTTGGCAGCGAAGTAAACTTTGGACAGCACGGCACTGCTTCACACAAATTTGCGACGCGCACATAAATCCTTTGAAAATC
>TARA_R110000787_G_scaffold159823_1_pt1 | contig 11539 bp, 7 predicted proteins | sample TARA_R110000787 | Tara Oceans TARA_R110000787 (sample SAMEA4397920) | marine metagenome | biome: Polar Biome; feature: [DCM] deep chlorophyll maximum layer (ENVO:01000326); material: water (ENVO:00002006), including particulate matter (ENVO:01000060) such as... | depth 35 m
GTACCGCCTCTGCTACCGCTTCCCGGTCGTTCGACGCTACCATATGCTCGGGGTCGTCCAGTACGGCGGACCCCATGCGAACATAGCGGCAACCTTCCTCGTCCAGCATCCGAGCTAGGGCATCATTTTCCGACATGGGCGGCAGTATGACGACCCCGAAAAGCCGCTGGCGCGACACGAAGCCGCGAATATCGTCCATAACTTGGTTCGATCCGCGATCGACCGGCCGAATCACTAGTTCGAACTCCGTACCATGCAACGCCTCCAGTACGCCGCGCTGCATCGACAGGATCATCTGCGCATTGGGGTTGTCATAGACTAGCCCGATCAGGAAGTTCCGTCCCAGCGCCAAGGCACGCGCTTGCGGATTGGGCACATAGCCGGTTTCGCGAATGATTGCCTCGACCTTGTCGCGCGTTTCCCGATTGAGCAACGGCGAGCGATTGATGACGCGACTGACCGTCTTTTTCGACACCCCCGCCATGCTCGCTATGTCGTTGATCGTTAGCTTGGCCGTCTGGCCCTCATCCTGATTCTGCTTTGCCATACAGCCTTATAATGGAGTTTTTCGCTCCCGCCAGCACGCTTCCCTGCGATCCGGCTTGTCAATGACACCGGTTTCCTATACCGCTTCGCCTAGACAGGATGAAGAGGATTTCTGCGTGAGTGTAAGCAGCATGGCACAAACAATTGCCGCCCACTTTCTAGCAACACGCAAGGCAGCGACCGGATTTGGCGACTATCCCGGCACCGCCCCGGCAACCCTGGAAGAGGCCTATGTCATCCAGGATGCGGCGTTGGCCCAGGTGCCGGATGCGATCGCCGGCTGGAAAGTGGGCCGGATCCTGCCGCCGCTATCCGAGAAATATGGGTGCGACCGGCTCGCCGGCCCTATATTCGTCCCGACCGTCTTTACGGCGACCAGCCAATCCAAAGGCTTGGTCTTCGCCGACGGATTCGGCGCGGTCGAGGCCGAATATCTGTTCCGTATCGGCACCGTGCCCCGTTCGGATAAGACAAACTTCACGCTGAAAGAAGCTGCCGATCATATCGATGCCGTCCATATCGGCATAGAAATCGCTAGTTCCCCCTTTGCTGGGATCAACGAAATGGGTCCTGCGGTGACCGTGTCGGATTTCGGCAATAATAATGGCCTGCTAATTGGCCCTGCGATACCTAACTGGCGCAGCGGCACCTATGCCAATCAGTCTGTCACAACGCGAATTGACGGCGAGGAGGTCGGCACCGGGACGGCCGCAGCGTTCAGTCGGGGCCCGATCGGGTCGGTGAGTTTCTTGCTAGAAAATCTGATTGCGCGCGGGATTGCAATTCAGGCGGGATGGTGGATTTCAACCGGAGCGGTGACAGGCGTCCATTCGGTTCACCCTGGGCAGCAGGTGGAAACCGATTTTGGCCCGCTAGGCACACTCCACTGCACGATCGAGGCCCAGTCGCCACGCTGAACGTCTGACACCATATAAAAGATCAGGAGCCAGGATGATGAATGAAGCAGGGGTGCAGGGTCCGCCGGTCGGCCGCTATCGCTGGGTAGTGGTGGCTCTATTGTTCGCGGCCACTGCAATCAACTATGTCGATCGGCAGATGATTGGCGTGTTAAAGCCGACCCTGTCGGCGGAAATGCAATGGTCTGAAACCGACTATGCCAATATCGTCTTCTGGTTCCAAGCAGCCTATGCAATCGGCTATCTGGGCTTCGGTAGGATCGTCGATGTCATAGGCGCGCGATTTGGCTACGCCATCGCGGTCACAATTTGGACCATAGCGCATATGGCCCATGGCGGCGTCTACGGCGTCACACAGTTCGCGATGGCGCGATTTGGCCTGGGCATCGGAGAGTCCGGTAATTTCCCCGCAGGCATCAAGGCGGTGACCGAATGGTTTCCGCAAAAGGAACGCGCCTTTGCCATTGGGCTATTTAACGCCGGGGCTAATATCGGCGCGATCATCACCCCATTGCTCGTGCCATGGCTGACCATCGCCTATGGCTGGCGTGTCGCCTTTTATGCCACTGGCATTTTCGGCATCGTCTGGCTGATTGCCTGGCTGGTCTTTTATCGTAGGCCAGATCAGCATCCCAAAGTGACGGCGGAAGAACTGGCCTATATCCGCCAAGATCCCGCCGATCCGGTGGAACCCATTGGCTGGGCTAAGCTCGTCACCATCCGCGAGACATGGGCCTATGCCATCGGCAAATTCTGCATCGACCCAATTTGGTGGTTCTTCCTCTTCTGGCTACCCGGTTATCTCGGCACCCGTTACGGCCTTGATCTCATCAGCTTCGGCCCGCCTCTGGTTGCCATCTACCTTCTGTCCGACGGCGGCAGCATCTTCGGCGGCTGGATGTCAGGACGACTGATGAAAGCGGGCAAGAGTGTGAACGCCGCACGCAAACTCACGATGCTATTGTGCGCCTTTGCCGTGCTGCCGATCTTCTTCGCCCAGTCGATCGACAATCTCTGGCTTGCCGTGCTGGTGATCGGCATCGCCACTGCCGCGCATCAGGCTTTCTCGGCCAATCTCTATACGCTGCCATCGGACCTATTCCCCCGCGGTGCCGTAGGGTCGGTGGTCGGCATCGGTGGCACGGTGGGCGCGATCGGCGGCATGGTCATGGCGAAATATGCGGGCTACATCCTGGATGGCATCGGCAGCTACACGCCGCTCTTCGCCGTCGCAGGCAGCGCCTATTTTGTCGCATTGGGTGCCGTCCATTTGCTTTCGCCTCGACTGGAACGAGTCAACGTATCGACCTAAGTCTGGAGCTGGTCCACAGACTGGACAATGCTTCAGCGGATATGGTCGGTATGACAATGAAGGCTTAAATTGAGCGATTTGATCAACCTGACTGGTACATGCATTTGCCTTCCCTTATTCATAGCTGTGCAGGCATTCTGATTCTTTCGGGTTTCGTGGGCGAAGTTTGACGAGAGACTCATGCGCTGACTCAAAGCTATCTCTTAGGAAGCCGAATTGGACGAGCGAACTGGAGGCGCGGATGAAGGATGATCATTGATAGGCCCACGGTTGCAATCCGAGCGCTGCCGAGGATGCCATCTGCCCCCGAGTTGGCAGCAGCCATACTGTCACACGCGTGACGCATACCGGCAGGACCGCACAAATCTGCTGACAGCTGCGCCAATATGGACGATAGAAGTTCCTTTATTTGGGACGCATGGCGGGCAGAGCATGAGTGATAGCGAAGACAACAAGGAACTTGGCGTCAAGGGCACACAGACGTTGATGCGGGCGCTCGACATCATGGATGAAGTGATCGACGGTCCCATCCGTGCCGCCGACCTTGCCCGCAAATTGGGAATGAGCAAGACCACCGCACATCGGTTAGTGCAGGCGCTCAAGTCGCGCAATTATTTGGCAGTGACGCGGGATGGTTTTACGCTCGGACCAAAATTGCTCCAGTTGGGCGTGTTGGCAACTGAACAGATCGATTTTGTGCGTATCGCCCGGCCATTCATGGAATTATTGTCGGAGCGCAGTGGTTTCTGCGTATTCGTCGGGAAGCGCGAAGGGGATTTTTCCCGCCATCTCGATCGCGTGACGGGGACGCAGCGGCTGCGCGTTGCGACGGCGCCGGGCGATCGCCGCCCGATTGCGGAAACGGGGTTGGGCAAGGCATTGTTGCTGGACGAGGACGAAGCGACCTGGGAGCGCCTTTATGTTGCGGCCAAGGGTGGCAAGCCCTCGCGCGGAGCGATCAATGCGTTCATTACCGAAATGCAGCGCCACAAGGCGCGCGGCGAAGTGCTGCATGACAGCGAACTGGGCGATGGCGTCCGTTCGATTGCTACGCCGATCCGCGATGCAAAGGGCAATATCTGCATCGCTATCTCGATCGCCAGCGCCGCCCATTATCTGACCGACGAACTGCGCGCGACATTGGCGCAGCAGGTGATGCGGTCGGCCGAACAGATCAGCACCGCTGTTGGCTATAGCGGCCCGCGCTAAGCGGGTGGCGCTGCCTAAAAACAATAAGGGCGCGATCATCGCAATGATCGCGCCCTTTAGGTTGGGGAGAGGGTATCTTACATCCGGTAGGTCACGCCGAAGGTGAAGGTGCGACCGATACGGGTTTCGAACAATGTGTCCTGCCGCACGCTGTCAGTGTAGAGGCGGTTCTGTTCATCGGTCAGATTTTGCGCTTCGACAATGAGCTTCAGACGATCGGTAACGGCGAAGGAAGCTGATGCGTCCATGTAGAAGGTCTTGGCATTGCCTACGAGATCGCTGCCCGGTGAAGCGGGGATGCCGCGGATGAACTTGTCGCGGAAATTGCCCGTGGTGCGGATGCTGAACTTCTCATCTTCGTAATAGAGCGTGCCGGATGCCGTGCGCTTCGACAGGCCGACCAGATCGTTGGTGGTCGTCACAGTCGGAACCCCGCCCACGCTGGCGAGGATATAGTCGATCTTGGACGTCACCTGCGTGTAGTTACCAAGTACACCAAAATTGCTCAGGAACCCGTCGAAGAAAGTGAAGGGGATCTGCGCGTTGAGTTCAAATCCCTTTAGCGGCCCGCCCGGCGTGTTGAATGGCTGCGACACGTTGAACAGTTCCGTTGGGGCGGTGTTGCTGTTTTCCAACAGCGCGTCAGGCAAACCCAGTTCATTGAACGGAATCTGAGTGTTCACATTTTGGACGAAGCTCTTGATATCCTTGTAGAAGAAGGCGGCCGACAGCAATGATCCAGGACGGAAATACCATTCTACTGCAACATCGAACGTGTTGGCGCGGATGGGATCGAGGAAAGGATTATTGACGTTACCAACGCGCGTGATTGGATTGACGCCGCTGGTAGGAGTAAGCAATCCCAGTTCCGGCCGTGCGAGCACCTTTGCGCCAGAAAAGCGGAAGAGCAAATTCGGTACTGGTTCAATCACGATATTGGCCGAGGGCAACCAATCGTCATAATTGTTGGTCGCTGAGCCGAAACGGCCAACCAAATTGGTCGGTGACGTCTGGCCCGCTGGCGGCGCAACCGCGATATAGCCTGACGAGGTCATGTCCGTCTTGACATAGCGGACGCCCACATCGCCACGCACACTGAAACCGATGGCATTTTCAAGATCAAAGTTGGCCATGAGGAAACCGCTCGTCGCTTCTTCGCGGACCCGACTGCGGCCACCGCCACATTCAACGCCGCAATAGCGCACGGCATCAAATCCGAAAGTGTCAGCCCATTTATCTGAGTCGATTGCAGCCCAGCTCGCAGGTGCGCCATTACCCCACAATTTATCGACACCAGTGATTGACGTGGTGATGTCGGCCAGGCTGGTGCCGGCAGGCAGTGGGCGCACGACGGTGTCAGCATTGAAAGGCCGCAGGAATGTAGAAATGAAATCGCTGCGCCGATATTGCGCACCCGCCCGAATGGAGAAAGCATCGCTGACTGCCCATTTCAGGTTGGTTTCGGCGGTAAAATTGTCGGTGGTGTTCTTCGAGGGCTTCCCTTGATAGCTAAAGTCGCCCAGCACGGTGCCATTCGCCAAGCCAGGCGCATAATTGAAGCTGGCAGGATTATTGATGTCGGCGCCAAAACCGATCACCGGTGTCGTACCGCCATCACGGAAATCGATGGAGAAACCATCGGCATCGATCACATCGATGAAGGTCTGTAGACGCTTCTTGCCATCCCAGATCGAGCGATTGAAGCCGACGAGGGCATCGACAGTCAGGCTGTCATTGAGCTCGCGCTTAAAGTTGACGTTGGCCTGTTTGAAAGTCGAAACGAAATTATCGACCAGCCCTTCAGACCGAACATCGACACCGTCGAACACGCCATGAACAAGCGATCCGTTCTGATCGAACTCAATTTCGCGCACCGAGGTCATCGGCTGGCCATTGTTCGAAGCGGAACGGGCAAACGACACGCCGGCGATATAATTGTCGCGGCGGGTCACTTCGAAGCGTGAGTAAAGGAAGTCGACGGAAATATCGGTCTGATCGTCAGGCTGATATTGGAGGGTCAAAGATCCGCCAATCCGCTCCTGCTTCTGTTCGCTGTTCAGATAGCGCGGGAGGCGTGGGAAGAAGGCGCCGCTACCCGGCGTCGCTTCCTGGCCTGGCCGCCGCAGGTTCTGGATCGTGTCATAGGCGGCCTGCGTACCCGTGCGCGGATTGCCGGTGCTGCAATCGGTCGCTGTCACGCCGCGCGACGCCAATTGCGCGGGGGTCTGACCCGCCGTATTGATCGGCGCGCCAAGAGGGGAACAGAAGCCACCATTCAGGTTGGCAGGCAAGAGATCGACTGCCGAATAGCCGACCTCGCGCAGGTTGCGCTGTTGATAGGCACCCGATGCCAATATGCCAAATCCGCTGTCGCCAAACTGCTTCGAGATAAGCAGCGAGGCGCGTGGATCGACCCTTTTCGATAGCTCGTTATAAACGCCGCGAGCCGTCATTGAGAGGACGAAATCCTCTTTCTGGTCGAACGGCTTGGGCGCGGACAGATCGACGGTTGCGCCGAGCGAGCCTTCCTCGACATCGGCCGAGGGCGTCTTGCGCACCGAGAGGGCCGAGAAGATTTCGGTCGGGAACACGTTAAAGTCGAAGCTGCGGCCATTATTGCCTGCCCCATAAATGTCGGAGCCACCGGTCTGGGCCGTGCCTTCCATGCCGTTGATGCGGACGCGGGTGAAGCCAGCGCCCAGACCACGGACCGAAATGTTGCGGCCTTCGCCACCATCGCCGCGCGCCAGCGCCACGCCGGGCACGCGCTGCATCGATTCAGCGAGGTTGGAGTCGGGGAATTTGCCGATGTCTTCGGCTACGATCGAGTCGATCGCGGCGGCTTCGCGCCGCTTCATGCCCAGGGCGCTATCAAGCGAAGCGCGGAAGCCTGTAACGACGATGTCGGCGGTTTCGGATTGATCCGCGACGGGCTGGTCCTGGGCGATGGCGGGGACCGCCACGAGCAGCGTGGTGGCGATCGCGATGGCCGAGCTGCGGCGCGCAAATGCGGAACGGGTGTGCAACATGACTTCCTCCCCTATTGACCGGTTGCCATCACCCCGATGACATCCGAATGTCCCACTATGTGGATTACGGTGTCATCCTATATCGAGAGTCGTTAAATGAAAAGAAAAATCATCATGTGATTTTATTGTCCACATTGTGGGATATTCTCATCTTCTGCATCAGGAGAGGCAGGATGAAAAGCGATTGACCCTGATAAAATCCCTATATATGGATTATAAAACTATTTAGCGGGATCAATATTGGCCTCTGCACGGGCCGATATTCTGGGGGGAGCGTGACGGCCTTCGTGGCGCTCCCCCGCTCTTGCAACTCTGCAAAGGCTCATGTCATGCCATCCAGCGCTGCGCTCTTCCTGATGCTGGCGGCCGCTGCCGGAGGGCAGTCCATCGTCCTTAACCGCGACTCGTTGCAACCCTATCAGGCGGCGAGCCACGGCGTCGAACCGGGTGGCAATGCGCAGGGTTTTGCCTATTCCATCGCGCTGCCCGAAGGCCGTTATCGCGTGACCTTGCGATTGGGGGACCGGACGCGGGCGGGCGATACGACGGTCAAGGCCGAGGCGCGCCGCCTGATGCTGCGCTCTGTACGCACCCGCAAAGGCGAGGAAGTCGAGCGTCGTTTCCTGGTGAATGTCCGCACGTCCGCTCTGCCGCAGCCGCCGCCCACGGCACCGGGCGGAGACCGGGTGCGGATTGACGCGCGTGACGCGCAGGAATTCACCTGGGACGACAAGCTGACGCTGGAGTTCCTTGGCCAGCCAACGGTCCAGTCGATCCGCGTTGAACCAGTCGCCGCCCCGACGATTTTCCTGGCCGGGGATTCGACGGTCACCGATCAATATGCCAAACCGGCGGCGAGTTGGGGCCAGATGCTGCCCGCGATGCTGGATGACAGGGTCGTCGTCGCCAATCACGCCAAGTCAGGCGAGACGCTCAAGTCCTTCCTGACGAGCTTGCGCTTCGACAAATTGCTGTCGGCGATGCGGCCCGGCGACTGGTTGTTCATTCAGTTCGGCCATAATGACCAGAAGCAGCAATGGCCGCAGACCTGGGTCGCGCCGGATTCGACCTACCCCGCCTATCTGCGCGTCTATATCGCCGAAGCGAGGCGGCGTGGCGCGCATCCAGTGCTGGTGACATCGCCCGAACGGCGCAATTTCGATGCGCAGGGGAAGATCGTCGATACGCTGGGCGACTATGCGGCGGCGGTGCGGAAGGTCGCGGCGGAAAAGGGCGTGCCGCTGATCGACCTGAACGCGGACAGTCGCACAATTTATGAGGCACTTGGCCCCGATGTCGCGCCGACTGCCTTCAACGATGGCGGCAAGGACAAGACCCATCATAATAATTATGGCGCATGGCTGCTGGCCAGCGCCGTGGCGCAGCGCATTCGCGATACCATACCGGCGCTTGCCCCGCATGTCACCGCCGACGCCTTTGCCCCTGAAAAGCCGCCGACGGCAGCACAAGTCGCGATCGCCCCCAGTCTGATCCATAGCGATCAGCGCCCGGCCGGGAACTGAGATGGACATGACCCGCCGCAACCTGGCGCTGGGACTTGCCTGCCTGCCGCTTGCGACCCTGCCCTTCCCTGCCCACGCCGCGCGCCGCATCGACGTGCGCGACCATGGCGCACGCGGCGACGGTATCGCGATCGACAGCCCGGCGATCAACGCCGCCATCCTTGCCGCCTCGCGTGGGGGCGGCGGCACCGTCATCCTGCCGCGCGGGCGTTACCTGTGCTTCTCGATCCGACTACATAGTCGCGTCACATTGCTTCTGGGCGAAGGCGTGGTGATCGAGGCCGCCGATCCGGCACGCCATGCCGGGCGCTATGATCTGCCTGAAGAAGGCGTCGACCAGCTTTATCAGGATTTCGGCCACAGCCATTGGCGCAACAGCCTGATCTGGGGTGATGATGTATGCGAGGTCGCCATCCTTGGCCCCGGCATGATCCATGGCGCAGGCCTGACCCGCGACGGTCCCGGTGCGCGTTGGAAAAAACAGGCAGGCGAGCGACCCTTGTCGATGCGCGCCATGACCGAGGCGCAGATTGCCGATCTGGAACCTGCCGCCGCCGCGATGGCCGGCAAGGGCAACAAGGCGATCGCATTCAAAAATGGCCGCGACATTCGCCTGTCGGGTTTTAGCATAGTGAAGGGCGGCCATTTTGCCATCCTGGCGACCGGCACACAAAAGCTGCGCATCAATGGACTAACGATCGACACCGACCGTGACGGCATCGACCTGGATTGCGTGCGCGACGTGGTGGTGGAGCGCTGCCGGGTCAATTCACCCAATGACGATGCCATTGTGGTCAAGAGCAGCTATGCGCTCGGTAAAGCCATCGCAGCGGAGGACATAATGATCCGCGACTGCGATGTGTCCGGCTATGATATGGGATCGCTGATCGACGGCACGCACACCACCGTCCAGCAAATAGCACCCGATCAGGATCGCATCGCCGGCCGGATAAAGCTCGGAACCGAGAGTCATGGCGGCTATCGCAATATCCGTATCGAGGATTGCCGCTTCACCCGCTGCCGGGGGCTGGCGCTGGAGACGGTTGATGGCGGGGTGATGGAGCATATCGTCGCGCGGCGGTTGACCATGCGCGACGTGACCACCGCGCCCATTTTCCTGCGACTGGGCGATCGGCGGCGCGGGCCGGAGGGGACGGGAATTGGCGCGATCCGCCATATCGAGATCAGCGAAGTGGATGCGCGCGGCATCGACCATCGCTTCCCGGCCACGATTGCGGGCCTGCCCGGCCATCCCATTCGCGACGTGACGGTCCGCGACGTCCATCTGGATTATGCGGGCGGTGGCACATCGCAGGATGCCGCACGGCGGCCCGCCGAACTGGCCGACGCCTATCCTGAGCCGAGCATGTTCGGCGTTCTGCCCGCCTGGGCGCTGTGGGCGCGGCACGCCGAGCGGCTGACGATCGAGCGATTCTCGGCGGAAACGCGCACGCCCGACCAGCGTCCGCCCTTACTGTTCGACGATGTGCGGCATCTGAGAGTGCGAAACACGCCACTGTGGCGTTGACGAACAATTGGGACGATGTTACCAAATATAGGTCACATGTTCCATAATGTGGTTTATAGGAGAAGAGCCGAGATGTCGATCCACGCCTTCAAGATGCAATTGAAGCCCGGCGTCGTGGACGAATATCGTCGCCGCCATGACGAAATATGGCCCGAACTGTCCGATCTGCTGCGCCAGTCGGGTATTTCTGATTATTCCATCTTTCTGGATGAAGATACACTCAGCCTGTTCGCGGTGTTGACGCTGGCGGCGGAGAATCAGCGCGACACGCTGCCCGATCATCCGGTGCTGCAGAAATGGTGGGCCTATATGGCGCCACTGATGGAGGTAGAGCCGGACAACCGACCCAAGGAATGGCCGCTCCCCCTGCTGTTCCACATGGATTGAACTGACCGATGCGCTCATTCCTTGCCGCCCTGCTGCTGGGCTCGGCCCTGGCGATCCCTGCCATGGCGCAGGTTGCCAAACCCACCGCCAACCTGTCCGCCCCGGTCAAGAGCTTTGGTCGCGTGTCCTATGATGCGCGCTCGCTGATGATCGATGGCGAGCGCAAGATCATCTGGGGCGGGGAATTTCATCCCTTTCGCCTGCCCTCGCCCGACCTGTGGCGCGACATATTGCAGAAGATGAAGGCGAGCGGGTTCAACACCGTCGCCCTCTATTTCGACTGGGGCTATCATAGCCCGAAACAGGGCGTGTACGACTTTACCGGCATCCGCGATCTCGACCGGCTGCTCACCATGGCGGAGGAGGAAGGCCTCTACGTCATCACCCGTGCCGGTCCCTATGTGAATGCCGAACTGTCGCGCGGCGGCTTTCCCGGCTGGCTGGTCAACCAGCGCGCCCGCGCGCGCACGGACGACCCGGATTATCTCAAGGCGGTCGATGAATGGCTGGACCAGATCAACCCGATCATCGCGCGGCACCAGATTAACGCAGACAAGACGCGCAAGGGCGGCGTCATCTTGCACCAGATCGAAAACGAACTGGCGCTGACGACGCCCGCACAGCGGCGCTATATGGATCACCTCTATGCCAAGGCGCGCGCCGACGGCATCACCGTGCCGATCTTCCACAATGATCAGGGACGCAATGGCTATTGGACGCCGGACTCCTCGACGGTCGAGAAGGTGGTCACCGGCCCAAATGACATGTATGCGTTCGATGGCTATCCCGGCGGCACCTGCACCGTCACTGGCCAGCCCACCCGCGATGTCGCCGCACCCGACTGGGGCTATTATGGTACGGGCGGGGCCAAGGGCGGCGCGTCGGCCTCGCCCGATACGCCGGGATTTGCGGCGGAGTTCGGCGGCGGCTGGTTCGATTATTGGGGATCGAACGGCGGCTATGACTGCAACGCGATCCAGCGCGGCAAGCGGTTTCAGCGGGTCTTCTATGGCACGAACCTCGCCAACGGCATCGGCATCCAGAGCTTTTACATGACCTATGGCGGCACAAGCTGGGGCTGGCTGCCC
>TARA_R110000787_G_scaffold68914_9_pt1 | contig 11538 bp, 13 predicted proteins | sample TARA_R110000787 | Tara Oceans TARA_R110000787 (sample SAMEA4397920) | marine metagenome | biome: Polar Biome; feature: [DCM] deep chlorophyll maximum layer (ENVO:01000326); material: water (ENVO:00002006), including particulate matter (ENVO:01000060) such as... | depth 35 m
GAGAATGTCTTTTACCTCGTTCATCGAAGCAAAGGATTCCAGTATTCCCAGCAGGAACCCCGCCAGAACGGCCCCGGGCAGCGACCCCATGCCACCGACCACGACGACCACAAAGCTAAGCACCAGAAAATCCATTCCCATGTGATAGTTGGGCGAATTGATCGGCGCGTACATGACACCTGCCAACCCCGCTACGGCGGCGGCGATTCCGAACATGATGGTAAAGCGCTTGTCGATGTTGATGCCGAGCAGACCCACGGTTTCGCGGTCTGCCATGCCGGCGCGGACGACCATCCCGAAGGTGGTGAACTGCAAGAAGGCAAAGACACCGCCGATGATCAGGGCCGAAAAGGCAAAATAGATCAGACGCCAGTAGGGATAGATGATCGCGTTCGGGTCAAAGCCCAGCAAGATGCCAAAATCGAACGACCCGCGAAATGCTTCGGGCGCGGCTGTGGGGATCGGGTTCGCGCCATAGAAATACTTGATCACCTCTTGCAGCACGATCGCCAGACCAAAAGTCACAAGGATCTGGTCAGCGTGAGGGCGCTTGTAAAAGTGTTTGATCAGCCCGCGTTCCATGACGAAGCCGATGGCCAGCATGATCGGGATGGCGAACAGGATCGCCAATGGGACGGACCAGTCGAGCAACCAAGCGCCGACAGTCTCTCCGAACCAATCCTTGACGTACAAAACGTCGTCGAATTTGGGATTGCCAAGGAAATCGGTGCCTGACGGCTCTGTTGCCTTGTGGCTAAGGGTAAAGATCTTGCTGAGCGTGACGGCACAGAAAGCACCGATCATAAACAGTGCCCCGTGCGCAAAATTGACGACGCCCAAGGTCCCGAAAATCAGGGTCAGACCAAGCGCGATGAGCGCATAGGCTGAACCTTTGTCCAACCCGTTTAGAAGTTGCAAAAGAATGGCGTCCATCGCGGTGCCCTCGAATTTTTGAAGAATGAAAGGCGGAGCAGATCCGCCGGCAAGGAAAGGCAGGGGTTTCCCCCCGCCTTAGACTTGGTTTATGCGCCGGGGTTGCAATCGCCCAGTTCGCCACCCGCAAACATTGGGTGATCGATTGGGTAAGTAACCTGCTCGGCCGGAGTGACTTCGACGATTTCCACGAGATCAAATTCGTTCTCGGGGTTTTCCTTGCCGCGCACGACGACAACGTCCTTAAAGCACTGGTGGTCGCCAGCACGGTACAGCGTCGGCCCGTTGCCCAGACCGTCGAATTCGTACCCCTCAAGGGCTTCGACAACGGCGCAGGGGTTAAAGGATTTCGCACGCGCAACCGCGTCCGCATACAGCAGCGTCTGTGCATAGCACGTCTGCGCCGCCTGGCTGGGTGGGAAGCCGTACTTTTCGCCAAACGATTTAACAAAGGCGTTCGTACCTTTATAGCGGTCGCCTTTTTCGTTCTCGAGCTTCCAGTCCCAGTTCTGCGAACCAACGATACCGGCGATATTCTTGCCTGCACCACGGGCCATCAGCTCGGAATACAGCGGAACGACGATTTCAAAGTTCTTGCCGTTAACCTGCTTTTCACGCAAGCCGAACTGCACGGCGTTGGTCAAAGAGTTTACCATGTTCCCGCCGTAGTGGTTCAGGACCAGAATATCGGCACCGGAGTTCAGGACAGGCGCGATATAGGAGGAGAAATCAGTCGCGGCGAGCGGTGTGCGCACGTCGTTGATGGTCTCCCAGCCCATGGCTTCAGTCGCGGCCTGAATGGATTCCTGCTGTGTCCAGCCCCAGGTATAGTCGGCGGTCAGGCTATAGACCTTGCGGTCATCGCCGTAGAGGTTCTTGAGAACCGGTGCCAAAGCGGCGGCGGACATGTAGGCGTTAAAGAAGTGACGGAAACCATTCGCCTTCTTGTCCTTGCCGGTGGTGTCGTTGGAGTGCGTGAGGCCGGCCATGAAGATAACGCCAGCTTCTTGACACAGACCCTGAACAGCAACCGCCACGCCCGAGGACGAGCCGCCGGAAATCATGATCGCGCCGTCTTTCTGGATCATCGACTGCGCCGATGCGCGTGCCGCATCAGATTTGGTCTGGGTGTCGCCGGTAACGAACTGGACCTTTTTGCCCATGATGCCGTTACCCTCAAGCGCCTTGGAGCTGAAGGTGCTCAGCATGCCGCCATCGCCTTGACCGTTCAGGTGTTCAACGGCAAGCTCGAATGCGCGCAATTCGTCGGCACCTTCATCTGCGTAGGGGCCGGACTGTGGTACGTTGAAACCCAGCGTCACGGTATCGCCTGTCGGTGCGTTCGTGAAGCCGGAATGCGCCGCGGCGCTTAGATACGTCGGCAGCGCCAGACCAGCCCCGGCGACTGCGCCGGTTTTGATCACGCCACGACGTGTCAAATTCGAAAATGACATGTAGTTCCTCCCAAATGTTGAAATCGCGGCTCGGTTATGGTTCCGGGTCCACGATGCACAGAGGTGCAAATATGATAAGATGGTAAAACTGAAAACCAATCAATAAGTCCCTTGATAAAAACGATTATTCTGTAAATATATTCGCAAAACTTATCGGGGATATGTAAATTTTATGATATTGCAGTGCAGAAAGTCATTGAAAATAAGATGTTATTCTTGGGTGGGGCCACATGTCTCGTGAGGGGCTGACCGGCAGTCGCATCCGAGAGAGGCGCGTGATGGCGGGTCAAAAGCAGGCCGACCTGGCCAAAGCGATCGGTATCTCGGCAAGTTACCTGAATTTGATCGAACACAACCGTCGCAGAATCGGCGGCAAGTTGTTGCTGAACATTGCAAGCGCACTTGCGGTTGAGCCGACAACCCTGACCGAAGGGGCCGAAGCCGCGTTGATTTCGACATTGCGCGAGGCCGCAGATGACGCGGGTCTAAGTGCGACCGAGGCGGCGCGTGCCGATGAATTCGCCGGGCGCTTTCCGGGGTGGGCCGATGTGCTGGCCAATGCGCAGCGCCGTATCGCCACGTTGGAGCGGACAGTCGAAACCCTGACTGACCGTTTGGCGCACGACCCGCATTTGGCGGCCTCCATGCACGAACTTCTGTCGACCGCCGCCGCGATCAGGTCCACGGCTTCGATCCTTGCCGATACCAAGACGCTCGAGCCGGAATGGCGCGACCGGTTTCACATCAACATAGATCAGGACAGCCGGCGGCTGGCCGACAGTGCCCAGGCCCTTGTGGGGTATCTGGAGGCCGACCCCGAAACCACGCCGGTCGCCCATTCGCCTCAGGAGGAGGTGGAGGCTTTTCTCGCTTCGCATCGTTATCGATTTGCCACGTTGGAAACGGCGGGCCGCGACGCCGATGTCATTGACAGGCTCACCCAGACAGCGCCGGAACTGAAAAGCGTTGCTGCCCGCCATATTGCCCGCGATGTGCTGCATCAGGTCGCGCTGGATGCCGCCGCTTTGCCAATGGTCACCCTGACCAAAGCAATGGATACGCTCGGACCGGACCCGGTGGCGGTGGCGGCGCAGGTTCAACAACCCGTGGGGCGGGTATTGCGGCGCATGGCGGCGATGCCTGAATTGCGGGCCGGACTGTTGATTTGCGACCGGTCGGGGACGGTGATCTTCCGCAAATCCATCGACGGGTTTGTCGTGCCGCGGTTCGGGGCATGTTGCCCGCTGTGGCCATTGTTTGCGGTTCTGGGCAACCCCGGGGTCGTGACCCACGCCAGGTTGGAACAATTGGGGCGGGGGCATTCAGAATTCGACTGTGTCGCCACGTGCGAGTCGCTCCCCGCTCAGGGGTATAACGTCCCGCCCTTGGTTCAGGCCGTGATGTTGATCTTACCGGCGCGGAATCCCGTGGCGACGAGCATGAAGCTTGATGTCGGCGCAACCTGCCGTGTTTGCCCGCGTCAAGCCTGCGCGGCACGGCGAGAACCTTCGATACTGAACGACGGTGTATAGGTTCGCATCACAGGCTTTTGACAGGGGCCTGAAAACGGTGCATCCTAATCTTCGGCCTTTAAAGATCGCCTTTTAACGTGACCAGGGCCGACTGGGAGGATTTTTGCCAATGAGCAAGCATGTTGTGCTCGTGGAAGACGAGACGAACATCGCCGAGGCGATACGGTTTTTGCTGGGGCGCGAGGGGTGGCGGGTGCAGACCCTGGCCAATGGGGCCACAGCGGTAGAGGTCATTCGCAAGGCGGTGCCCGATCTGGTGATGCTGGATGTCATGCTGCCGGGTAAAAGTGGTTTCGAGATACTGAAGGAACTGCGTGCGGACACAGCATTTGCCGATCTGCCGATCCTTATGCTGACGGCACGCGGTCAGTCGCGTGACCGCGACCTAGCCCAGGATGCAGGGGTAAGCCGGTTCATGACCAAGCCGTTTTCCAACGAGGAAATGTTAAGTGCCGTGCGTGATCTAACCGCCTCGGGCACGGCGGACGCATGAACCGATACCCCGGAACGCCGCTGTTTCTTGAACGGCGCAGCTATCGGTTTCGACGACTGATGGACGCGGTGCGGATGCTGCCTTTTATCGTATTGGCATTCTGGATGGTCCCGCTGCTTTGGCCGGTTCACGAGACCGTCACAGCCGAGTCAGTGCCCATGTCACACGCGTTGCGATATGTATTCGGGGCTTGGCTTGCGGCGGTCATACTGTGTTTTGTGTTGTGGCGACGTACGTCGAGCCAGATCGAACAGGAAACCCAACGCTGATGGTTTCGCTGAATCAGCTGATCGCAGTGTGTTTGTTGTATGTGATCGGCCTTTTCGCGGTTGCCTTTGCCGCAGAGCGAGCCGCGGTGCGCGGGCACGGAAACTGGCTGCTTCGATCCCCTTTGGTCTATACACTTTCGTTGTCGATTTACTGCACCGCCTGGACCTTTTACGGGGCCGTTGGTTATGCCGCGCGTTCGGGTCTGGAGTTTGTGACCATATACCTGGGCCCCAGCATAGTGATGATTGGCTGGTGGTGGATATTGCGCCGCCTTGTGCGTATCGGACGGTCGCACCGCGTTACGTCGGTCGCGGATCTTATCTCTTCGCGCTACGGCAAATCGAATTTGCTGGCGATTTTGGTGACCACCATGGCCGTCATCGGGGTAACGCCCTATATTGCCTTGCAATTACAGTCTGTTACCCTCTCGTTATCAATATTTGCAAGCGCTGAAAACGGCGTGGTACCGGGGGCTGATCCGATCAACTCTGCCCAGGCGGCTTTTTGGGTCGCCGTTGGGCTCACGCTGTTCACGGTGCTGTTCGGCACCCGAAATCTGAATGTTAATGAACGCCATCACGGTGTTGTCATTGCCATCGCCGTAGAGGCGGTCGTCAAGCTGCTGGCGTTGTTGGCGGTGGGTATTTTCGTGGTTTGGGGGCTGGCCGGCGGGATCGATGAAGCATTGGCCCAGATTGACCGGTCCGCTTTGGGGCATTGGCAGGTCGAGGGCGGCAGGTGGGTCGCGCTGACGCTATTGGCGGCCGCGGCGTTTATCTGCCTGCCGCGGATGTTTCAGGTGCTGGTCGTCGAAAATGACGACGAGCGACACCTGCAAATCGCGAGCTGGGCCTTCCCCCTGTACCTGATGTTGATGAGCCTCTTTGTGGTACCGATCGCCGTGGTCGGTCTTGATCTGCTGCCCGAAGGATCTAACCCCGACCTGTTCGTGCTTAGCCTACCGCTCAGTCAGGGGCAAAGCAACCTGGCCATGTTCGCGTTTTTGGGCGGGTTTTCGTCTGCTACATCAATGGTTATCGTGGCGACGCTGGCGCTATCGACCATGGTCAGCAACCATATCGTCATGCCGATCTGGCTGGCGTATGGACAAAATACCGTACAGCAATCGGGTGACGTGCGCCATGTGGTGATCTTGTCGCGTCGGTTGTCGATATTACTGATCATTTCCTTGGGTTACTTCTATTACCGTCTTTCCGGCGGTGGCGGCGCATTGGCTGCGATCGGGACGATCTCCTTTGGCGGGGTTGCCCAGTTTTTGCCGGCGCTGTTGGGAGGCATCTTTTGGCGAGGTGCCACACGTATCGGAGCGGTGACCGGCCTGTGCGTGGGTTTTGCGCTTTGGATTTTCACAATGCTTTTGCCCAGTTTCGGCCCGGGGGCCGCGTTGTCTGCCGCGACCTTCGAGCAGGGGCTGTTCGGCATTGCCTGGCTGCGCCCCGAAGCGCTGTTCGGAGTGCGTGGTCTGGACCCGACCGTACACGCGGTAATCTGGAGCCTGTCGTTGAACACACTATCGTTTATCCTGGCGTCGCTGTTCAGCTTTCCGTCGCCGGTCGAAAGGCTGCAAGGCGCGCAGTTTGTCAATATATTCGATCATTCCAGTCCGGCGCGTGGGTGGACCGCTTCAGTCGCCGCAAGCGAAGATCTGATGATCATGGCGCAGCGCATACTGGGTGCCCCGGAAGCCCAGGCGTTTTTCAGGGCACAGGCAAGGCTACAGGAAAAGTCCGAAGGCCTGCCGGAGCCGACACCTCGGTTCGTTCAGGCGCTCGAGAGGGAGCTGGCAGCGTCGGTCGGGGCGGCAACGGCGCATGCGATGGTGGCGCAGTTGGTGGGCGGGGCCTCTGTATCGGTGCAGGACCTTCTGGCCGTCGCGGATGAATCGGCGCAGATGCTGGAATATTCGAGCCAGCTGGAAATCAAGTCCCGCGCCTTGACCGACACGGCTGCCAAACTGCGCCGCGCCAATGAAAAGCTGACGCACCTGTCTCATCAAAAGGACAGTTTTCTGAGCCAGATCAGCCATGAACTTCGCACGCCGATGACGTCGATCCGTTCGTTCTCCGAAATTCTACGCGACGCCAAGGGCCTGAATCCCGAAGAAAAAACCCGCTATGCGTCCATTATCCATTCGGAAACGATCCGATTGACGCGGCTGTTGGATGATCTGCTTGACCTGTCGGTGCTGGAAAACGGCGAGGTCACGTTGAACCGACAATCCGGTACGTTGCAAGAATTGCTGGATCGCGCCATCACCACCGCCAGAGCCGCCGCAACGCGTTCGGTTGTTATCGATCGGGACCGAAATTCTGAAAACATCCAGCTCGAGACCGACCTGGACCGGTTAGGGCAGGTGTTCATCAATCTTATCACCAACGCACAGAAATACTGCGGTGCGGACCAACCCGAACTGAAGATTCGCGCCCGCCTGATCGACGGATGCGTCGAAGTGGATATGATTGACAACGGAACCGGTATCGAACCGGCATCGCGTGATTTGATATTCGAAAAGTTCAGTCGCGTGCCGGGACAAGGGGGGGAGGGAGCAGGGCTGGGTCTTGCCATCTGCCGCGAGATCATCACGAGATTGCAAGGGACCATCAACTATATGCCCGATGTGCCGGGCACCGGCTTCCGGATCAGGTTGCCCCAGACGCATTCAGTACAAGAGACTAGACCCAAGATCCTGATGGATCAGGCGTAGCGCGTGCTGAGCGGACCCCGCAGATGCGACAGATCGTATCCGCCTGCGCGTGCAGCGTCGATCAGATCGTCCGCGCTTTGATCGCCTGCTTGCCCCAAGGCCCAAGCGATGGTCGACCGGGTACCCGACGCGCAATAGGCCAAGACCGTTTCATCGCGGGCCACACTGATGTCACGGTTATGGGCAATGACGTCGGGGGTCATTGTCTGGTGGGTCAATGGCTGAAAGGCAAAAGCTATGCCCGCTTGCTCGGCAGCTTTCTTGATCGCCGTATGCTGAAGGTTCGGGGGAACTTCCTCGTCGGGGCGGTTGCATAGAATCAAGGTAACGCCGACCTCTTTCAACGCGGCCATATCGGCCGGTTCGATCTGAGGTGAGGCAAAGAAGCGGGGGGTGATTTGACGAATATCCATGACGTTGATTTACCCAGCCTATGGGGCTGTGTCCAGCATTTGCAGCGTGGCGACACGGTGGATTTCGACGCTGTTCGCGCCATGCGTCATATTCGATGGCAGCCGGGAAGGAATACAGCCGTTTCCTGAGCGGAATTCAGCCCAGAAAAATCCCCACCACGATCATCATCAAGCCGATGACGGATAGAAACAGAGCACCCAAATTCAGCGGAAGCACCTTTTGCAGGACGGCGCGCATCTGATCATCGCCAAGATTGGCACGTTTGGCACGGGTAACCTTGATGATAGACCAGATCAGGCCCGCAAGCCCGATCAGCGAAATGATCGCACCAGCCCAGATCAAGATATCAAAGATCGAAAGAGAAGCATTATCCATGGCGCGCGGGCTATCCGAATTTCGCGCAAGAGGCAAGTGTGGCTTGCGGGGAGTGAGGCAGGGCGGTACTCAGGGTGCTGATCATTCCCCATACAGGACGCCCCCCATGAGCGATAGCGCAACCAACCCTGAACCCGTCGATGCCATAGGCGACGCCACTTACCGTGTGACAGCCAACGAACTGCGTCAGTTCGTCGAGCGGATCGAGCGGCTTGATTCCGAGAAAAAGGACCTTGCCGAGCAGCAAAAAGAGGTCATGGCCGAAGCGAAATCACGTGGTTACTTATACCACCATTAAACCGTTGTGTGAGTTAGTAAACAAAGGCTTAGCAGGAAACACTGTGTTTTGGTGTGTATTTTAGAACCTGAACACGGTCGCAGAATACATGTGAGAAAAGAATGAACGACTACGAAGAAGCAACCGACTCCTACAAAGTAACCGCCAGTGAATTACGGCAGTTCATCGAGCGAATTGAGCGACTCGATCAGGAAAAACAAGATATCGCGGAACAACAGAAAGAGGTCTTCGCGGAATTAAAGGGACGGGGCTACGATGTAAAAGTAGTTCGCACTCTGTTGAAACTCAGAAAGCGTGACAAAGACGACATTGCCGAGGAAGAAGCTGTCCTCGAGATGTATAAAGAAGCATTGGGTATGACCTAATTCGCAGAGAATGCAGTGTGCAAGCCAAGCAATGAGGGCCGACCTACGGCCCTATATGATGAGAGCGGTCGGCCCTCATTGCGGCGCGCCGACGATCACCTCTCTGGTGATGGTCGTTGACGTTGCCCCCAGCAGCTAATCCAATTTAAGATAGTCTCTGGCCCATCCGAAAGGACCAGAGATGAAATGCAATAGATCTGCCGAAGTTCAGATTATTGGCATTTTGGAGGAGGACGAGGCCGGAATTTCCGTGGTCGATCTGTGCCGCAAGCACGGGGTCAGCGATACAACTGTCTGTAAATGGAAATTGAAGTATAGCGGCAAGGATGTCAGCGAGACCAAGCGGCAGAAAGCGCTCGAGGACAACAACGGCAAGCTGAAAAAGCTCCTCCCTGACGCCATGTTGACCAATTCGGCTCTAAAAGGCCTGCTCGGAAAAAAATGGTGACGCCTGCCGCGAAGCGGCAAGCGGTCGCGCATCTTGTGCAGGGTCATGGGATGAGCGAACGGCGTGCCTGATGATCAGCTGTTGCAGGATGATCATGTGCTACGAAGCGGTCCGACAAGACGATCCCGTGCTGGGGAAGCGGGTGAAAGAACTGGCCAAGACGCGCTCGGTAAGCCGACCCAGAATTCCTTCACCGAAAGCTTCAACGGCCGCCTACGCGATGAACTGCTAAATTGAGACCCTGTTCCCGTCGTTGCACTATGCCCGCGTGACGCTGGCCACCTGGCGCAAGGACGATAACACCGAACGCCCCCCCCTCTCGCCTCAGCTGGCAGTCCCCGGCCGTTTGCTCGGACCTTCGCCCCGTAACGGGGCCTGACCCTGCGCAATCCGCAAAGCTCCGCGCCAGCTCCTGTCGCCCAACCCGCCAAAATCGGTAAAGCTCAAACCCAAAGTCTCCCTCACGCTGATTAAAAATTGGGGGCAACGTCGAGGGCTTTACGCATTGGTGATACCTTCTTGGCGCCAGGGCAGGAAGTCGGTTTGAATTTCGAGATCAGTGCCATTGTGGAAGCGAAGGTTGGCGCAACCGTCGTAACATAGCCATGAACCCGACAAATGTAGGCGTCGGCTCGGTGGGCAGCGTAAGCTGATCCAGCGAGAACGGCCCTGACATGCCATTCGAGGGGCGACCCGACGTGCCAATGCAATGCCGCCGAACCGGTCATCCATGGCTTCGTGCTGCATGGTCCGGTAGCCCAAGGTCATTGTGCCACGGCAACCTGATTTGCAGCAGGATGGCCTGATTTACGGGCGATGGTGGCTTATGGATCAAGGCCGCCGTCGCTCGGGTGCTTAGAGGGTCATCAGTGGGACCGCAGCACCTCTGCAATCGCGGTGAGCCCTTCCCCGTGACTAATGCACCACATCGCATTGGCAATGCTCGCCGCCGCATAAGGGGCTGCACAAGCCTCCTTGATGGTCTCAAGCTGCTCTTCGTCCAAATCCCAGTGGGCAAGGCATACCGGGAGGTCTTCTCCCTTATCTCCACTGTCTGCCCATTGGATCAGGTCAGATTCTACCTCTTTAAGTATCATCGTTTGCTCGTAGTTCATGACGGTCTCCATTCTTGTGATCAGGAGATCAGCCCGTTTGCCGAAAACGGAACCGATTTCTCGAATTTTTCACCTCGTGTAACCTTGCGGCCAGTGGATGCGGTCACCTTCAAAAATTTTCCCCATTATCCATGAGAAAAAGCAAAGCTTCCGGAAATGCTCAGCCTGCTCGCCTCGCGAAGGTCTCGGCAGTGTCATAACGTAGTCGCTTCCGGGTAGGAGAAATCGGCCAATCTTCTCGGCTCCCGCGAAGCGAGGCCACTCCATGATCGCCGAACTGAAGTCCGTCCGCGATAATTGGAGCTCAATCGCCGAGACCAGGACCGTATGGAGACCGGTCCCGCTTGTGGACCTGCGGAGCTGTCGGCCGACAGGTAAGACGCACACCGTCGTAGGGTCTTCGGTAGTCATGGCGCAGTCACTGCGAAGGACCGCTTAGAGCCCAACCACGACCTTCGGCCGGCGGATACTACGGCCAGCGGTGATGCTTGATTTAGTTCCCTGTGTAGGACAGAATGGACGGAGAAGAGGCCTCGCGGGTCTCATTAGATCCAAGCGAGAGCGCCCCCGTTCCGACAAGGACTATGGAAAGAATGGCTGAACACCGGGTGATCTTCGATTTTGAGGTCGATTTCAGCAACGATGGAGGGCTTCAAGGCCAAGGCTTTCGTCTTGATATCGTGGGTGACGATATAAGTGATGACGAGCTGGCCGCATACATCGTGGAGGATCTCCGTCTTCTCATGGTTGAGAATGTTCGCATACTCAAGAAGCGCATCATCGAAGAGCCGCACAAGCGGTTGCGCTCCCCTCGAGGATAAGTAGCTGCGCCGCAGATCTGCGAAATGCAGGAATTACTTTTTCCTGTCTTGGGGGTTGTGGCTCGACGAACAGCAGCTTTGTCCCGCGCAGCCGTCTTTGGACGGCACCTTTGATGCCGAACCTGATTGCGGACATTGCGAACGGTAACTCTAAGCCCATACTGACTGCGTTGGCGTCGGAGGTCTTCGCAGTTGCGGCATAGGCTGATCGACGCGATGTCGTCGAGATGAAAGATCAGGCCGAGGCGGGCCGTAGCCGCACCATTGATACCGCACCTTATGCAGCTTGACTGTT
>TARA_R110000787_G_scaffold81190_3_pt1 | contig 11524 bp, 3 predicted proteins | sample TARA_R110000787 | Tara Oceans TARA_R110000787 (sample SAMEA4397920) | marine metagenome | biome: Polar Biome; feature: [DCM] deep chlorophyll maximum layer (ENVO:01000326); material: water (ENVO:00002006), including particulate matter (ENVO:01000060) such as... | depth 35 m
AGCGTTACCAGTGGAACCGTCTTGCCAAACACCTAGAGCATCAGAATAACCGCTGGGTAACGATGCATTTTGGAGTGGATTATATATCCTATGATTCGCTTTCCAATCAGTTTCTGAGGGAAGTTTATATTGCATCGTTAAGTTAAAGGCTGGCGTACCAGTAGTTGCTTGTATTTTTTGATGGTTTATACCGGACGCTGGGTCGGTTAGAGTTGTTGGGTCAAAATTATCACTAAAAACAAGTTTTGTTTCCCCAGAAGTACTATCGTCTTGTATTATGGATATGTTACTAATGTCAACCGCTTCACCATAAAAGCAATCCGCAGGGCTTCCATTGGGAACGCCATCTGAATCTACAATGGTTGGATCATAGTTTAAAGCTAGAACGTTTGAACAACCAGGCGCATACTCGCACGCAGTACCCACGACACTGTTATATCCGTTACCATTAAAGTTTAATGTTTCTATTCGCGCGTATGGATCTCTACCTTGTTGATCACTCGTATGCACTCCTCCGTATGGGTCAGTACAACCGATTCTTAGCCCAGTAGAATTACTGCCATTTGGTCCATCCACCGCACCATACGTCTTAGATATCGAATGCACAGTGCCAGATGGGTCAGAGTTATTCTTTATATCCATCGTTAAAGTTGCGGTGTGCGCGGAAACAAAGTCGGGTTTCCTTGGTGGTTGAATACTAGAGTCATAATTAGTTCCACTAGATCCGGCATCAGCAAAGTCCGATGCAAAAAAGGCGTAAGGTAAGAAGAGATTTCCACTATTGACTGATTTAGTAAATGAGGCGCCTTGGGTAAATCCGATATTTGGTAATTCACTCCCCATATCATCATAGTATTTCACAGTCATATTGGTAATAGTAAACGTAACAGAGGGCCCTACGTGTATCATATTGTTTACATCAACCCTAGCACGCATAGTTCCATTATTGTGGTTGAACCAAAGTGAACACGTTGGAGCTACGGAAACGCAGCAATCGTTATCAGAAACCGTGTTGCAAGCAGTAGTTGCATAAATATCATAATTAGTAGCCGCGTAGCCGTATCCCTGATACCCCCAACCTTGGTCGAGATAATATGTTGAACTGCTCAATCCCTTACCCCACCACGTTGGAGTGGTATCCATACAACCTGTAAACTGACAAGGATCTGAAGAATCAGTGCTACTAACCTCGTTAATAGAGCAAGTACTACAGTAGTTGCTGGCAGTAGGATCCGTACAGCCGTACGGGTCGTGAGTTATATTATTTAACTGTAAAACACCACAAGTGTAAAATTTAAGAGTGGAGGAACCACCTCCGCCCACTGAACCCCATGTAACCGGCTCAGGAAGTACATCAATACTGCAAGAGTAAACGCCGGTTTGAGCGCCACCTAAAGTTGACCAACTCACCATCTGACCATGATTAGAGTAATAACCACCGGTAAAATTAGTACCATTATTACCTAGTATTTCGACATGAGTACTGCCATCCGGCAGTGTGATAGTGGCATTCCATCTTGCTCCCGCTATTTCACTAGCAGCATCAATACCAACCCCAACACCTGAATTTCCAATAGTGAAAGTTGCGCCAGCTAGTAAAGCCGGGCAATCACCATACTCACAGCAATTACCTCCAGGTATACCCGCGTTAGATGACGAGTCATAACCAATATAACCCTCTTCACCTGGGAGTAGAGTCGCATTAGGTTGAGGTACGTAGTATCCGTTATTCCAATCCCAAGTCCCAACGTCATCATTACAAGGGGTGTTAGCATTAGGGTCATAGTTTGTAGCTAACCTAGGACAACTTCCGGCACAGCCATAACCCATGTTACCTGACTTGGTGTAGTGATTTTTACAGCCGTATTCATTTGGAGCACAAGATCCGTCATCTACAGTAACTGTAGCATCATAGTTGTACGCAGTAGTATCCGTGCAGCCATAAACACCAAGAGTCAAGCAATCACTTGGATCACTACCGGCCCAAGGACCACCGCCATAACACGTGTTGCAGTATTCTAAATAATTAGAATCAGTGCACCCAGAACAACTAGTATACTCACAAGAACCATCATCACTACTAGCCCAAGCTTCATAATTACAAGCAGCCCAAGTACCTAAAGTACCATTGCCATCCGTATCTACGTTGTTACCAGCGCCGGTATTATCTGTACAGCCTGGCCCAGAGCAAGCTGTTGCTCCATCCCCAGCTCCTCCCCATGCGGAGTATGTAACAGCATTAGAAACAGGATCAATAACAGCAGCTCTAGCTCTCATAGCGTACCAAGAGCAACCATTCAGTCCCGTCCAATAGAAATCTCCATCAACTGACGGTAAGTTTGGGTAGTTATAGGTGGCTGTTTGTGTTGCTGGAGCATTTATATCCCAAGGCGTTCCACCGGACCCATATACAACTGGTTGCAACTCCATTTCCCAAAAACTAATTGGTATTTGGTCAGCCTGATTACAATCAGAAGCTGCTTGTGGTCCAAGAGTACTTTCCGGGCTACTAGGATCAGAGAAAGGCATGTTACAAGATGTAGCAGAACAGCTAAAATACAAACAAGCATCTGTACCAATGTTTTGTCCCGAATTATTTTGCGCAGAGATAGTAGCTGCTGAACACTCAGTGGGATCAGCCCCGTCGTAGTTTGATGCTAATGGATCTGAGCAGTACTCGCAAGAACCATCGTCAATCACTTGGTTGTATTGAGCCCACTGACCGGTGAAGGCGGTTTGCCAGTTGTAGCCTCCATTTCCATTTGATTCTAACCACCAGGAATTACAAGGCTGATAGCCTTGCGATAACTCTACACATGCGTAGAGAGGCAATGAGCAACTATTGTCACTAAGGTTGACATCGACGGCAGTATCACTAACTAAAGGAATAAAATTACTAGCATTACTATTTGTGCATCCTAAAATCGTAGCAATACAAGAACCATCTTCAGTGTTCGCGTTAGAGTTGTAGTTGTAAAACGAATTAAAGGTGTGAGGCGTGGTACCATAAAATCCACCAGTACCACCATCCGGATTTGGATCAACGCCACTTGCATAGTAATCACCAGTGAACTGCGAAGGATCTGTACAGCCAAGTATAACAGGAATACAAGTCCCATTATCCCAGTTAGCTGTTGGGTCATAATTGAACATTGTAGAATCAGTACAGCCAGGGTATTGACATCCATAATCTGCGTTAGCTCCGCCATCATAATTTGACGCAGCTACATCCATACAGCCAACAACTGTGTCAACACAAGTACCATCATCAACCGAAGCGCCTGGATAATAGTTGATGGAAGTGTTAAACACCACATCCCCTTCCCAACCACTGAAAACAAAAGTACTATCATCTGTACAACCATAAACTGGTCCGAGTTGCGGGTCAATAGTTATTTCACCTATACCTTGGATATCAAAACTGCTAGTGTCAAAACCTTGTGTTATAATATTAGTTTCTGGACTTGTTATTATACTCTCACCTCTTATGTGGTTAAACCACTTCCCCTCTTTGTTGATAAACTCTCCAATACTTCCAGATTCAATGTCAGTTTTTATATTGTTTACAAACCAACCTTTTTTTGCTGATAAATTATAATAGTTACTTTCTAAATAAGTACCGGTAACTGTAACTACACCGCTTGGATCATTGGCTCCTATAATCGTATTGTAATCTATTATCTCGTTTACCTTAGATTGAGAGCCTTCGTAACTCATAGTTGCAAAAGATTTTACAACTTCAGGTGACTCATTCACTATTGCTTTAAACGAAGTGGGCCAATGACCTCCATAAAAAGAATTTCTATTTACGTCTAGCAACGTTGCTTGATCTATTTCTTCAACGTGGTGTTGCCAAAGCTTTCCATGTTGAAAAGTAAAGTAACTACCCGCAATACTAGTAGCAGACTCTGGATAAAAAGATTTAAAACTAACCCATCCATCCGTGCTCTCGTTGTAAGAGACTGTTCTTAAAAAACCATCATGTTGTCCTAGCGTTGGATTCTTTTTAACTGTAACGTTATACTCTTTTTTCTTTGGATCATAACTACCTTTAATGGTATCGCCTAACTTTAAGTGTTCGTTAAACCAATCGTTCATGCCGTAATCAGAGATCGGTGTTAAGCCATCTTTAGACAACCTAAGCACTTTACCTCTTTGTTTATCTGTAAAGTACACTCTAAACGCCTCTGACGCAAATGACTCTGGGTTTTTAGATATACCATATTCACCAGCGTAAGGAACGGCTTGCCCCAAGACACTAGAGGAAGCAGTTATATTTGTATTTCCATCAGCGTTAAACAAAGCATCTTTATTGGCTAAAATTCTCAACACCTTATCCTCACAAAACGCTATTAAATCAGAATCCCTAGTGTGTAGCTTTTGTATACTACCGTAGACTGGGTTTAGATCTTTTGTTATACCCTCGGCTTTAATAAATTCGTTTAAGGAATTTCTATTGGTGTTGGAATTATACATGCCAGAAAATATCAACCCGCTTTTCTTTATTTTTTTCTTTAAAATCTCATCACCAACAGCGTTGGCTTTAACTCCATTTGATAAGAACGGTAGGTTGAAAGTATCTTTTATTCTATTTGATTCAACACCATTCCCAAAACTCCAGCAATTATGCCATGGCAGTAAAAAAGAGGCTTCTGAAAGGTTTTTGTTAACTTCTAGGTAGTTAGCGCCTTGACTTGTTATCGTTGTTGTAACTACTGTGCCATCTGCTATTGCAAAAGAAATTTCACTACCAGCAACTGCACTATTATAAAGCTCATTACCACCTGCGGTGTCATTATCCCCTTTAATGTAGATTTTATTTGGAGGCCTGAAATTTAATATCTCATACCCTGTTCGGCCGGCCGTAGGTGGTGTTATATATCCTTTTTGACCTCGTGATAGTATTCCATGCGCCTCACTGTCTAAGGATAGTTCAAATGGTATGTTTTGGCCAACCTCGTAATACAAGTTAACTTCAGGCGTCGATTTAGGCTCTGTCTCTAACACAGCTTGAGAGAAGACGTCCGCACCATCGTCAACAGAATCTTCGTCTAAAAACTCTAACTCATATCCCACTGAAACCACTTGCGTTTGACCAGTTAAACCCACTGAAGTTTGGTGGTTACTAACTGTTAGCGGACTATAACCATTCATCATTGGTTGTCCAAACGTTATAATTACCCCGTTTTGAAGGCCAAGTACATGATCACCAGGCTTTATAGGTGTTTTAAAACCACCAACATATAAATAATAACCACCATTACTTAGTTGTTCTATCCTTTTTACAACCAACGTCTGAGTGTGGGCTGAGCTATGAGTCATCCAGTCAGCCCCATCATACTTCTTTATTGCCATCCCAACCTTAAGCTCAGCGGTTGCGACCCCATTGTTATTAGATGCATTTCCAGTTATACTTGATACTCCAAGTTTCATCTCGTCAAGGGTTATTGTGCTCCAGCCATTGGCATTTAATGTTAATTCAATCTCTAGCCCCAAATTAATGAAGTCTCCATAGTTTTTAAGCGGATCCCAAGAACCAGCACTTCTATCATCTCCAAAACCAAATCCTTTAGACCAATTAGCTGGGTGCGTGTGGAAACTATTACCCACAAAGTGGTTAGAATGCGGTTGGTCTTGTCCATCTTCAGAGAAATGTGCCTTTTGATAAGGTATCACTCCTGGGTTTATAGTGTGCACTTCTCCACTTGGGTCGTCTTTCCATCTATACCTACTTCCCGGGTAAATTTGCTTGGCAAATCTACCTTCGGTGTGGTTTGGATTACCGCCATTGATCACATCAAAAAAACCAGGAATGTCAAAATATTTATCATTAACTGTATTCCACTGCCAATCTTTACTGAATAATCCACCAAACACCAGGGATGCTTTTTTGTTACCCGAGGATGTATTACCGATACTATCATAGCTATAGCTATTTGTAGGTAAGCTACCCGTGTTTTCTGCATTGCCATTTATATGTGGCATGTGCCAAAAACCCTGAGTTGGAGCTGGCCCCACGTTTCCATCGGAACTAGGATACATTTTATAACCAGATTGCTCGGTGTAGTTAAACTCATCATCCGCATTTGAATCCTCCACTCCAAAATCAGTGAAATAAGACATGTAATGATGTTTTCTTCTTTGTGCTACTAGATTAAAAATCGTTGGATCCAACTCATCGTCTATACCGAAACCGTTACCAATAACATGATTCTGATCAATAGAGTATATTTTTCTAGACGCCACTACAACTAACGGTATTTCTGTTGGATTATATACGCTGGGGTTAGTGTTGCCGTGAAATATCTCATCAGGCGTTATTTTAACAAAAAATTTACCATCAAATTCTGGTCGACCTCTCTCTTCATGTTGGCGTATTATTACCGATGTATTCGTGGCTACTGTTTCGCCCGGTGCGTTTGCAATAAAATCAACATCACTCCCAAAAGGTTTGATTGTTGAGATTTCGTAATGAGAACCTACCATGCTAGCGGTATCCAACCCATCCCAACTACAATGTATTTTAGCTACTTCGTACTCGTTTGACAACTCTCCACCGCGCTCAAATTGTACGTGGAATGTTCCATCAATTACTCTTGTCTTATGCAAGTTCCCTGCTGGAGTAGAGTTTAGATATTCATAATTCATTTGAAATTTATCCTTACCTTTTTCGGGTATGTTTGTCGTGTTCCCCTCAAAAAGTATATCACTTAAATTCATTTCGTTTGCAACCGTAGATATAGTGGTTCTAACTATCCTTGGCGCTTCATTTGAAATATCTAGTATTTTATATTTATTTTCCTTTAAAACAGCCCCTATATCATTTACCCCTTTTTTGAGTATTAGGTAATCATCTTTATCAATCTTATTTCTATCCGAAGAACTAAATGCCAACCACATGGTGTCAACATCTCCTTTATAATAGCGCTCTAAAGCTAGGTTGTAGTACTCTCCCTCTGTCTCCTTTACATAAAATTTAAAGAAATCGCCATCATTAGGGTTTTTATCAGCGGTTACATCTACGTGAAGTCTGTTGTGTTTAATAGATTCCTCGATAGCAACTCTTGTAGTACTTTTGGTTTCTGATAAAACCGTTGATTCTCTACCAAACCTATCAACAAGAGAAACTCCTACCTGGTAATCCCTCAAGGACTTAATTGATTTTCCAACAATATTATGGTTTATGCTTAAATCGCCACCATCACTAACATTAACTTCCAAACCAGGGTGGTAAGGTATACCTTGCTTTGTTCTACCATCAAACCCCTCGGTGTAATTACCATAAACAATACGATTACCAACTATCTCTTGAGATTTGGCGGTTAATGGAACGCTGTCAAAAGCACGTAGTAGCTGATTAGTGGGTAATAAAGCACCAACACCACTGGATTTAATTAAAGTTGAATCACTAAACCAACTGGTGGCGCCCCTAACCAACACTATATCACTCACCTCGCCATCGAAGTATGGGGCCCCAGCGCCTGGTTGAAATCCTGATCCCTGAAATACAATAGAACTTGGAAATGATCCGGACCCTACTGCACCTGGGTGAAGCGGTGATAACTTAAACGTTTGGGTATGAACCCCATTGCCTTTGAAGTAATAGCTTACTGTTGTTGCACTGTCGCTATCGTTTGCCCAAAACCTAAGTGCTGCTTCCCCGTTGTAGTTACTTATACGGAATGATATAGTAAACTCATCGTTTCGGTGGAAATCAGGAATGTTATAGTGGTAGTATCGGTAGGTGTCACTAGAGTTAAATTCCAGATACTTATTTGTTGCTGGGTTTGGAGCATTATTGCTGGTTATAAAAATATCCGCACTATTAATGTCAAAAGAAGGTGTTGTTAATGTATTTATTGGAGGGTTTATAGTCTCAGCTATATATATGCTTGGAGAAAAATCGTCTTTGTACAAGATATCAATAGCATCGACATCAGCTGGGGTAGAAATACTATTGAACCCAGATAATTGTAAAGATTGAATTGTGTTAGACATCGATAAGTTATATCCTTTATCGCTAGAGTAATTATATTCGCCTGGATAGAACGCTGCAGGGGAGAATGGTGATATAGCCGAGTATTCGTTATCTAAATATCTGTATCTATAACCAAACCTGACAAACTTATTGTTAAAAAGAGTTGAAATTGGAGTCTTTCTTTCAATCACAAAGTTAGCTCCCAGTGTTGGGTCTGGCGTTAGTAGTAGTTGCCGATCTATTGATTTTATTCGTATATTAATGTAGCAATCAATAATAACGCCGCCACCAACTTGCTGTGATTCAAATGAATTTGGATACGTAGATAAAGGATTTGCTGCTAAAATAATACCAGTTATATGCGGGGTACTGATTGGTAATGGTGGTAACACCTGAGTACCGGTATCATCGACATGAAAGCTTTGGATATTAACTTCATCACCAACAATGTAATCCAGTAAAAACGAAGTATTACCACTAATATCTTTATTCAAGTTTACTACAAATGTGTCGCCAACATTTAAAAGACCAAAATTAAAAGCTGACGTGGGATACACTATTTGACTACTACCCCCAACGATTGTGGTTAAAAACCTTGCTGCATAATTTTTATTAGGATCCAAAGTGTAATTTGGCGTTACGCTTAGTGGTAGTGATGGTTTTTTCTTTATAACAGTTATGTTATCGACGTGCATTGGCGCTTCGCTAGACTGCAGAGTGGCTTGATACTCATTGGTATAGTTAACTAATAGCGTTTCCGTTTCACCATTAGATACTGTCCCTCGCTTACATCTATCGATGTTTATCTTTTTTGGTTCAGAAATTCCATCAGTCCAAACCAAAAAACCATCTATCACATTTATACCCGTCACGCTGACATTTGGTAAAAACTCTAAGTCTTGCGTGGTTCCGGGTTTACGGCGCTCATCCCTAAATGTCACGTAGTCAACAACTGGGGCGGTTAAACCACCGGGAAATAAAGAGTTAGGAATTGCTTTGTTTAAGGCTACACCCGTTAAGTTTCCATTCACAGTAGGACCTCCATTAGTGCCATACGCCACTCTTATATCTAGCCCATCAAAAATATCAACTCCATCATAATTGTAGCAAGCTAGTAACGAGCCTAAGCGCGAACCAGTAATATCTGGAAAAGTAACATCGCCAATCAAAGTATCGTTAGCAGCTATAAACACAAACCCTCCCATTGTGGCACTTGTTCCACTCAGAGCCATCCAGGAATCTGGATTCGGATCTATACCCTGACCAAGATAAGGAACTACAAAACCCTCGCCAAGAGAGTCGTATGTTGCTGTTATTATACTCTTGAAAACTAAAACAGGCGACACTATATCGTCTTTATATTCTAAGATCATGCTTTTACGAATACCACGTCTATTAGTCTCTGCTATGAGCCAATATATGGCGTTGGTTTTTTCATCAGCAACAGATCCCACGCAAACAGAACCATCATCTATCACAACGCCACCTACGTTGATCTCGCTATTTCCTAATAAGTTTTGTACAACCCCAACATCAGAACCATCAGATGTAGATACTTGAACGTTCATCGCGTGTCTATACTCTCCGCTAGGAACTAGACGCTCATCAAGGTCCTTATTCATCTTGCCCTTAGTAAAGGTGCGTTTAATGTCCGGCATATTCTAGTGTTTTATTTGTTTTGATTTACCTCTCATCACCTGGGTGATTTCACCTATGTTTATATTAGACAATCTAAGCTTAGCCTGTCTAATAGCGGCAAAGCGTTCTTTCTTGTATCGATTAACTATGTACTCAGGAGTATTAACTCTAGTTGACAGTATGGCGTGAGCTATCCACTTGTACACGGCTTCTTCAGCGAACTTATGAACTACCATCTCATCATCCGTTCCCAGTCCATCGCTAATGTATTTTAAGATCACAGTTTTTCCACTAATATTAGAACTGAAATGAATTTTTCCAGTAACTTGATCAACAAAAAACGAACCGTTACTTTGTGAGTGCTGAGGATCTAATCCATATCTTGATCCAGCCATTGGCCAATAAGTACCGTCTTGATAATCATCTTGATTTTCTGATGGCGTACCTGCTTGGAAATTAGTTGATGTTGTTGAGGAATCATTTGTATCAAGACTGCCTGTTGTAAAAGTGTAGTTGCCAGTTGATGTTTGAGTTATGGATGTTGGGTTAGACGTTATATGTGTTGGATATATTATGTGTTCAACACCGGCTGAATCGCTCCAAGACAAGTGCGAGTAGTTTACATAATCTTGTGGCAGTATCATTGTAAGGGATGGCGGCACCACTATTTCAAATGATTTGGAAGACACTAAAGTATCAAAAGAAAGCTCTTGGATGGCTCTTTGGGCGTGAAACGCTACATCAGCCTTTCTAATAGCAGCAATGGTCTTATCATCTCCAACGTAGGCTATCATGAACTGATTAACTATGGTGTTTAGCGGAACAAATTGATAACCCCCAAAATTATCACCCGTATAGTAAGCTGATTCTGTTTCTGTAATTAATGCCATTTATTTATTGTTTTTCTTGTTGAGTTTTACCACCCTGCAATGCTGTAGCAGCGCTTGATATTTCTTGCTTGTTTATCGTTATTCCAGCTAACATAAGAATTCTATATACAAGTTCAGATACTTCTGACGTGTGTAATTCAAAATGCTGTGTTCTTGTGGGATTCCACATCGCTCTCTCTCCAACTATAGTAAAACCCCATCTAGGTGGGGCTGGTAGCTTTATATAATCGATACTTATTGCTGCGGTTGATGCAGGGTACAGAAGTATTATCTTCTGATCCGAAGTGGATCCAGCGGATAAATTGTAAACAGGTGTGTTCACGGTGGGTGTTGTTAGCGGACTTGCTTGTAAAGCGCGCGCTTCTGCTCGGCTAACTTGCTGTGCTAGTGTATTGTTTGTATACACTGATCCAAGTTTATAAACCACATTAGGAACTATATAAGTCGATGGAGTAGCCGACATATTAACATTAAAGTCTAAAACTTTAAGCCCTGCTAGTTTTTGGTTTATCAAATCAACCATATTAGAGTATTCCAAGGAATTATCTGGTACCCTGTCAAACTGGTTTATATCATAAAAATATTGTTCAATAATCTCAAGTTGAGATTGCTCGGCAAACAAATTAAACTCCTGAGGCGTTATATAGCCTCTTTGTTCTTTGTTAGCCAAGGCCAACACTGTTTGATATACTGTGTCTATATTTACCATGTTTTATTTGTATTGTACGGGAAGAATTTATTTAAAGTATCTTGTCTAGCTCCACAGTTACAATCCTTACCAGTTGCTTTGCTAATCTTTTCTACTATTTTTTTAATTCCAGTTGCTTTTGTTATTTTTTCTATAGTATCTCCTAGGCCTTTTGATTTCTCTTTCATACAATTGATTTTTGTAGTTTACGATCGCTCCGTAGAGCGACCGCATCTACAGTTAGATTAATTTAATCTTTTTTCAATATTGGAGTAAATCTCCATTCCTTCGTCAGTTTTAAACCAGTGCGCTAAAGCGGTGTAAGGATGC